>Ga0302186_10000643_pt1 | contig 30646 bp, 27 predicted proteins | sample II_Bog_E1_2_FD_198782 | JGI IMG/M metagenome (GOLD analysis project Ga0302186, IMG submission 198782) | Peat permafrost microbial communities from Stordalen Mire near Abisko, Sweden - II_Bog_E1_1 | ecosystem: Environmental > Terrestrial > Soil > Wetlands > Peat | place: Sweden: Abisko... | reverse complement strand
TTATACAGCAAAAATTTTAAAAAAAATTTTTTTATCGCAATACAAAAATAAAAAAAAAAATTTTTTTTTTAAATTAAAAAATCAAACTATAAAAAGGAAAAGGAAACTATGCTCAAAAAAAAACAAATTAAAAAACTCACTCCCCAAAATCAAATTCAAGGTTTATATTTTTATCATCTTACCTTATTATTTTATACATAATATTCTCATTAAAAAGTGGATGAATTAAATGTTTTGATTGAAGAGATACTATCACTTGTTGGGGGAACAGACATTTCAAAAGTGGAGATCAACAAAATTTTGGAAGAGAATGAATTCAAAAAGGACAAAGTTATAGAAATTATCTTAGAAAAAAGAGGTCAATATAAGTGAATTTTCTAAATTTTTGATATTTTCAAAGAAAACCATAAAAAAATGACAAAAAATTTGGCCATCAAAAAAATTCAAGGAGTTTCAAATGCTCAACTTAAGAAAAACTTAATTCGTAGAGAGGAATTAAAGGAAAATCCAGATCATGTTCTGTTTGATTTTTTTAAAGCATCTAAATCAATTAGTTCAGAACAAAATGTGAAAATCAATTATACAATATTTGTTCCCAAAAATTTACTTAAAGAAATTTCTCTAAATTTTAACATTTTATAAAAAAATATATAAAAAAATTTGTTTTTCCATCTATTTTAGTAGAGATTTTCTTCTTATTTTTTTAATTAATTCGTTTTTTTTAATTTAATCTTCGAATGAATTTTTTATCGGGATGTTCCTTCATTTAAAACGTTATTTCACAAGTCGTCGATTGTAAATTTCTTAATTCCCAACTATTGATAACACCGAATCCGTTGCGTGAACTGCTGATATCAATGGGATACCATTTTCCATCTACTTCAACCTCAGACCAGACATGACCAAATACCTTTTTGCTAATCTTAAAATAGCAGTTTCCATGCTTATAAACTGCTGGATAGCCTGCTGCCCTCATCAGAGCCACTGACAAATGACTTTCATCGCAACAATTTCCTATAACTTTTATTAAAAAATACTATGAAAAAAAAAAAACCTTTTTTTTTAGTCAAAGTTCCAAGAGCACCATATTTTGTATTGTAATACATGGGCTCCTCGTAATGAATATTAGCTTTTAACCAATTGAAGATTGCAACTGCACCATCATGTTTGCTTTTGCCATTAGTGAGAGATTTAGCCAATTTGACGATTTCAGCATTGTCTGATTGACAGTTTTTTGTAGGCCTTAGACAAATTGGATTTGCTCCCAATTTCAGCTCTTCTAAAAAAGAGATATTGGAGGTGACGTCCTCTGATGTTTTTTCTGGTTCGAAATCAATTTCGGAATTGATTTTTGCGAAATCTGAAGAAAAAAATAGTGAAAATATCAAGCATGAGAGCAACAAAGTAAGGATTAACAATAGTAGTAGTTTCATGGTTGGTGTGGTCTTTTTCACAATTTATATTTTATTTCAATAATTATTGTTTTAGGAATGAGACTTTATTATTAAATTTATTGCAAGACAAGAATAAAAATTTATGTTTTATATTTTATCTTTCGCAGAAATTTGCAATAATTTAAAAAAAATTTAAAAAACGACAAACTATGGAAGTTCCAAAAGATCTGAAAGAAAAAGCCCGAGGAAGGCAAAAATATATGCATAAGGGTTTTTAAACTCTAAACCACTTTCATACATCTTGATTATGCAAAATTTAAGGTCAATTGGTTTATGAATGGGATCAAACCATAGATGATATCAATATTTATATTAAACCACCCCAATATGTTTTGGAAAAATATCAAGCAGAAATTAAAAAAAATTTGAAACCGGGACAACAACTACCAAAATTGGAAGTCCTCATTCAAGCACAAACTATAAAAGTGGGAGTAAAAGGAAACCCACCATATATAGATGTTTTAATTTCTATAATTCGACTTTTTTAATTTAGTTTTTTAGGAAGAATTAGAAAAAAAATGTATAGTCTCGGATTCTATGTGGATGATAGGTAATAATGTTCTTATTTCTTGAAAATGAACCAATTTATTTAAAAGAGGATGAAGAATTACATATATGTTTGCAAAAAATGCTCAAAGTTTTTTTATTAATTTCCAAGTTTTTTGAAGAAAAATTAAATGTTAGGGAGAAGTTTGGAATTCTGTGTTCAAAGGTCATGACCAACTTGACACTTTCTCAAAAGAAGAAGTTCAGAAAAAACTTTTACTAGAGAGATTCCAAGAAGAAGTATAATCAACTTGAAAACCTTCATATAATTTGAAAAATTTTAGAACCCAGGTTTTGATTTTTCTTCAGCTGAATTCAATGGGATGGCTCCCGATCCTCGATCATTCATGGGAGGAATTTCCTATAAATAAAAAAAAAATGTTATTTATTTGAATTAAAACAAAAATTAATTTTTTTTTAATTTTCCCATAAATTTAGAAAGCATATTAAAGAATTTATTTTTTTACAAATTAGAAGAAATTCTTATAATTATTTATCATTCATCATTGAAAATCCCATCTCTCTATCTATTCCAAATGTTTTTCAAGAGATTCTCTGAGTTTCATTGTGATTTCATAAAATTTCTTAATATTTCCTGAAACTCTCTTAAACTCAATCATATGAACTCCTTCCTCTATTTCATTAACTTTCTCCACGAGTTCCAAATTTTCACCCTCCTGCACCAAAAGACATTTAAATTTCCTACCATTTTCATGCTTTTTAATCTCGGTAAAGTTTTTGCTGTTTAAAGCTTCCAAAATCGACATAATTTTTTCAAGAGCGAATCTCGATGCAATATCACAAATTCCATAGTTTTTGATTTCCTGCATCAAAGGAGGCAAATTGAATTCTTCTACCAAATTTATTATTTCCTCATTTTGACCTTCTACTTCTACTGTTTTGTTTTCTTTTGGAGCTTCCAAATTTCTGAAAGCCTTGGCTCCTTGACAAGGTGCTTCAGTTAAAGTTGTGACATTTTTCTTTATAAGATGTTCTTCTTTCTCCTCTTTTTTCTTTTCGATTTCTTTCTGAAGCTTTTGTTTCTCAACTTCCTGTTCCACTTTTACTTTCCTTTGAGATAAATCCTTAAATGCTTCGGCGCTTGTAGCAACAGGACCATGAAACCATGGATGTTCCTTTATTTCAGCCATTGAGGGTCTTTGAACAGGATCAACAGCAAGCATCGCCGAAATCAAGCCTTTGAAATCGTCATTTAAATCGACTTTCTTAGCCATATAAGATTTTACAATCTGCCAATATTCCTGCGAATTATTAGTGAAGAAATACTTGTAAAAGCTATCCTTAGGATGTGCTGCGGTCTCATAAGGCTGCAAGCCTGTATACATGGTAAAAAGAATTAATCCACAAGCAAAGATATCCACTGCAGGACCATTATAAACCATGTCTGGCATATGCATCTCTGGTGCCATATATAGCTTAGTGCCGACATGAGAAGTCAAATTCCTATCAATATTGGTTGAAAAGCCGAAATCTGATATCTTGAGGTTGAATTCATCATCTAATAGAAGGTTTTCTGGCTTGAGGTCTCGATGGGTTATCCCGTTCCGATGACAATAATCAACAGCATCAATCAGCTGATGGAAATAATAACGGGCTATTTTCTCTTCGAAACGACCAACATAAGCCACATAACCGAACAACTCCCCGGAATTTGCGAGATCAAGAATCACATATTTAGTCTTATAAGACTTCCCATTTTTCTTGATATACACTCCATCTTCGTTAAACTCTTTGATATTGAGAATATTGGGATGTGTCAACTTTGAAAGGATGGCGATCTCGTTTTTTAAGGCTTTGATGTTGGAATTTACATGAACTTTGTTACGGATTATTTTGGCAGCATAATATTTGTTTTCTTTCTTGTGGAAGGCTAGCTTGACTTTGGAATTGTATCCGGAACCGAGGGTCTTGACTAAGACGTAATCGTCAAGACGAGAAAATTTCTTTTTGGTGATGAATTGTTTGGTTGCTGAAGACATTTATTTGTTTGGGCTGGTTTTAAAAAAAAAAAGATTATAAATTATAAATTTTGGTTTCGAAATGTTTTAAATCACTGTGTTTTTTTATAACTATTATAAGCGTTAGTTCAAGTTTGAGAAAAAATTTGAAACTTAAAAATTTTTATTTTTAGTTTAACGAAATTTTTTTTAACAATAAAATTTTTTCAACATTTAAAAGAAGAAATTTAATTTTTTCAATTCCAAGTATTTTTGAAATTTTTTTAAAATTTTTTCTTTTATCCCTCAATAGAAAACTATTTCAAAATATAACTGTATTTAAAATGCAAATTTATTTAATCTTTCATAATCGATCAAAACTTTTCGCTTTCTTCTAAAATTAATTTATAAATTTTATTTCATCACCATCTTTTTTTTTTTCCAAATAAAATCTCCTAATCCCAAACAATTTCTTATAAAATGTTTAAAATTAAGAAAAATATCGTTCTTCTCATCCGGGTAACCATAGAAAATGAGCAAAAGGTATGTTTATTATATTATATTATTATTATCTCTTCTTCCTTTTAAAAATTTACTATTTTTTTAGCTTGAAAACTTTAAAGAACTCCTTGCACAAAACCCTAATTTTGAGCCTTATTCCACATTTACCCGGCTGGATAAGGACCGCAATGGTTATATAAATTCTTCTGATTTGAAGGATTTCCTTGAATTTAATCAAATTTTTCTGGTAAATCGTGATATTCTCGACCTTTATAAGCTTCTTGACATTAATAATGATGGGAAAATTACCTACACTGAGTAAGAAACCATTGAATTTTCTAATATTCTCACTTAAAATTTGAAGTTTTTTAGATTCAGTCCTTCCACGTAATAATTTGAAGCTGCGGAAAATTTGTGCCGAAAGATCAGCCTTTTATATTGCTCCTTACCATAAATTGCCTGGAAATATAGAAGATTATTTAGCCAAAGTCCTCAAAGAGATCATTGAAAGCTTCAAAATGCGAGATAACCTGATAAAAAACCTCATGGTATCGGAAGATTTCTATATTCGCGACCTTTTCAATGAAATCGATTGCGACAAGAAAGGTTTTATCAATTTTCTCGAGTAAAAACTTCATTCTATTTTAAAAAATTCCCTTCATTGATTTTTCCAGTCTCAAAACGTTCATCAGCAAAAATTCAACAGAATTTATCCCAGATGCCGAACTCTCCATTTTCTTCAAAAACCTTGATGTGAAAAACAAAGGCTTTGTGAATTATTCCGAATTCATGAGCATTTTCCTGGAATCTGGCAACCCGAGACTCAACTCCAGCATTGTAAAAAGGCCAAATACTGCGGAAAAAATCAGAAATTTCGAGAAAAACTTGAGTTTTTCTCCAGACACCTCAATTTCCAAACCAATGACCTATCTTCCAAACTATAAAGCCTCATCAACCATCAAGAAGAAAAACCAATATTATGATATTTTCAAACCGATAAAAAGCCAGACAATAGAGTTTCCCAATAGAAAACTTCAATATTCAGTGGAGAGAAGGACAGAGAAATCACAGGAGATATCTGAAAAATTTAATAAAACCTGGAAATATGCCAATGACCGTTCACAAAATAACAGTCCCTTTAAAAATGAAGAAGAAAAACAAGAAAAAAGAGGTTTCACACAAGAAACATCTTATCAAATCAACAATCAAAATAACCAAAATGATCAGGAAGACACATTCAGAAAACATCGAGCTTCCACTAGTTTTCATAAGAAAACCGAAGAGAAAATGTTCACTCCAAAGAAGATCGTTAACATTGGAAACTTGAATTATTTCATGGAGTCGAAGATCTTTTCGCAAACACCAGCAATCTCACAATTCCACTCCAAGAAAATGGAGAAATTGCTCGAAAATTCCAATTTCCTCAAAGAACAAGCAGCTTTGAAATATCCTTTCAAAGGAGACAAAAACAACAATTGCTCCTCGTTAATACAAAAGAAAGCAGATGAAAACCTCAAAAATCCCTTTGACTCACCTCAAGCCGCAAGATTTTCTTCTGAAGACAAAAAAAGCGTGAAAAATTATGATTTGCCTTTGCAAACTAATTCGAATTCAAAAGTCAACCCTCAAATAGAGGAAATTCCACAAAATATTGAAAAATCTCAAGAAAAACAAGAGAATCAAGAACAAGAGGAAATTCCACAAAATAGTGCGAATTCTAAAGAAAAACAAGAAAATCAAGAGCAAAAACAACAACCAGAACCATCGGATCTTCATCAAAACCAAACAAATCCAGAGAAAAGCCTTTCAGAAAATCTACAAGATGAAAATTGTTTGAAAAAAGACGAAAATCTAAAAAATGAAGAAAATAAAAAACCAGAAAATATAGAAAATAATCAAAAAGAGGAAAAAATAGAAAAATCTGATGAGAAAATTTCTTCTGAAAATGTTGAAGTGGCTTTAAAAAACCCATTGAACATCGAAGAAGAGAAGCAGAATGTGGAAAATAATTCAAAGAACTTCCACGTTAATTATAAAGAATCCGCATCATTTCCTTTAAACAGCTATTCCGATAATTCTCGTTCAGACCGTATGTTGTATTCCATGGACCTCCACCTTCAACAAGAACATCATGAATTGATAATGGAAGATCTTGGCATAAAAAATTTAGCAGGATCTGAGAAAAAAATCAAATCCTCTGAGGAAGAACCAATTGTAAGAAATAAAAGCCGGACAGTTTGTTCAAAAAATATGTTTGCAAAGGAAAATGACATCAGCAATGACATAGAGGCAATCGAGGAAATAGACCCAAAATCTTTGGAGAAATTGATGACGAATCTCGAGAATTTCAATGAGAAATTCAAGGTAATATTGATGTTTTATTATCATTTTTAAGAACAGAATGCAGGAAAAAATCCTGACCTTCGCACAACCTTTCATTTATTTGCTCAATGAGGAAGAATCCATTCATGAGAAGAAAATCCAGGTTTTTCTGGATTGTTTCTTGATCAAGATCTTCAATGTCTCATGGATCTCAATGTATTTGGAAAGTGATTTGAAAAGTCCGCTTTATATCTCGAAAAATGGGGAAAGATTAAACCAAGTTTTTAAAAAAACATGCATCTAAATTAACATTTTCTTCAATATTATTATAAAGGAACAATTGGATTCATTGTTGAATGTGAAGATGAAATTCAATAAAGAGGAGATTTTTTATGAGGTCGAAAATGAAAAAGGGTTGTTTTTCTACGAGTTTAAGCGTAATAATGAAAAGATATTTGTTTTATATAAATTTCTGGACCAAAATGAGGAGAACATTTATTACAATTTTTTCAGGTATATATATATATATCTCTAATTTGAATAATAATCCTTTCAGATTTATTGAAAAGTATGAGCTTTTCAATGTTTGTCGTCATACCTCAAATTTCATTTTGAAGTCCTTATTTGTCATTCATGAAAAAGCGAAAAAGTTCTTTATTTTATCCTGAAATTAATTTTAAAATTAATCTCCAGTCAAGCGGTTTCATACAAATCTCTAGTCAAATATATCCTCGAAATCAAGGACGTTTGTTTGAATGTCTTTAAGTTCCTTTTTTTCGAAGAGTTACAAAAGCAACTTTGTTTTACTTTGAACGCAAAAATGTCTTTTATATTAAAATTATTAAAACTTTTCCTTAATTAATTTCTAGAAATCTAGTTTGTTCTGGAGACACTGTTTCTAAAAAAAAAGCAACTTACAATTATAGCAGGTATATAAATAACATTATTTTATTAGGATTTCATATAAATCATTCCTCAATAAATAAAATAAGTATTCTTGATATAAAACCGATCACTGGAGAGTTAAGATTTGGAGTTCCTGGAGAGGCTGTGTTTTTCCATTTAAAGAAGGATGAATGCAAATTTCCAGAAGATTTCATTGCCATTTATTTTGAACAAGTATTCGAATATTCTACTCGAAATAATTTACATAACTTAATTTATCTTAAAATTTCAAGGCGTTTTCAGTTTATCACAAATTTGAAAAAGAAATCAAGAATTTTCTTGAGAAATCCCTCTTCTATGAGCATTTTCTGGAAAATGATTCGACAGTTCTCTTGGATTTCGATAAAAACGGGCTTTTGACTTTCCAAAATGTCGAGATTTCTCCTGCACTCAAGGAACTATTCAATATCAAACAAATTAATTTTATGAACGAATTCAAAGAGTTCAATTTTTTGGTATATTTCTGGAATATCTTCACTGGAGACTGTCCTTTGACGATGAAACTTTTGAAAAATCTGCGTTTTCGCAAAGATCTGAAAAATATAGAAGCATTTATCAAAGAAATCGACAATTTCATTGGAGATAACTCTCGAGATTCCTTCCCGAAACCCCATTCTTCCATCCAAATCGTCATCAGAGCCAAATCTGGATCTTTCAAAGGATTTTATATGCTTTTGCCGAATTTCTCTGACCATAACAAGTTTTTTTTATCTGAAAAATCAAATTTAAATATGAATTTTAGCGATGTTAATTCACCGAGGAAAAGAAACTTGAACCAACTTTTTTCCAAGATGAAATTGGTGAAAAATGCTAAAGCTTTTGCTTTTAGAACAGCAGCACAAGCGCATAAAAACGTAAGTTTAAAGAATAAAAAGAAAACGGCATTTTTCTTAGAAAATCCTGAAAAGTGAGAAAATGCGAAATTCCATCCTTCGAGATTTCGTGGAAGAAAAGGATCTTGTTCAATATCAACGTACCAAAAGTCCTCAAATCTCTGAAAACGAGATCGAAATGATCACAAAATTGGGCAATGTGTTCGAGAAAATCCGTTCGGATCGTGACATCAAAGGTTTTTTTTTTTTTTTCATTAAAAAGCCAATGAAATTTCAATAAATTTTTTAGAAAGAAAAACTTCTAAATATGATCGAGATTTCATCCCCAGAGCTGATTTATTCACTGAAGAAAATAAAATTACTAAGGGGAGTCTTATACAAGGAATTGACGATGTGAATTTCAATGTATTGGATCTGAAAGTGGAAGATATGCATTTCATTGTTTGGCATCTCTTCGATTTCTTCAAATTCTATGAGAAATATCAAGTGGACATCAAGACCTGGCAAGAATTTATCTGGATTTTAGAACGCAAATATAACATTCGGAGCAATCCTTTCCATAATTTTTATCATGCAGTTACTGGTAATTTATAAAAATTTCTCATTTTCTTTAAATGCTCGTTTCAGTCGCTCATGGATGTTATTATTTTTCCACGAAAACCGTAATGAAAGATTTCATGAGCAATTTAGATCAAATAGCATTGATTTTTTCTGGTTTCTTTAAATATTAATAAATATTTTGAAATTTTATATTTATTTATTTCTTAAATTAAGGACTTTGTCATGATGTCAGCCATACAGGTTATACTAATCAATTCGAAGTGAACAGCTTCTCTAAACTAGCAACAAGATATAATGATAAATCCGTATTTTTCATTAAAATTTTCCAACTTTTTTCTTTTTTCTAGGTACTGGAAAATCACCATCTAGCCACAACCTTCCGTATTCTTCAAGACCCAAATAAGAATATCCTTGAGAAAATGGATAAAGATGATTATTTGCGTTTCCGCAAAATTGTGATCACCAATATCCTGGCAACTGATATGAAGGAACATTTCACTTTGATGCATAATTTTGAAATAAAAATCAAGGAAAATAATTATAGCATCATTAAATTAAGTTTCAGACATATTTTTTTTTTTTTTTTCATAAAATTTGACAATTTTAGTGGAACAAGATGTTGAAAAAATCCAACTTTATTCAATGACTGTCCATTGTTGCGATTTCTTCGGAAATGCCAAGCCATTCCCAATTTCCAGGTCATGGTCTGATAAAGTTAATGAGGAATTTTCTCATCAAGTTCTTAATCTTTTTACAAATATATTATTAATTCATGATTTTTCATAAGTATCATGAGGAGGTCAAAAGAAACATCATCCCCACACCTTATTACAAAGACCTTGATATCAATGAGGTGCGCTTTAAAAACGAATTCAACTTCAACAAATTCATCATTCAACCCTTATGGCATGTATTCAATAAAACTCTGAACGATGGAATTCAGGATTGTGTGAAAAATGTGGAGAACAATGTTTCTGAATGGGAGAAACTTTATAATGAGGTTCTCGAAGATAAGAAATTAGAGAATAAAAAGATGGGTGAAGAAAAACCCATTAATGATAAGAAAATTGATGAGGAAAATGAAGAAGAGGAAAATGATACTGAATCAGGGAATAGTGAAAATGAAGAGAAAATTGATGAAAAGGAAAAAAATCGGTTAGAAACTATTGAAGCAGAGGAAATTGAAGAGGAGATCGAAGTGATCAAAAAGGCTCAGGAGGAGGAAGAACAAAAGGAGGAAGATGAACAAAAGGAAAGAGAAGAACATAAAGAACAACTCGAAAAGAAAGATTAATTTTTCCTCGAAATTCAATATTTTTCTTAAATATATTATTAATTATTTCATGTTTTTAATCATCAAGAAAATCCTCCATTTAAAAAACCCTTGCTTTGTAAATTCCCCTTTCCTCCATTTACAAAGAAGTTTTTCAACAACTTTTCCATTGACAAGTGTTGAAACTATAAATGAAGTTTTCCAATCATTGATCTATAAACCATTTGTAAAATCCTCCGAACTCGATCAACTTCTCGATGTTTGTCTATTTTTCTCGAAAATCAAACAATCCCCAGAACTTTCGAATCAAGACCATCAAAAGATCCTTGTAAGTTTTTCACAATTCCTTCAAAACAAAGATGTTTCCTTTCCTTTGATACTTAAATTCATGAAATATACAGAAACATATAATCTTTCAAATCGGATAAATTCAAGTGAAATTCTGAGGAATATCAAATCACGAAAACATCTATTTGAAGAACAGAAACATTTGCCTGAAATTCTCAATTTCTTCACTCAAACGAATGTCCCAAGATTCGAAATGAATCAATTATTGGATGAAATCGTGCCGATTTATGATAAAGAATTAGTGGAAATAACGGATTCTGTGTTGATTTCGATATTTTATCATGTGGTGTTCTTGAATTGGAAATATGATAAGAAGCCTGATTTAAACGAGGAAGAAATTGGAGGAAATATTGAAGAAAATATGCGGAAATCTAGAGATAATATTGACTTTTTGGAAGCCTGCGAAATCGAATTAGAACATAGATTGATTAAAATGAAAACAAAGGATTTCATTGAATTTTCAAGGATTTTGACTTTAAACCAAACTAGAAAATATCAGAACTTTGAGCTTTTTTCGAGTTATTTGGAGTTATTTCTCGAGAAAATCAATAAATTAAAGGAAGATGAACTTATTTCCATTGTGAAAAATCTCAGGTTTTTCAAGGATTTTCCTGATAATTTCTTTGAGAAATTCGAACGGGAAATCCAAAAAACCCAGATTTCAGAATATAAAAATCCGAGGAATCTTTTCCTTTTATTAATTTTTATTCATAATTCATCGATGAAATTGCGATCAAATCTCATTCAAAATCTCCTGCTTTCAATCAATAAAAATAGCATGAAATCAGTTACCAATTCAACTTATAAAAGTCTTTTAGAATTTGGTAAAAACCGTGATAAAATGTCTTTGATTTTTAATGACCTCATATTTTTGGTGGCTTTTGAAGTGGAAGAATCTGAATTCTTAGAAAATTCAGATTTCCCAAAAGAAATTTTAAAGGTTTATCAAGAAAAAATCCTCAAAAAAGAAAAGACCAAACATTTTGATAAGCAAAAATTGATAGCAAATATAAAGGAAATTAATAATATTCATGATTTCATGAAAATCCTCGCGATTTCTAATCAGATAAATTTGAAAGATTTAGGTGTTTTGAATAGTTTGTTTGAAGTTTTCAAGAAAATACTAAAATATATAGAAATCAACATTACCCAATTTGGAGAAATCTTGAGGGTTTTCCAAGAACTTAATTATTATATCGATCCGAGTAAAAACCCAGAAATCTTTTCTGTTTTTTTCGAAACCATCAATAAAAAAACCCATAATTTCAAAGTCTTCGAAATCTATCAATTGATCAAAGTTTTATCAGTATATATTAGATTGGAATTAGATAAAGATTCAGTTATTTCAAGGAAATTCATAGAAACCTTCCAATTTATCTCGGAAAAATGCATTAAAGATAGGGTTTTCTTCATATTCAATGAAAGAGTCGAATTATTGAAATTTCTTAGTTTTTCAAAAGAAACCTGCAAATCTCCTTTAGTCCAATATCTTTTCTCTTATTTTTCCTTTGGATCGAATCATTATTTCATCACGGAACAAGAAAACCTCATGAAAAACGATTTTTTGAATCGAATAGTCGAGAGAATCATGAACATGCGAGCTGATATTGAGAAATTGCCCATTGATCTGCAGAATTTATTGAAGAAAACGCAGAAATTTGGAGGAAAGGAAGTGATTTCTGATAATTTCAATGAAAATGCCTCAATGAATTGGCTGAAATCTGAAGTGATTCAATATTTAGGCTTATTGGGTCTCATAGCTGATGATAAATTCGTGATTGAGGAAAATGTTAAGGAATTTAGCTACGATTTTGATGTGAAATTAAAGAGCCAAATAGCTGGAAAAAATGACATTTATCTGGATTTTCTAAGCAGAGATTATCATTGTCATGTGAATTTTAAATCTCAAGCAACTGCCTTTATTATTGCAAAGATTGATTATTTAAAGACTGTGAAAAAAGTTCATTATAATTATATTTCGGATTTTGAATGGGAGACTCTGGACAAAAAAGACCTTTTGAGTGAGAAATTGTCTCCTTTTCTTTATTAATAGAACTTGAAAAAAAATAAGAAAAAAAAGATTTTATGGTAAAAAATTTTTATTTTCCATTAATTAAATTATTTTCCTTTTTTTTATAAATAGTTGTTTAATTATATTTTTTCTGATTTTCATAAACACCTTTTTTCAATGAAGAAGACTCAAAATATTGGTTATAACTTTGATTTTGTGGACGATTACCTGCGGAAACTCAACCCTCCTTCCTCTCAAATTCTCAATCTCTCCAACATTTCCAACCAAAATTCCAATTCCAAATCAAACAGGAGTTTTATTTCTTCAAATTTCGTAGAAAACCCCCAACAAAACAACCGTTCGCAAGCTATTCGCCAAATGTTAAATCCAAGTTGCGAAAAACTCGTCAAATTAAATAATAATAATCAAAATCCTTATAATTTGGATAAACTCACTGATAAAATCAACAATTTAATGCAGATGAATGAGGAAATCAAGGAGATTTCCTCAAGTAAATTTAGCGAAACCCATTCGATTCATAACAAATCCAACGTTTTTTCAGAAAAATCCAAAATTATTTTGACAGACATAGAAAGTCCTTCTAAAAACTCTGATTATTCAAGGGATTTGTTCAAGGAAATCTCACGAAAAATTCCAATGAAAGTCCAGAAAAAAATGGACTTTAATTTGCCGCAAATCATTGATGAAAACGAGGAAATTGAATCTTTATTGATAACATTAGACAGTTATGTTTATGAAAAAGAATTGAAAGAATATCTCGATTTTTCATATTTGAAGGAATTAGAGGAAAAGACCCAATTAGAAAATTATGAAAAAATTGAACTTTTGGAAGGTTATTTGACGAGGAAATTGAATGAGTTCCAATTAAAAACAAGAGAAAATTCAGGAATTTCCACCTTTTCATCGAAAATCTCAAAGGGAAATGGTCAGATTGTCATCATAACAATGGAAGAAGTGAGGAAAATATTAGGGGTTTTAAGGAAAATATTAGATAAAAGAAAAAAGAAAAAGGAACATGAGAAAAGCGAAATGCCAAAGTTTTGTCAATTAATGGATTTGGAAATCAAAGAGAAGGAGGAGAGAAAATCTATGGTAAAAAAGGAAAAGGAAAATCCAATGAAAATTGAAGAAATTAATGAGGATGAAAAGAAAGACAAAAAAATGAGCCAAGAAAATGAACAGGAAGCAGGAAAAATAAGGGGATCAGAAGAAAATCTAGAAAAAAAAGAGGAAAAAGAAGATGGAAAATTAATGGAAAATGAAGAGAAAATAGGGGAGGAAAAAGTGGGAGAAAATATTATCAAAAATGAAATAATAGAAGAAGAATTTATGGAAAAGAAAGAGATAATTGATAAAAAACCAGAGACAACAAACCAAATAGAAATTGATGAAGTAAATAAAGAAAATTTAAAAGAAAAATACCCAATTAAAGAAACCATAGAGGAAAAAGATGAAGAAATAATAGAGGAAAAAGATGACCCAGAAGGAAAGGAAAAACAATTGGAAAAATTGGAAAAAGAACAATTGCAAGAAGAAAGTCAAAGGCAAGATGAAAACGAAGATAAAAAAGAGCAAAACCAAAACAAATTGCCAATAGACAACCAATCAGAAAATGAAGATAATAAAATAGTAAATGAAGTGAACGAAGAAGTTCAGGAAATAGAAGAAGAGGAAGGAAAAATGGATAATCATTTTGAGGGAGAACAACAAAATTTAGAAAATGAAGGAATTATATTTCAAAACAAAGAATTTAAAGAGAGAAAAGTTGAGTTAGAAGAGGAAAATGTTGAAATTAAAACGGGGAAAGAAGGGATTCAATTAACAATGGAGGAAAATCAATGTCAAAATGAAGAAAAGGAATTAAAAATCAAAGAAAATGAAGAATTTCAATCTGAAAAAAAAGAAAATCAACCTGAAAATAAAGAAAATCAATTTGAGAATAAAGGAGAGGAAATGTTAAACAAAGAAAATTCGTTTGAGAATAAAGGAAATCAATTTGGACAAGAAAATAACAACAAAAATGAAGAAAATAATGTAGAAAAATTACAAAATAATTATGAAAAAGACGAAAATAAATTAGAGAACAAGGAAAATAACTTAGAAAGAGAAAATAAATTAGAAAATGGAAAAAATCAATTCTTAGAAAATGAAGAAAATCACTTAGAAGCAGAAAACCAACCAAAATTAGAACCAGCACAGAAAAATAATTCAAAAAATGAAGAAAATCCATTAAAAAAAGAAGAACTTCAAGTAGAAACAGAAAATGAGCAATTTAAATTGGAAAATGAAGAGATTCAATTGGAACCTGGAGAAAATCACTTAGAAGACAATGAAAAACAGATGTTCGAATCAAATAAGGAAAATCAATTAGAAAAAGGTGTTATTAACGGTAAACAAAACAAAAAAATGGCTAGCTCAAATCATTTATCAAAAGAAGAAATCTCTTTTAAACAAGAAGAAAATGACATCCAAAATCAACGAAATTCCTTAGAAAAACAATTGAAAAATGAACAAGAACAAGAATCATCCATCTTCAAAGTAAAAGAAGAAATTAAAGAAAATGAGAAGATATTTATTTTGGATGAAGATCCAAAAAAGGGAGATGAGCTAATTTATGAAATCGGAACACAACCATTATTAAAAACTTGTCAGGAAAATATTCAAACAGAATCTTTCAAAGAAAAAAATGAACAAATTGTTGAAAAAGAGGAAAAGACAGAAGAAATAAAAGATGATGAAGAAACAGATCACTCATTATTAAAAACTTGTCAGGAAAATATTCAAACAGAATCTTTCAAAGAAAAAAATGAAGAAATTGCTGAAAAAGAGGAAAAGACGGTAGAAGAAATAAAAGATGATGAAGAAAAAGATCAAAGACAAACTCAAGGAGAACAAGGAAGTATAATGAATGAATTTATTGAGATGGAGAATTTGGAAAACATTGAAATGCCAAAGGAAAAAAACAAACATTTAGAAAAAGAACAAAAAAAATCAAATGGGGAAAATACTGATCAAGAAAAAGAGAAATTATTAGAAAAACATGATGTTTCACCTGAAAACTTCCCAGAAAATTATGAAGCTGCTCAAATTATGGCTTCAACACCTAATAATGAGAAACTTGTTAAAAAGAGCCTGGAAAAAATTCAAAAAAGCTGTGAAAAATCAAAAAAAAACTCTATTAAGCCATCAACTCAAAACCAAGACGAATCCATTGAAAATACAAATAATTTTCAAAGTCAGGAAAAAGTGCAAAAAAGCCGGGAAAGTTCAATTAAACCTTTAACTCCAAATTATGATAACCCAAATGAATTTAATGAATTGGTTGAAAGCAAAAGCTTGAAAAAAGTTTCCAAAAGCCGAACAAATTCAGAAAAAAACTCAATTATAGAAGCTCAAATTGAAAATAAAAGCAATTCAAAGGAATTTGCAGATCGCAAAAGCCTGGAAAAAAGTTTAGAAAAACCAGCAAAAAACTCAATTAATCAAAATCAATCATTTGAAAATATGAGGGATTGCATCGAATTTAGAGTTGATAAAAGTCATGGAAAAATTCAAAATAACCAAGAAAATAACAAAAAAGACTCTTTTAAACCTTCATCTCCAAGTTCCACAAAAAATCTTGAAGCAATAAATAACGAAAACCCTTCCAATTTCAACCCTTCTTCGAATCTTACTGAAATTCCAGAACCACTGCAACAAAATCACAGGTCTTTTCTACTCAAAGAAACCATTAAATACTTACAAGACCTTTACCCACTTTCTATAGAAAAAGCCAATCAAGAATTGAATTGCTTCAAATCTCCCCTAATAAAAACCAGTGAATTCATTGAGAAAAAGGTCAAAAGTTCTGAGATTTTACGTCAATTTTCATTGACCAAAGCAAATAGTCGATATAATAGCAAGGAAATCGAGGAATTTGATGATAATGTTGATATAACTCCGAAAATGAGCATTAAAGAAAAAACCAAGGATTTCTTTTTGGAGGAAAATGATCAACAAAATGTCGATTTTAATGTGATAAATCATCTTTTTCCTGAATTTCCGATGATTGAACGAAGCGATAATCAAGAAAACGATGTTTTTTTGTTGGGAAGCATGAATAAGAGTGAAAATTCCTGCGAAAAAAAGGAAGTTTTACCAATGATAAAACCAGCGAATTTCTCAAGAAAAGTACATAGTCAGGAAATCAAGGACAAAACACCTGAAAAACTGAAGAAAACTGACATTTACCAAAGCCAAAGTGGCATGAAAAAGCCTTTTCATCACCCAAAACCATTAGTAAGGCCTTGGATTCCTAAAGAGAATTTATGGAAAAATCCATTGTTCAATGAAAATATTATGAAAACTCCTTCAAAAACATCAGAAAATAAGAATTTTGATTCGAAATGTCCAGAAACAAGCATAAAAAAAAGTCTGGAAAAGATTAAAAATCAAAATCCCGAGTTAAATTTAGAAACAACTCTTGGAATTAATAAAAATCCTGATCAAGATCCCTTAATTGAGGAAAATCTTAGAGAAACTCCTCAATTCTTCATCAAAAAATATCGGAATTTCATCAGGAATGCCTCAGAGAAACTGCCACATCTTCAAAACTCTCAAAAAAACTCTCATCATCCACAAAAAGCCTCCCATGGAAACTTGTCTTTTTCCTATCATCCAATCATCAACATTTCCAAGCAAATTCTTAACAAAACAGCTGATAATTCCGAAGAAACTCCAATTAAAACCATTAACATTTCTCCTGATAAAACCTCAACTATCCTTTCTGCGGAACTTGCTACTAAGAAACCCGCAATAAAATCCGTGTTTTCAGCTAAATTACCTGAAAAAACCCAGAAAAACCATCATATTCCTAAAATATTGAATTCGAAGCCTTTGGAAACTAAAATAACGGAAAACGCGCTTTCTCAGAAAAATAAAGAGAAATTCAGGAGTTATCTAGAAAAACCTGATACTAATCTTTTTCTAGCTGTTGCGAAGAATTATATCAAGAAAACTGCTATTGTTTATAAAGCCCAACAGGATATCGAGAAAAAAAGCGAATTATTAGATAAATTACTATTAAAATCGGAAAAAATGCCAGTTAAACGAGCCAAAAGCTCCAAAAAACCCGAAATTCCAATAAATAACAGGATTGTTATCAAGACTTTTAATAGACAACGAAGTCCTATATCAGCGATATTAAGGAAAAATGATAAAATCACAAATGATGAAAAGGCTTTTCTTTATTCAAAAAGCTATTTGCAGGAACAGAAATAGCAGGAATTGAAAATATCGAGTTTTTCCTTAATTAATAATTTAAAAGTTAGTCGTTTTTCTGCAAATTTCACTTAAAAACCTAAAAAAGTCCAGAAAATCCTTATGAATGAATAGAACGATCCGCACTTTCAATATTTCTCTAGACATTTTCTTCATTTTTCTCTTATTTCTTATCAACCTCAAGGCCAAAACTCCCGAGAAAGTCATTTTTTCTTTAATTTTTCTTAAAAAATCGTGATTTTCTTTAGTATTTCATCGAACTTCCACATAGTTTTTATCTGAATCTTACGTCCCAAGGACAAAAGCCTTTAGAACTTTGGCATCCTAGATTGATATTGTCTCAAATAATGGAAAACGGGGAAAAAATTAGGGGTTATGGTGAGAAAAGATCTGGGATTCTTAAGGAAAAGGCTTATAAAAGTTCGACTTCTTTTCTGGAGATTTCAAGCGAAATCGAGCCCAAAATCAAATCCAATAAGATGTCCTGTTCATGTAAATTTACCCCGGATTTCGCAGGAAGTGAGCCTAAAGAAGAAAAAGAGAATTCGGCTAATTTTATAGAGAAAAAGGATGAAACAAGTATTTTTATTGATAGTGCATATTTTGTTAAAAATTGAATTTTTAGTGTTAATTCAAACGAACACGAATTCCGAAGAAAAAAACAAGAAAAACACGGAGAATTTCAAGGAAAATCAGAATTATGAAGAAAAAATAGAGAGAAATCAAAAGAAAACAGAGAAAAATCCAGAGAAAACCGAAAGAAATCAAGAGAAAGTCGAAAGAAATCCAGAAAAAAACGATGCAAGTCATGAAAATAATGAAGATAAAAAAGACATTGATAAAAAGGAGCTTCTTGAAATGTATGAAAAACTTGAAAAGCTGTTGAAATTAGAAGAGGAAAACCTCAATAAAAAGTCTTCAAATTCTGAAGAAAAACACCAGGAAAAGCCTCAAGATGAGCATTTCCTGATTCAAGCTAACACTAAACAAAAAGCCTTCGTTCCAGAAAGCAGAGGTTTTTTCCCTCAAAAACCAAAGCCTGTTTTCATCAACGCCCAACAACAACAAATTCAACAAAATCAACAAAACCCTTATGTTATTCAACCAATAAACAGCAATTTTGCACAAGAATTTCAAAGACAAGTCCCTCAACCAATTGCCTATGATTATGAAGATTATAATTATTATGATCCGAATTTACTTCAAGGCAATAACAATAATGTAAGATATGTCACAATTCAACAACAACAACCCAAATATGTAGTAATTCCGGCTCAACAAAGACCGCAACAACAAGTGGTTTATGTCAATAATGAGGGAGAAATCCTCGGATATTGATTTATGCTAAAAAATTAGATAGACTTTTTTTTGCGATTTCCTTTAAAAATTTTATTTATTTATTTTGTTCTTTTTTCAAAATCATCCAAATTTTCAATTTTTTTTCCTTTCCAACTCAAAAATGAATATCTTCAAAGGTTTCCCGGTCTTTAAAAATGCCTATTTCCGTGCTCTGACTCCCAAAATCTTGAGATTTAACGTGATGGCCCCGAGAAAAGCTTCTGTTTTAACTCATCGAAATGAATTATTGCCTTTTACGATCAACAATCTTTGGGATAATCCAGGCATTAATAATTGAAATTATTCAAATTTTCTCAATACTTCCTCTAGGATCTTCAAGAACTGTCAAGAAATTAGGCCGTGGCTTAGGGACTGGAAAGGGGTTTTCTTTTTTCTCAATAAATTTGATATTAACAAAAAGTTTAAAGGAAAACCGCAGGGAAAGGTTATAAAGGTCAAAGAGCTAGAGCTGGAAGTGGGGTGAGTCATAGATTTGAAGGAGGAGAATCGGGATTTCACAGAAGAATGCCGAAATTCGGATGTCCTCGAAGGTCTTCTCTTTATATTCAATAATTTTGCTAATAATTTTTTATAGGAATCGTGAGAGGCCAGTTTACGTGAATTTGAGTAAAATCGTCGAAAGGGTGAAGAAAGGCAGATTAGACAATTCGAAGATTATCACGATAAAGGATCTTTATGAGGCCAATCTCTTTAAAAAGACGACATATGGAGTGAAGATTTTGAGCAGAGTAATTTCCATAGAAAACATTATGTAAAAACAAGGAATTTCTTAGGGAATAGAAAAAGTCGATATCCCGTTGAATTTCGAGGTCACTGATGCTAGTAAACGAGCAATTGATTTAATAAAAGCTGCTGGAGGAAGTGTGATTTGCATATTTAGGACCAGATTAAAAGTGAGAGAACATTTAAAGCCTGAGAAATTCCCTATAAATCTCGACGATTCATTGCCTTCTTTAAAATCAGTGAAGAAATATGAAAGAATTAGAGATCGAGGTCTATTTTTAATGAAATTTATTCGAGATTTTAAAGGAAATCAGGAGCTGATGTGAAGTATAATGAACCATCATGGGTGAAGAATGCGAAGGAAAAGAATCAGGACCATTTCAAGCAGAAAAGCGAAGAAAAGAAGGAAGAAGAGAAACCGATTGAAGTGAAAATTAGGAAAAGAAAGCCTCCTATTTATAGGACTATCAGCTTGAAGCTGAATTAATAGAAACAAAGAGCCTTTAAATCAATTGAAATTATCTAGAAATTCCTGATTTTTATCGAAATTCTCAAATATTTTCATTGAGATAGTTTTGCCTTCAAAGCATCTCTTTTATCCTCTAAAGCCTTATTTTCTTTCCTTATCTTTCTAATCTCATCTTCGATCATTTGCGCTGTAACATTCTCTTCAAACACCATTTCTAAAGATAAAATCATTAAAATCCCTCCCAACAAAATCAATATAAAAACAACGAGCTGGATGTTTCACATTAAGAGCCGCATAACCGATCCCAAGAAGTAAAAACCCCGCTGCAAGTGTAAAAAACAATATATCTCCAGTTCCTCGATCCAACAAATTTCTATTATCCAAAGGCTTTCAAAGTCAAATAAATTAACGAAAATGTTTCTTTTTTCTTATTTAAAAAAACTAACATCGTCAAATAACAAATATCCATGGGGTGTGTTCCATAAAGGCTCATGATCTTCCTCATGATAAAATGGATCACTGAAATATAATCTCCTCAAGGAAATTAAAGGAACATTCCTTAAATGAGCGAAAGGATCGGCATCTTCTGCATGAGACTGATCATTAACATCATTGAAACCAAATAAAGCGAAAGGCTCAGTTTTTTTGTCTTGAAACCCGAGGAAATTTTGAGTTCGGTTTATTTGGACTTCGTGATGCTAGAAAAAAAATGGGAAATCCAAGAATTTTTGGTAGATTTACGGAGAGTGCATGAGAATCATGAGCATGGGCTGAACTAAATGGAGTGCATGAGGGAAAGAGAAGAGATTTTGAAACAGTTTTGAGAAGAATTGATCGCATTTTTTTCTAGAGTTTTGGTTTTTTTTTGATTTTGGAAATTAATGATTATTTTTTTGAAAAAATAGAAGGGAAAAAGTTTTTTGTTAGGAATAAATTAGTTATATTAATGAAATTTTTGTTTTCTTTATGAAATTATGAATTGATATAGTCAATGAATTTCATTTTTGTGAGAATAAAACTTATAAAAGTTTAATTTTTTTCTTAATTTTAGGTTTTAACGTTTTCTAAATTTCTTAAAATAGATTATATTGTGAGAAAAAAAACATGGGCAATTCTTGTTGCGAAAGAGGTCATTTTTATTCCCATTCTTTTTTTTTCTTTCTAAAAACTCACCAAATTTATATTAGGCCATCCTGGCAATCAGGAAATGAATGTGACACATCCAATAATGTGTAATCAAGAAAATTTTTAGATAATTCCCGTTAATTTTTTTGTTATAAGCCAATAAGAAAGATGAGAACAATTCGATGGAGATCATGATTTATAATGAAATAATCCCCAATTTAAAAGAAAAGAACAGAAATTTGTTGAGAAATATCAAAAAAACAGAAGAAAACATGAGAAACTATGAAGAATTGACTCGCATGAAATTGAGATTGCAATTTAAGAAAGATGACGATTCCTATCTCAAAGAACTAGTCTCCAAATACGGATCCTTGGATTCATATTGGCAAACTGCCATTAAAGAAGACCCTGAAGACATTTATAAAGCTCCTCAAAATCAAGTATTTTTATTATCAACGGAAGAAAATACAACGCAAGGTGAAGAAACCAAAAATGAGAAAGAATTAAATAAAAAGACTGCTGTGAACAAATTAAAGAGCCAAACTGAATTTTTATGGCAAAATTTAAGGATTCATGAAACCATTGATGAGAAAACATGCAATGAGATCCTTTTGAAGATGAATAGTGAGCTGGAAAAATTGAAAAATGAACATGATTTAGATGTGGATTTTGTTAATCTCTTCAAAGAATTGAATGGAAAAGAAGGAAATTTAAAGGAAATCATCTTGAAAATGATTAAGCATTCTACAGGCACCGCGAATGATAAGATAAACAAGGCCTTTTCCTCAAAAAACCCAGAAGTCCTAGCTAAAATGTCACATTATCTGAATTTGATAATTTATAACAATAGAAATGCTCTCATTGGAGTCAAACAATCAAACAAAACAGTTTATCGTTATATTGCTGTCGATAATGATGTGGCAAAATTATATCATCATGGAGAATATATGTTCTTTACAGCTTTGACTCCAGCATCAATTACACCTCAAACAAATGATAAAGGGAATGCACATAAGGTGATTATCCTATTTGAAATCAAGTTGTTGAATGAACTCGAACAGGAAAAGTTTCATTTTTATTCAGGTCTTAATATTGCTGAACTTTCACAGAATGGAGAGAATGAAGTTTTAATTTCGCCTTATCAAATTTTCAATGTATCCTCTATTCGTGAAAATAACGACGAAACAGTGATAACTTTGACAGAAATCAATGATAAAGAATTGATAACGAGTATAATGACTCCGATTTTAAACGAAGAAACCTCCAAAAACAAAAATGCAGTTGAAGAAAAAATAAATGTTGCAAAAACAATTCAAAATATGGACGCAAAAAACAGCGAAATAATAAAAGATGTGAATCAATTGAATTCGGAACGATTGACGATCAAAAAAGGTATTTGGGATTATTATCAAGAATCCCTGGCAAAATTGTTCAAGGAATATACTTCGGAACAAGAAAAAGAAATTAGGCAAATCTTAAGAAATGAAAAAATTATTGTGGAAGATTCATTTTCACAAACCAATAATAATCAAGAAAATTTAAAATATATAGAGACAGAAAAAGTGGGAAATCAGGGATGTTGGGGTTGTGGTTGTGGGAGCCGTGGAGGTGTGGCGCGTCACGATCCTGTGAATGTGGAACCAATTGTTTTAAAGAAAGAAGATATTAAAAAATAAAAAAAAAGCTGAAAGTTCGCTCTTTTCATTTATGATGATAATCAATAAAAAAAATAAAAAAATTAAAAAAAAAATCATTTAAAATTTATGGAAAATCAATTATGAAAAAAAAACTCATTTTTTAATTTTAAAAATTTAGAAACTGCAAATTTTTGATTGTTAGTTTGTTTTTTTTTTAAGAAAAATTATCAGGAAAAACAACTTTTTCTTTTATTATGAAAAATAAAAGAAAATAATTCCAAATGAATTTTTATTTATTTAAGCAATTTTTTCATAAATTGCCATATTTCATTAAAAAAGATATCTCAAAAATAAAGATGCAACCCAAGGAAAACATTTCCGTTCTCAACTCACACAAATTTTCCCCAGTGTTCGATCTCTCCAAGCAATATGCATCCTACTCTAACGTGCTAAAAAATGCAACAGAAGGTGAAGTCATCACTCGATTCCCCCCAGAACCCTCAGGTTATCTACACATTGGTCATGTGAAGGCCGCCTTATTAAATTTCCATTATTCTCGAATCTACAAGGGGAAGATGATCCTGCGTTTTGACGACACGAACCCGTCAAAAGAGAAAGTCGAATTTGTTGAATCCATAATGGAGGATCTCAAGACTTTAAACATCGATCACGACAAATTAACCTATACCTCTGATAGTTTTAAGATCATCGAGGAAATCATGACCAGGGTGATCAAAGAAAACAAGGCTTATTGCGACAATACCGCTGTCGATGAGATGCGAAAACAGAGAATGGAAGGTATAGCTTCGAAATGCAGAGAACAGACCCCGGAAGAAAATCTTAAAATTTGGGAGAAAATGCTCAAAGGCGAAGCTGATGATTACTGCGTGCGAGGAAAACTTGATATGCAGGCGAAAAACAAATGCATGCGTGACCCTGTGTTTTACCGAGGGAATAAAACCCCCCATCATCGAACAGGAACACAATATTGTTGTTATCCGACATATGATTTCGCCTGCCCTATAGTAGACAGTATTGAAGGAGTCACTCATTGCCTCAGAACCAATGAGTATGCTGATAGAAATGAACAATACAAATGGGTCTTGAAGGCAACTGGTTTACGAGATGTCACCATTTACGACTTTTCAAGATTGAATTTCGTCAACACCTGCCTTTCAAAAAGAAAACTCCAATGGTTCGTTGACACCAAAAGAGTTGAGTCCTGGGAAGACCCTCGATTCCCGACTTTGAGAGGAATATTGAGAAGAGGATTGAGAGTTGAAACTTTGATCGAATTTATGTTGGAACAAGGTCCTTCAAAGAATACTAATCTGATGGAATGGGACAAAATTTGGGCCATCAACAAGAAAATCATCGATCCAATTTCTCCACGGTTTACTGCAATTGCAAAAGATAAGATAGCCCATTTAGTCCTCATCAATGGCCCCAATGAAGTCACCATGGTCACCGTTCCAATGCATCAGCAAAATGCCAACCTTGGCAATAAACTTATTTATCACTCAAAGAATCTGTTGTTAGAACATGAGGATGCCGCAACTTTGCAAGTGGGGGAGAAAATCACGCTGATGAAATGGGGAAACGCAAAAATTCTCAGTGTTGTCCAAAAACCTGATGGAAGTCTCCACCTCGAGGCAGAATATCTTGAAGAAGATAAGGATTTCAAAACCACAAAGAAATTAAATTGGGTTGCTGAGGATAGTTGCTTAGTAAAATAACAAATCATTAATCGTTTTTCTATTAATTAATAGTCTCATGTCAGATTGATTGAATATGACCATCTCATCACAGTGAAAAAAGTCGATGAAGACATGGAGTTTAATGATATTCTCAATGAAAACACCAAATTTATTACCAACGCTCTTGCAGAGCCTTACGTTAAAAATCTCCAGAAAGGTGATATTTTGCAATTTGAGAGAAGAGGCTATTTCATTGTCGATAAAGTCATCAAAAATCAATCTGCCAATCCACTGGAAAACGTGCCTGAAACCATTTTGGAATTGAACTTTATTCCCGATGGAAGAAGCAAAAATGCTTCAACTCTTACCACCAAGGTTTTTTAGAAAATTCATGAATGTTTACTAAATAAAATTAGGTTGATGTTGAAAAAACCTCAAAGGGAAAAACCGAACATGGACAAAAAGGAGAGGAGACAAAGGAAAACTCAGAGAAAGTGGTAGGGAAAAAAGAGAAAAAACAGAAAAAAGAAGGACAGGAAGGAGGAGAAAGTCCAGAGAAAGGCAAGAAAAAGGAGAAAAAACCAAAGGAGAAAAAAGAAGGACAGGAAGGTGGTGAGAGTCTCGAGAAAGAGAAAAAAAAGGAGAAAAAACCAAAGGAGAAAAAAGGGGATAAGGTTGTTGAAGAGAAAAAAGGAGATAAGGCTGTTGAAGAGAAAAAAGAGGAAAAAGAACCTGCACCGTTATGCAAGGATAAATAATAAATTATTCAAAATGGATACCAAAGAAAAAATTATTGAGAATTAAAGAATAGAAAATAAAATGAAAATTTTTAATGATTTTATTTTTTTCCTGACTTTTTATGAAAAATTAATTCAAAATTAAGGAAAACCGAATAATTAAAACTAAAATTTTGAAATTAGTCTCGAAAAATTGCCTTTTATAAAATGCGATGTTCTTCAAATTTTTGGTCCTTTTCTCAATATATCAACTTTGAAAATCCTTTCCATGGCTTTGAAAATCTCATGTATCTGTTCGAATTCTTCTAAAAACAACTCCGATGATTTAATCCTATGCACTTGTTGTTCTCACTACGCGCATTTCTCATGCTATCAGCTCACATCTTTTTCCGCCTATTCCTTGCAAACACCATTTCTTTGCATTCTTTGCAAGCTGTTTCTCAATGACCCCTTTATCGAAATCACTGATCTGATCATCAAACCTTATCTTTTGCCTCTGAAAAAGCATATTGAACAATATCAGAAGTTCGAGCTAACCTATCCTCAAAGCAATGATTTGCGTAATGAAATCAAGAAATTGAACTTCTTGGCTTTGAAGGTCAATGCGCAAACTTTGGCAATTGAATGGCCTTTTGAAAACCTGTTTTTCTGGGTCAATAACAAGACTTTGGATTTCGAAAGGAAGAATTATGGGGAAATATTATGGAAAAATCTCAGGAATTCAAATGAATTCAATATTTGCTGCTTGGAGGGATTAGATGAACCAGTAGTTTTCCTGATGTTTATGAGCAGAAAACAGGAAATAAATGAAATTATTAGATTTATTTCACAAAGGAGTCTCTTTAAAAATTCAGCTAATTATCGTGAACGCTTCCTGAACATTTTGAAAGCTCAAAAATTGAAAGTCTTCAAGATAAATGATGTCTTTTCGGGGAAAAGAATGAGTTTTCCTGGAAGAGGCCGTTTCTGTAATCATTTGGATTGTTTCGACATAGAAAATTACCTTAAAATCAATGAAAATAAGAGCTTAGAACCAACTTTTCAATGGAAATGCCCAATTTGTAGACAAACCGTGCTTTGGAATGAATTGGATCTGGATTTATATGTGAATGAAATCCTGAATTTAATCGAAAAAAAGCAAATAAATGAGGGAAAATACATTTTTTTCGATGAATTTAACATTTGGGAGGTTTTTCATGGGGATGAAAATGCTTTAGAGGAAAAACTCTTGCTAAATGATCAAGAAAAACAAAATCCAAGGCTTTTGTTTCCAGGTAATATTTTATAGAAATTCTTAAGGTTTTTTATAATGATAATTAGAGCATAAATTACAGAAAATCAGGGAAAATAAGAAGATTTTCGACATTTTCCTCAAATTTAAGACATTTTATTTCGAAAACGCAGTGAGGGGATTTCTTTCTTATCAAAACATCGACAAATTCATTGATTTCAGCAATTTATCAGATGCGGAGTTCTATCAGATACTACAAGCAAGCGGAATTTTAAAAAAGATTTATCAGGAAAATGCTATTCGCATGTTCTCAACCCAAAAACAAATGAAATCTTTCAAAAGCTCATCAATCGAAGAATTTTTTATGGAAAACAGTTCAGGTCTTATCGTGAATGTGAGTTTTTTCTGGGCCAAAAACTTAAAGCAGATTTTCTTGATTTCAAGTCGAATAATGTGCAAAAACATCAAGACTTTTCCTGATATTTGTCTTGCTATGGAATTGTTGCTATTGTTTTCCTATGAAATCAAAATGAAGAAGCTGGAAAATGTCTTCGAATTGAACCAAGAGGAAAGAATAGGCGGGATTTTAGGCATTTTGTTTGGTTTCTTCATTGAGGAATAGTATTTTAATTCTTTCTTATGAATATTTATTATAATAATAGTCATTATGATGAAGGGAAAGTCGGAAAAATGCTGTATTTGTTATGGAATAACATATTAGAATTCGGGCTTAACGAATCCTTAACTCAAAATAATTACAAGGAAAGAATAGAAGAAATGAGCGATTTGTTGATAAATTTCACTGCGAAATGGAGTTTCGAAAAAATGGTCAATTTCCTGCTAAACCTTTATGAGCCTCCAAAAAAAGTCTTCATTTTTAATTTTTTTTCAATAATTTATTAATATTTTAAAAAGCTCAAAAATCAAGAAAACCAAGTGCTTTATTTCAAAATAATGGTGCATTATTTCACAATTTTGTTCAAGAAAAAAACGAATAACGAGATTTCCAACCCAGAAATTAAGGTTTTCCTTCGCCGTTGGGACCGCGAACGCACAATGGATGGGTTTTTATCGAATTAAAGAGAAAAAAACGTTTATTTTTAATGAAGTTTTAAAAATTCTGAATATTAAAATCTCTCTTTCCTTAATAACTTTGAAACAAAGAAAAAGCTTCTTCTTTCCTTTCAAAAATCTTAATGATAATAACTTCAATATATATTCTAAGTACCGCTTTTGCTCTTCTTAACCTTGATTTTCCTCATTGCCAACTTGCATCTCCAATTCCGTGATTCTCCTTTGCAATCCTAACAACTGTTGTTGCAAGGCGGTCTTTTCTCCTTTCAAACTGGTGATTTGCTGTTGCAAACGCGAGTTTTCTGCCTTCTGATGCGCGAAATGGCGTTTCATTTCATCTTCTATTCGCATCAATTCGTTCGTCAACGTCTTCTTCACATCCTGCGTTTTCATGCTTAAAACGCTTTCTAGGGTGTCTTTCTCAGATTTCAGGATCTGCACTTCTTTCTTATGGAAGTTCATTTCATCACTCACTGCTTTTATCATTTCCTAATAAATTTTTAAAGGTCTTTGATGGAACCTTCGGTTTTAGATAAATACCTCTAAGGACATCAGCTTGCCTTTGAGACTGGCTGGGTTTGTACCGAAACTTGCCTGAGATTGGTTGAAGCCAGTTTTACCCGCGAGATCTTCTGGGTTGCTTCGCATCATGTTGGAACCACCGGTCGCACCGAATTTACTTTGTTGGGACATTTTTTAGGGGGTTGATTTTTGAAGGGGTTTGGAATTAAGATTATAATTATTTATCGAATTCTGTTATATTTATTAAGGGGGCATGATTTTTAAATGTTTTTATTTCGAAGAAATTAAATAAAATGAAAATTGGGATTTTTTTTTGAATCATGGAAATTTTATCTTGTTTATTCATAATCATAAAGAAGGAGAAATTCCGATAAATGATGAAGAAATCAGGAAATTCAATGAAATTTCATTTGATTCATATTCTAATCTTCTCTCTGATGGAATTTCTCTTTTTTTCTTGCTTTCTTAAGAAAACTTTAAATTATCTTAGTTTTTCTTCATATTTTTAATAAAAAAACTTCGAACTTTCGAGCTCGAATTTCAGCGTTAAAAAGTTTCTGTTTTTCTTCAAATTTTCAAATTTCCTATGTTCCTTCATCAACTTTTCAATAAAATCCTTTCAAATGAAACCCAAAACCTCATCTCTTAGCAAAGCTCCTCAAATTCCAACCAATTGTCGAGGTCTTCTATTGAAACCAGAAAATGACCAGAAAATTCCTATGAAAAAATTTCCTAGACAACGTAAAGTTCTTAGCAACATAAACAATTCCACCAAAGAACAAGTGAAATCTATCAAAATATCTCAAATTAGATATCCCACCTGCAGAGACAACAACTTCCCTGATTTAGCTTTAAATATGAGCAAAACGTTGATATTTTCAGCCTTGAGAAAAACTCCAAATCAAATTTCTGTTTCTAAAAGCAATGATTTTCAGGGGAAAAGCGAGATAAACAAAATACTCAAAGGAAACATCAAACTTAACAAAAACCCAAGTAATTCAACAATCGATGATAATGATTTTATGTCTTTGACTCGCGAAAAGCAGGAACTTTGGAATGAAACAGAAATGAAATGTCTTGAAATTGAGATTCCTTGCGTCTTGAAGGAAAATGAATTAATAAATGAGTTGAAAAACATGAAGTTTAAAAGAGTTAAAGGATCTATGAAGGAATTGATTAAATTGGGAGAAGAGGCTTTCATGAACAAAAAAAATGAAAACCTGAGCAAATTCTGGCAATTTGTTAAGAATTATCAGAAATACAGGTCAGTGAAAGAGAAATCAATGGAAATTTCGCGATTTTTTCAAGTGAAAAATTCATTAAGAGATTACAATGAAGGGAAATTCTATATGATAGAGAAAAACATTGACAATATTCGCTTAATGGAACGTGGGAAACTGAAATCGGAGTTTATACAATTAAGTTTCCTTTAAATGAAATAATAAATAATCAATAAAATCGCTATAGAATAAAAACATATAAATTGCCTTCATTTCTAAAAAAATTTACAATAAAAACGATATAAATTCAAATAAAACATAATGGAAACTATAGCAGATTTCAAGAAAATTTCGAAATACCTGAAATTAGATATCCCGATTATTAACAATTATACTTCCATTTCCGGAGCCATTTTCAATCCCACAATCCCGGATTATTTCCTTAGTTCTTTTTTCTTCGGATTTATCTATGAAATCATCAAGAATCAAGCCATTTATCAACTCAAAAACTTCATCACTCTTTATGAAAATTCGTTTTTGCCTTATTTTGATAAATATGATAAATATGAAAACGGATTTAAAAAAAGTCTTCCTGAAGAAAGTCTGAGGTTTTTAAAGAAACTGGTGGTTTTTGTGACTAAAAACAAGCAAAATGAAGCCATTGAGAAAATGGAGACTCTGAAGGAGAAAAAGAAGGAAATGGCTTATATTGTGAGGGTGGTTCTTTTCAATTTTATCAGAAAAATGAAGAAACAAATTACTGATGATGAAGATTTGAAGAATGATTTAATAAAGAGGGAAAAACAGATTCTCAAAAATG
>Ga0302186_10000641_pt1 | contig 30698 bp, 41 predicted proteins | sample II_Bog_E1_2_FD_198782 | JGI IMG/M metagenome (GOLD analysis project Ga0302186, IMG submission 198782) | Peat permafrost microbial communities from Stordalen Mire near Abisko, Sweden - II_Bog_E1_1 | ecosystem: Environmental > Terrestrial > Soil > Wetlands > Peat | place: Sweden: Abisko... | reverse complement strand
TTTTAATTTAAAAAAAGAAAATTTGATTTTCTAATGTAGTATGATAATATAAGAAAAATTTCAAAGAATTTATTAAAATAAAATTTTTGTTTTATTAATAAACTCATCAATAATTAAAACATCTGTGATAAATTCGTTAAAAATCCGCTTTTTTTCTGTTCAATGGACCTCCCCAAAGGGGAATCTCGTTACCAAGGTATCGATGAGCCCACCGAACGTTTGATATCCTCATTCAATATCCCTATGGATTGTTATTTCTTGACTTCTTTAATCGCAATCCATTTCGACAAAGACAAATTTTATGGCTATTTCTTTAAGAAAAACACTGATAAATATGATCTCGAAAAGCTGTTGAATTTCTGTCTAATGACTCCTTTAGTTCTCATAATAATCCTATCAGGCATCATAGTCTTTTCCCTACAATTATATATCCTGATATCCTTTGTTTCATATGAAATAGAGGAATCTGCTGAGGAAAATTCTAATTATTTTAGCTTGAGGATGATCCTCATAGTGATTTTTTCGATGATCATAATACCGGATTATCAAACCGCTGTGAAGAAAATAGTCATAGGTTTTGAAATGGTCAAAATTTTTCATAGGATCATCACAATTACTATGAGTCTCATACAGGCGATAGTGACATTAATAGTTCTATCGGCTTCTATATTACTTATTAGAATAACAGCAGGTATGGATGATTTATTACAGAATTTCATGGCCGTATATGTGATCATACAAATTAATGATATTATGTTTAGATTCTTATGTTTTTCGAATATACTCAATGGGTTGAAAATTTTGGGGTTCAAAAAAACGAAGATCCAACATTTCAGGAATATTAAGAATTTCTTTACGAGGAAAAAAAGCACAATTGTGAGTCAGGAGAAGAAAATCAGGAATTCTATGGATAAAGTCGTCTTTTATGGACAGATTTTCTTCTATTTCTATGTTATTGGAGTCAGTTATGGTATATTCAGTACCGATAGTACTGCTTTTAGGACAGTGTAATTTCTAAATTTCAAGCAAAACTTTAACAGAAAATCTCTGTTGTATTTCCTCAAAAAAACCACATAAAACATAAAAATCCCAATTAAACTTTTATATTTTCTCATAAAATTTGGAAAAAAAAGCTTCAAATGATGCAAATGGCGAAATAATAATTAAAAAAAAAAATCCTCTTTAAAAAAATCGCAAAAAATTCAAAAATCGCATCCTAAAAACTCTGAAATGAATCGTCTCCTCCTGACAAAAAACCATCTATCCTCCCAAGTCTATACGAAGCTTTCCTATGAACTAACCTATTCCAACCAAATCGCGATCATAACTTTGAATTCTCCAACGGATCTCAACGTGCTTTCAACTCCTATGCGTTCTGAGCTCTCCACTCTTCTTTCAACTCTGGATCGTGATCCTCAAATCAAAGTAATAGTGCTTCAAAGTCAAGTGCCAAAGGCTTTCTGTGCAGGTGCGAACATCAAGGAATTCACTCCATTATCTTCTGAATCATATTCCAGAGATGACATCTTCGAACCATTTTCCACTATTCTCACCAACCTGAAAAAACCCATGGTGGCAGCTGTGAACGGAGTGGCAGCAGGTGGTGGCTTTGAATTGGTCCTAAATTGTGATATTATTTTAGCCAGTGAAGATGCCAAATTTGCCTTCCCGGAAATCAAATTGGGTTTGATCCCAGGCATTGGAGGGACTCAAAGATTTACTAAGATTGTGGGCCGATCAATAGCCAGTAGATATGTTTTGACTGGCGAGTTCTTTAATGCTCAACAGGCCAAAACATGGGGTGTTGTTAGTGAGGTATATAAGGTTGAAGATTTGAAGAAAGAAGCATTGGAAGTGGCAAAGAAAGTAGCTGATATGAGCATGTATACAGCTATCGCTGCTAAGGATGCCGTGAAACAGGCTAATGAATTGGGGATCAGCGAAGGATTGAAATTCGAAAGGAGGGTGTTTCAAGGATTGATTAATACCAAGGCCGTGAAGGAGGGTGTGGACGCGTTTTTGAAGAAGAGAAAGGCGAATTTTAATAATATTTAAACATAGAAATAAATTAGATTCTAAGGGGAAATTTAATTTTTGGTAGTACATTTTGCTTTTTAAATAACAAATTTAATGAAAAGTGACTAAAATATTAAAAAATCATAAAAGTTTCAAAATTATAATATTTGGGCTTTTTAAAAAACTAAGAGCTTTTGAACTCATATAAATATGACGAAACAATCCTTTTGCGTTCTCCAGATCTTAATAATGTTTAATAAGTCCTTATTATAAAAATTTCCTTATTTATTGCCTTTGAAATTAAATATCATATATTTCTCCTAATTTATAATAATTCGCGCTTCCAAACTTCAAGACGACTCTTTCAATGAAGACTACCAAGCCACATGCAGAGATGACTTTAAAAAACGACTTTTTCCTCAACACTCTCCTCATTAAACAAATGAAATTGTTACCCTGTCCCCTCCGAACAGAAAAAGACAAAAGACGAGCATGTCAAACCGCAATTAATAATAAAATTCGTTCCACAAAGTCGAAGAAGGAATCTCATGACGAATTTCCCTCATTTATTTTGTCTCAAAATTCTTGTAACATTTCTGATTTCAAAGGGAGTCCTGAACAATCTTTATCAAAAATAGATCATGAGCAAGAGTTGACAACAGGGTATTTGGAAAAATCTGCAGAGATAAATCCAGATCCTACAATTTCAGAGGAGAAACTTCCAATCCTTTTCCTAGAAGACAAAATTTTGGCGTCTCAGGATCAAAGGCCACTTAGACCGAAGAAAAAGAAGGTTTTTAGCTCAATGGAATCAATGGGGGAATCTCATCATAAACATAATAAACATAATAAGGTTGATGAGGAAGAGATTTATGGATCAGATTTACAGGCAGAAGATGATTTCACGATAGAAGAGCTTGAGAAAAGAGTTAACGTATGGCTGGATGGCAACAATATCACTTTGATAGACCCAATGGCAAAAAAGGATGAGTATTATCAGAAAAAGAAGAATTTGGTGATGATGAGTGCTCATAATAGTCCCGTGAAGGAAATGGAATCTGTGGATTGCAATTCACCAGCATTGAATATGAACTTGAATTCAGGACTTCTAATGAAACGGAAGATGAAAAGCACTACTGTGTGTTTGGAGACGAGACCATTTCCGGTGTCAAAATTTTCTCAAAATTAGACATAATGATTTTTTTATCATATTACCTTAAAGCCTTTTTAAAATTTGTCATTTTTTCTTGAGTAATAAAGGACGAAAAGAAAACTCGACTATCATAGTTAATAGAACTGTCTAACTTTAAAATAAATTTGTTTGAATTTCCAAGGCTTTTTTTAAGCTTTTTCTTAAGGTTATCTTTAAATCCATAGACTTTCATAAAGAATTTAACACTTTTTTTTTGATGGATTCTGTATATATGAGCCTATTTTATTATTATAATTATTATTTTTATTAAGTTTTGGTATTTGTTTGTTAAAAAAGCGTTAAAATTTTTCTTTTCATTTCTGAAGAATTTTTTCTTTATTTATACATTTTTTTTTGTAAGCATTAAAAAATAAACAACGAACATTTTATTGTTTTTTCTCATTCATATTCCAATTCTTTCTTATATTTCATCCAAAATTCATCTCCGATCATATCCTCATTTAAGCAAATGATGACCTTCGTAGTAGAAATAGGTCCTTCTTTCTTCGTTTTCTTTTCTTTTTCTTTTTCTTCTTTATCTTCATTAATTTCTTTAATTTTTTCTAATTTTTCTTCCTTTTCTTTCTTTTCAACTTTCAAATGCTTTTCCTTCATTTCTTCCTTTCTAATTAAAATGGTTCCTTTCCTATAAATCGCTTCTATCTTATTATAATTCATTCCAAAATCATTGAACAAAAGCTCATTTTTCTGATCAGATTTCATATCTTTCAAAATCACTTGAGCATCTTTTGTCGAAAGTTTCTTATCTTTCACCAAAGCCCAAAAACAAGTATTATAAAGATTATTTATATGACAATCGACCTGTCTCCAGCTTAAATAATCCCTCAAAGTCTTAAAATCTGGATAAATCACGCATCTTCCATCGAACATAGGGGTTTCTTTTAATTCCATTTCAGGGAAAAATGCTTTGAAATTAAGCACAAAAGCCGCAGTAAAGCAACTGACTAGACAAGTCACGATTTTCTCATATCTTCGACTGAAAAAAGTCGTATTTCTTCTGAAAACGAAGCTATATTCATCAGATTGTCCATAGGCCAGCCAGATTTCATTAAAGACCTTAAGAACTTCTTCTGCGGCTTTGTTCATTAGAGAAAGACCACGAATGTCGTTGGGTTTTTCGAAATTGTGGAGATCGGTGAATTTGGTAAAACCCTTGCCATCAATACGAACCACTATGAAGGTGGAGGGCAGAAGGGTGATGGGAGTTTCGAACTTTTTTACATATTCATATTTAGAACAAGCCATAAAAGAATTTTTTTATTAATGATATGAATTTTTAAAGACTTTTGATGGGAATCTGGGTTTTTGGTTTTTTTAATTTATAAAAGGATTATTTATTAGAAAATAAGCTTTTTTTGAATTTTTTTATAAGAATTCACACTAAAAATTTAATAATTTAATTATAAAAATTTTTTAAAAAAATGTATACTTGGATAAGATTTTTTTTATAAAATAATGAATATAATAATATTATGAAAACATATTTTCTAATAAACCATGTTAGAAAAGAAAATTTATCAAAATGATAAAAATAACATTCGTTTCATTCTTTTTTAAATTAAAAATTTAAACATTATATTTTTTTCAACGAAAAAAAAAAATCCATGAAGCCAAAAAGCCAAAGCAAAAGTCCTATGAAATCAGCCACCCAACCTAAAAAAAGCCCCAACCGTTCTTTCCTTTCCTTCAAACAGCCCAGTCCCACTAAATCCAACCAATCTTTCATTTCTTTCACTGACAATCAGAGCAAATTCTTCAACCCAAAACAACATCTTCTCCCCGAAACGACTGAAAATGAAATTGAGGTTTATAAGGAATTATTCGATTTATTGGACACTTTCAATAGTAAATCATTGACTCCCTTTGATTTCCATCGTGCTTTTCTTTCCCAGGACTATAAAATCCCAAAACGGTTTATATATCAGATAATGTCGGATTTCGATGGGGATGAACGTGGGGTCATAGATTTCGATGATTTTGTGAAAATGATGGTGATGACCCCATGTAAAAACGATAGCGAAAAGGACATTCGTAAGGTTTTTGATCAGATTGATCGAGATGGTAAGGAGTTCCTCACAAAAGAAGACATAAAGGAAATGGTGAACTATCTGAATAAAGAGGCATTCGCTGACATGGAGGAAGAGGTGTTAGATGATGATGCAATCGATGAAATCCTGAAGAAAATCGAAGCTCGGGAGGATGGAAGAGTGACTTGGAAGGCATTTTTAAAATTTAATCAGGAAATCCATAAAAAATTTATATGAGTTTTGAAGAAGAAAAAAAAGCCTTTTTTTCAAAGAATTTGTTTTTTCTATGAATATTCTTTTTGCTTCAACAGTTTGCTAAATAAAAGATTCGAAAAAGACATATAATATCAATTGAAACCCACAGCAAAGACTGTCACAATGCATAACATAGTAGGGTTTTCCCATGTCACGGAAATGTTGCCATCCACTTCACTATCCCAATAACAAGAACCTGACATACTGATACCACAATCAGCCTTTTGCAGGATCAAGGAACTCACCATATATTTAAAGTTCGGGCTTAGTTCAGTTAATGCCTTCACGCAATTGTCAGCTATTATGTTGGTCCAAGTCTGGGTTTCTTTGGGCTCGTAGACTTTTTTGAGAAGGTGTTTCTCTATCACAGCACGAATGGTGTTGGAAGCGTTTTCTTTGATTGTGGAAAAGCATTCTTCTTTGCTCATTTGTGATTTTTTGGGGAAGGAAATATTTAAATTTTATTAAAATTACAAAATGTTTAAATGGGACAGGACAATTTTTCATTTAAATTAAAATTTTGGTTTTTGTTAAAAATGATTAAAAATGAAATTTTTTTCCAAAAATCATTTCTCTGCAACGTTTTCTTTCGAAATTTATATAAATCTGCTAAAAATTTAGTAATTTTTGGCTTCTTTTTAATTAAAAAATGAAACCTAATTAATAAATCTCAATCGAAAAAAAAAAACAAATTTATTATTAAACTTTGTTTTATAATTTTCCTTTTATTTCTAATGATTGACAAATCGGAGCTCGCTGAGCTCGGACATAACGACAGCACTGTGACAAATCATCAAAGTTTTCTTTATTTTCCATTATTTTTTTTTTCAAATTCCACATAGTAGTAACTGAACGCAAAAATGTTGTTTATAAGCAAGGCATCTTCTTTAAATCACGACTGATTTGGTCTCAGATGACTGATCGTGAAATCATATGCAATCAAGCAGTCATCGAATTGCCTGATAACAGCATTTCGACCAGCAAATATACAGTACTATCGTTTTTTCCTAAAAACCTCATGCTGCAATTTTCGAAAATGGCTAATCTCTACTTTTTGGTTCTTAACTCAAAAAAATTTATTAATAAAAACAAAATCTTAGTTTATTGGGATCATGCAATGTATTAATATTATTTCGATTTCCAGTGGGGAACCGGTAATTTATGTGCCATTGTCAGCGATAGTGGCCATAACTGCCATCAAGGATTTGTTCGAGGACCTCAAAAGACATAAATCAGACAATGAGGAAAACAACAGAAAGGTCAGTGTTTTTAGAAATGGGGCATTTATGGAGACCACATGGAAAGAATTGAAAGTCGGCGAGATCATAAAAGTAGTTTATGAACATTAGAAAATTTCTGTAAATATTGAAAAAGTTGAAGAAAAATGAATATTTTCCAGCAGATGTGGTGATTTTATTCTCCAGCGAACCAAAGGGAGCATGCTATATTGAGACGAAAAATTTGGATGGAGAGACTAATTTGAAGCATAAAATGGCTTGCAAGGAGACAGTCAAAGGCTTTTCAGATGACAAAGCTGTGGATAATTTATTTAATTAAAATTTTTGTCAATTAAAATTTTTTTCAAGATTGGAAAACAAAATTTTACACTGTCATATGAGAAACCGAATCCATATTTGTACACATTTTGTGGAACTGTGATACTTGGAAATGGGACTAAAATTTCCTGTGATGCGCAAAATTTTGTTTTAAGAGGATGCAGCTTGAGAAATACTGAATTTATCTATGGATTGATCACTTATTCAGGGTATTATTATGTTTCAAAACTTATTACTTTTTGGGCTTGTTATTAAGACATGACACCAAAATTATGTTGAATTCTGTAAAATCCAGGTCAAAACAAAGTAAGTTGGAAAAGGCAATGAACCACGAAATTTTGGTGGTCTTTATCTTACAATTCATCATCTGTTTCATCGTGGCCATCATCTATGCAACATTTTACAAATCTCATCAAGTTTAATTGAAAAAAAAATTATTATCGATTGGTTTTGTTCGAAGGATGAGTTTGGATATTTGGAAATAGATAGGAATGGGATCACTGATCAATCTACAGCCTACAATTTATTTGTGAGATTCGGAAATTGGATTCTCATATTCACGTAAAAAATTTCATTTTATTGCAATTTTATTATGGTTTAAAAGGAATTTTGTACCAATCTCATTGTTGGTCACTTTAGAAATGGTTAAGTTCATCCAAGGAATTTTAATATCCAAAGATGAGCAATGCAAATCCATAAAGGAAAATGAATATGTCAATGTTCAGTCATCAAACTTAAATGAGGAATTAGGACAGGTGGAGTATATTTTCTCAGACAAGACTGGAACATTAACTTGTAATATTATGGAGTTTCGTAATATTTGTGTAAACAAAGTTTCTTTTGGTATTTATTAAAAAATTTATTCTAATCATTTTTTCATAATTTTTTTTTTTCTAGGTGACGATATGACTGCTGACATTTCAGCAAAACCAAAGGTCTCAAACGTGAATTTTAAAGATGCTGTTTTCTTCGAAACCATAAGCAACCCTTCAAATAAAAACTATCCTATGGCTAAGTTTAATTTAATTTTTTATAAGTTATTCAATTTCATATAACAGGAGATGTCTTGAGTTGCTTGCAATATGCCATACAGTAATTGTTGAAAATAAGCAAAACGAGATCATTTACAATGTATTTTTTTTTTTTTTTTTTTTTTGTGTTTTCAACAATGTATTTTTAATAAAAAATACTTTTTAATCCATTTTTGTGATTTCCTATTTAGGCTTCTTCCCCAGATGAATTGGCTTTGATAAATCTTGCGCGTTTGGTTGGATATGAATTTCAAGGAATCGATGAAAATAATAACATTATCTTAAGTGTTATGGGAGCCAAAGAACAATTCCTCTTGATGCATACATTGGAATTCTCCAGTGCTAGGTCATTTTTTTTTAATTGTTTGTTTATTTATTAATTTATATAGAAAAAGAATGTCAATTATCTTCAAAGATTCAAAAAACAAAATCTATCTTTTCAGCAAAGGCGCAGATTCTGTTCTTTTAGATCGAATGAATAAGTCCAAGTCTTTCTGAATAATATTACTTTTTGGAATGAAATTAATGTTAATTAGTCCACACATTCCAGAAACATGGAAAAATTTAGAAAAATATGCTGAGAAAGGTCTCAGAACATTGATTTTATGTCAAAAGGAGATTTCTGTTCCTGAATATGAAAAATGGGCTAAAAAATATCAAGTTTTTATTATTATTATTTTTATTTACATCATCAAAATAATTAATTTACCATCAAACTTTAAAAAAGGAAGCCTGCACTTCAATAATTGATAGAGATAAAAAAATGGCAGACGTTCAAGAAGAAATAGAGCAAAATTTGGAATTAGTTGGAGCCACTGCCATAGAAGACAAATTGCAAGACGATGTTGGTAATTTTCTGAGAAAATGTTAAAATATAGGTTGAAATAAAGGGTTGACAATTGCCACTTTGAAGGAAGCTGGAATTAAAGTGTGGGTTTTAACTGGAGACAAAATAGAAACAGCTGTCAACATTGGTTTTTCTTGCAATTTGTTGAGCAATGACTTGGTTCAACTCATCATTGATGGAAAGGAAGAAAAAGACATTGTCGACAAAATAGAAGAAAAGAAATCTCAAGTCAAGGAGACTTTAAAATACGCATTGGTTATCTCAGGAGATGCGTTGATTCATGCTTTGAAACCAAGCATTTCCATCAAAGTATTTTTTTTTTTTCTGATTTTTATATAACAAATTTTAATTTCAGCTTATGGAATTGGCTAGTAAATGCGAAGCAGTCTTATGTTGTCGTGTTTCTCCTAAACAAAAGCAAGAGGTTGTTTCTTTGGTTCGAGAACAAGTAATTTTTTTTCACTTAATTTTATTTATTTCTATTAAAAGAGACCCAACGTAACCACTCTTGCTATTGGAGATGGAGCTAATGATGTGAATATGATCACAGCAGCTCATGTCGGAATAGGAATCAAGGGAGTTGAAGGGCAACAAGCTGCGAGATCTGCAGATTACGCGATAGGGGAATTCAAATTCTTAAGAAGACTTCTTCTTTATCATGGGAGAGAAGCCTACCGTAGAAATTCCATTTTGATTTGTTATAACTTTTATAAAAACGTAATATTGGTGATGCCGCAATTTTGGTAATCAAACATTATAAAATAAATAGAGATATCATTTTTTTAGGTTTGGAATGTTTAATTGGTTTTCTGGACAAACATTATATGACGCTTATCTTTATCAATTATTCAACTTGTTTTATGCCAGTATGCCCATTGTTGTTTACGCGGTATTCGATGAGGAATATTCAAGTTCTTTTTTGGATAAGGCTCCGCAAGCTTATAAGCAAGGAATGCTAGGCACATTTAATCTCTTTATTTCATATAAAATAATTACTTCTAAAAAGGTACCCTTTTCACCAGAAAGATATTTTGGATCAGATGGTTGTTTGTAGCTTTGGTTCAAGCCTTACTCATCCAATTATTTTGGTAAATCATTTAAATTTAATAAAATTAACTTTTGTTTTATTTTCCTTTAGTTATTATTCTTTATGCACCAATTTTGTGGCAACTGATGGATATGAACTTGGTTTTTGGCAGGCGGGGATCACTGCTTTTGGACAATGTGTTTTAGTGGCCAATTTAAAAATCCTCTTATTTAGTTTCAGCCATTCTAAAATGAGCATTTTCTTCGTAGTTGGAAGCTACGTGGTATATCTCATATCTTTCGCAATTGTGAATTCTATGAAGTCTTCAGAGCTTTATCAAGATTTCAAACCGTTTTAATTTTATTCGGTTTATTCTAAAAATTTTTTTTAGGATATTCAACTCAAGCAATTTCCATCTCGTAAATCTTTTGATTGTGGGGATTGTTTGCGGGCTTGATTTGGGTTTGACCCTTTTTGAAAGTAATCAAAATGAATTATTGAAAAATTTGAAATTTTTATCAAGGATTCCAAAAAGGTGTGGAAAACAGTATTAAAAGATCAATTTTGTTTGGTAAGAAATCAAAAGGTGGGACTTCGAACCTTAATAATTGTAAAAATCCGAATTGTAATGATGATAAATTTGTTATTGAAGATTTCCAAAACCAGGACCAAGGAGAAGAAGCTAATAATAATTTGGTGGTCCGAATGGACAAAAATCGACGTATTTCTAATTTTTTTTTCTTTTTTAATTACTTTTTTAGATACTGGATTCGCTTTTAGTCAAGAAGAAAATCTCGAAATGACCGATGTAAAAAGAATGCGCTTTTAAATCAAGGATTTTTTATTCACTACAACAAATTTTGTCTTTATTTTAATTTTTAATCATTTCATATTGAGAGTCTAGGGACTCTATAGTATATAAATTATTGAAAAAAATAATATTCCTCCATCAATGAATAATTTTTTTAAATTTTACCTTAGGAATTTATATTAAAACAAACAAACAACCAGAAAACCTCTTATTTCTTCAAGAAGAAGAAGAAAACATCCTTGAAAAACATCCTTTCATGCAATCTCTCGCAAAAGGAATATAGCTAGCCGCATACCAAATGTAGGCACACACCTGAATTATTAAGAACAGCAACACCAACCATCCACTTTCAATGATCAAAGCAGAAACCAATGTCATAATCAAAGCTGCCAAAAACACGATGCTCGTAAAAAGTCTGGATTTGTCAATCATATTTTGCCATTGTTTTTTAAATCCAACCAAAAATCCCGTACTTTTTTCAAATTTACATAAAGTTAATGGAAAAATGGAAAATTAAACCCAAGCAATGTCAAAATGTTTCCGAAACTATAACATATAGCGAATTTGGCAGGCTTCCCAGCTGCAACCATGATAAAAGACCCGAACGAGATGATTTCAATGAAGACTCCTAAAAAAAAATTTGAATGTTTATTTAATTTTTAAAAAAAAAAACCTAGAAAAAAACAAATTGCGAATCCAATTAAACGCTCCTTGAATGAAAGGCTAGGAAACCAACTTTCCTCTTGATCAGAAGGAGTGTTCTCATTATTATTAAAGAATGGTAAAAAGGTCGACATTTTTTCTTTCTTCTTCTTGAAATTTGAATTTTTATTTTTATGAATTTAGTTTTTTGAATTAAATTGTTGTTTTTTCAGAATTTAATGAAAAGAATGACAAAAAAAAAAGGAATTATATTATTTCTTCATTAAAAAGTCGAATTTCCATTTTTTATTTACGTTTTTTATTTTTTTTCTCCACAAAATCTGCCATTTGAGTAATAATCGCGTAAGATTTCATATATCTGATATAACATTTCTTCAAATCAGCATCATCTGAATCTGTCATGAGTTGGTTTTTCTTTATAATGGCACCGTGACACATTCGAAACAGGTCATCTAGTAGCGAATCGACGTTGTTTTCATCATCAGAGTTCATTTTATTTAATTTTTATGAATTTATAATAAAATCTTAATTTTTTTGGTAAATTTAAAATATTTCGAATTAGTCCGAAAAATTTTTTAAAACGATTTCCAATTTTTTGTATACAGCTTCATCAGGGTGATGTTGTAGCTCCTCAAATTTAGTCATTCCACCAGATTCCTCCAACATTTTCATCAGGATGATATGATAATTTTTATTAGAATGTTCATAACACATGAATTTCTCCAAACAATCCAAAACTAATATAATAAGTTTTGCGCTTTCAGTCACTTTAATTGCATCTATCATTAATCTAATTATATTCCTTTCAAGGAAGAAATCGATCTGATTTTGATTTTTGTATGCCAGCAAATTATCAATGCAATATAATGCCTCAATTTTGACCTATGAGTTTTTATCAAAATAATGTTTTAGTTAAAAAATTTACAATTTCTTCATCAGTGATGAGGATTTTTAAAAACTTTTCAAATACATCTTCAAACAAAAACACCTGCGTTGCAATTATTTCATTCGAACTCATCATATTGGAAATAGTCCATGCTGTTAAATGCCGAATTTTCAAACTTGACGAGCTGAGAAAAAAGTTTAAACTTTTAAGGAGACCAATTTCATAAAGCACCTATTATTTAAATGTTATTTTCAAATTATTAGTTTTTCTTTTACTTTCACTGCATTTTCATTGCCGTTTGCAATGCTGCCGAATACTTTCAATAATGTAATTAAAAACTTTTTGTTAGTGTTTTTATCATCAAAAAGTTCTTTTGCGACCAGATGTGCGTTCATATTTACAAAAATCTGAATTATCTCATCTAAAAACTCTCCATAATTCGTGAAAACACAGGAAATTGCCAAAAGTGAGGGCCATATAATATCATTCTCTTTGATCACCCTGAATATCCCAATGACAACCGGCAAATATTTTTTGATCTAATTTTGCAATGAATTTTTTTCGCAAATTTTTCACTTTTTTACTTGTTCGTATTTGATCAAAGGTTTGGCATCCGAGCATTTAAGAAATAAAATTGAGAAATTGTTGACCTTCACAAAATCTAAATAGTCTTTCGAAACATTCAATCTTTTTAAGCTGATCTCCATAATTCCTTCATTGATGATATCATGTTTCGCCTCTTCAGAGATCTGAATGGTGTTGGAGAGACACCATAAAATCTAAAAAAACAACAAAAAGTAATAAAACAAAATTTTGAAGACGTAAACAATAGTACATCATCTGTTAAAGGACTGTTTTCGTCAATTTTTATTAAATTAATCAATTTGGTGATCAGTTTCTCCCTGAAAAGCATGTTCAATTTCTCTTCGTCTGTCACACATGACAAATTTATGAGAATCCAAAGCACTTCTGACAACAAGTTGTGGTTTTTATTAAAATTTGAATCCAAAAGACCAATCAAATGCTTATAGAACCCTGAGACAAAGACCTCAGTGTTAACGAAATCAGTACATGTTTCTTCCAACATAATTTGTTTAAATTCCTTCAGTGCTTCAATCATTTTTTCTTCATTGTTTAAGACCAAATTCTCGCTAAACTGATTATAAAGTTTATTTAAAATCTCATTGGAAGCATTCTTTTTGAAAAAAAACATTTTTTAATGAGAAAGTCATTTGTTTTTACTTGTTTGATGGTCGAAGGGTTTTGGATGGAGCTTGAAAATTTCTGTCTTTTTAAGTTGAGATCTTTAGCGAGTTTGTCAGCTCGAATCTCAATACGATGTTGCTCTCGTTTTATAAAAACTGATGGAGTTTTTTCCATTTTTAATTCAAGAATGTCAAAATTTTTTTTTTTTGAAAATAGGAGGAAAAATAAATATAGATCATAATGTATTAATTTTTTTTAAAACCAAAAAACAAAGGTTGTTTTTTTTCTTAATTTTCACAATAAAATTTCCTTTCACTATATACCGAATGCAAAATTCTAGTCATTCTGACAGAAACCGCAAATCCAAAGTTGATACCTTATATCCCCAAGACACCTCTTCAAAAGATAATAAATATATCAATAAACGACAATCCTTGATTTCTCCTGGCCGTGGTTCGACCATTTTGAAAAGACCTTTACATGTGGGTGAGCCTTCAGATACAAGAAAATCTGAATATTACCAGGAATTCAAGGAAGTGTTCGAATGGGATCAATTTAAAAAAAACCCTCAAGCAGTTTTTTTCGAGGACCCTGGAAACATGGAGCTTATCACTCATGATCAGTTGATGGAAGTTGAAAAAATCGTTTTTATATGTTTGTTTACATTTTTTTTCTCGGATAGTTGACAATAATGTTACTGAAAAAACCTCCGCAAAGTCGCAAAATGAACGACATAAAAATTCTAGAAAAGGCCACCGAAAACGTAAATTTTTTTCAAACAACAGGAAAAGAAACACATGAACAATGTATGCGGCATATGACATTTGTGGAAATGACTAAAGGGACTGTTGTTTTTGAAGTGGGTTGATAAAATAAAATTTATCATTTCTCTTACAATAATAAAAAAGGCACTCTTGGAACAAAATTTTATGTCATCATTAAAGGATCTGTGGGTGTTCATGTACGTTTTTTGGTCACTGCAGAAGAAAAAAAAGAAGAATCTGCAAAATTAAATGATGTTTTGACACCCACTTTAAGTGATGACTACATCATGAAAGAAATCAAAATTTTAAATGCTGGACTATCTTTTGGAGAATTGGCCTTGATTGAAAATAAACCGAGAGCCGCTACCATTATATGTAAGGAGGATTGTGGTTTTGCAGTTTTGGACAAAAGAAATTTTGATGTGATTTTGAGTAAAAAATGAAATTATTTTTTTCAAAAAATAACAGATTTAAAAAAAAGAGGAGAATGAACAAAAAAAAATATACCAACAAATCGAGTTCTTTTCTACGATGAAGATGTTTAACTCATGGACTTATAACATGATAAAGCATTTATTTTTATATACTGATCAACGGAGATATTATAGAAACCAGAAGGTTTTTGATGAGGGGGATGAGCCTGAAGCATTATATATGATCAAATCAGGTGATTTCCAGGTGAAAATACGCTTCGTATTAATTTTGTTTATGTTATCAAGTGTAGGTTTCCAAAAAAATTAAATTCTCGAGGGAAAAAAACAACCAAAAAATTCGAGATAGTCATTTTCGAGATTCCAATATAATCGAAAAGGAATTTCAAGTTCATTTTTTTTAATTTAAAAGTTTGAGTATTTTTGAATTTTAGATTGCACTTTTGACAATTGGAGAAACTTTCGGAGAGGAAGAATTGATCTCTAAATTGAAAAGAAATGTCACCGTGAAATGTGTATCAACATTTGCAGATGTCTATATGTTGAAAAAAAAAGTATTGGAATTTTTTGTTGTTGAATTTGTTAAAAATCACAAAGGAATTTGAAAATAGAATCATCCCCAATAATTCGGCAATGAAATCAATTTTGGGTCAAATAACTATGAAGGAAAAGAGCAGAATCAAACGAATTAATGAATATGTGAACAAGATCAAGCTTATCATGGATAAAAGCAAAAGTATCACTGAAAATCTTACCATAAACCCAAATTTCGAGCCTCCAAACTTACAACTATCATCTTCCAAATTTAAATTTGAAGCTTGCAAAAATAAAAATGATTCCAATTATTTGTATTATGCCACAATTTCAAATAAGATCAATTTAGAAAATAGTGAATTTGTCCCTGCTCATCAAATTTATGAGGATATGAATAAAAATTCTCCTGAAATTGTCCTCGGTGAATTCAATGTTAAAAATAAACTCTATCCAGATATTGCAAATTCCCCCTTCAAAAAACGCTTCAAAAGAATCTTGACAAGATTGAAATCAACTGAAAAAAATGAAGAGACAATGAAGTCAAGGAAATCAAAACAACAAATAGATCTGACACATAAAAAAACAAAAAGCCAAGTGGAGCTATATTCTTCTATGAATATATCTAGCCCAATTCAAATATTAGAAATTCCATTTGTTAATGTTAGAATGACACCACAATCTCCACAACAAGTTTTATCGGCCATACCAAAAATGAATTCCTCATTAAGGGTAACTACTCCACAACTTTTTGTTAAAAAGGCTTATTTCACCAAACAAAGTTCCAAAAATTGGAAATCAAACTCGAATGTGATTAATACCTATATGAAAAAAATTAGCACGGCTTCTTCCATGGAATTTAGCCCGGGAGGAAATAATAATATGAGTTTTATGAAAATCATGGAAAAGGAAAAAAAGAAACTATTTCGTGAGATTTTGAAAGAGAAAAGCTTCGGGTTTGCAAAATATGCATTCCCATCAACAAGCGAGGAATTCTCGAATAGCCAATTCTTGAGTTTGAAGCATTTTTTATAATTTTGTTCAAATAAAAAAAAAAATATTTCAATTTTTTTATATAACAAATTCACATTCAAAAATGAAAAAAAATTTAAATTAATTTTACGGTAATTGTGACATTTAAAGTGAGACCTTTAAAAAAAAAAAAAAAAGTTTCACAAATTTTTTTTTGTATTTAATTTTTATATGATGTTTTTCTGCTAATTGAGTTATTTTTTATTAGATAGTCAAATACCATGTATTTTCAGAATAATAAAATTTCCATAGATCGCAAATAAATAAATTAGCATTCTTAATATATTTGGAAGAAGGGCTTCAGATCCCTTATTAAATCCCAATCCGTTTTGCTAACTTCATCTCTGAAATATTCCTTGAGCAAATCCACGGATTGTCTTGACAACTTCAGAAATAATTAACAGAATTAACCAAATTATTTAAATATTTTTTATACAATGCTGACATATTTAGCATTTAAGTCGAAATGTCTTCCAGCCATTATGTTTTGATCGCCTTTTAATCTGATGGCGACACTTCCTAAAAAAAATAGTTATTAGGACCTCAACAACAAAAAAATTTACCGCTGGCAGGAAGAGCTTCTTTTAAGGGCTTTTTATTTAATTCAATGTTTTCAACAACTCCAATTTTTAATTTCTTTTTTTTTTTTGATTTAGGAAATAAATTCAACAGTCAAAATCATTACCGTTTGGTCAAAAAGACATAGAGGGGTACCAATTTTCAAAACTCCTTTGATGACATCTACTCCCAATATCAATGGATCTTTTTTGTTAATAAAAGCAACGTTCTATGGATTTATTTTTACAAATAAATAAAAAAATAATAAAAACTTTCAAAACGCAAGGGAAAACAGCATCTTTCCCTTCCTCTCTTTTTCTCTCTTCTCTATTAAACAAAATTAATTATTCAATATGTTCAGAAAAAACTAACCTTATTTCATTTACATAAGCCATAAATTGATCAAATAAATGGTAAATAATATTTGCTGTGAATATTTTAATTCCATTTTGATCGGCCAACTGTTGAGCTTCTGGCAGGATCTTAACATCAAAAGCCAAAACTGTCGCAAACCTAAAAAAATAAGTTCAAATTAAAAGAAAAATATTTTTCCCACTCTTTTTTCTTTTTTTTGTCATCATCCGCCAAAATAGCTTTCAAACTTTTTGTCACATCTTCTTTCGCAACAGGACCGATTCCTATATGAGCAACAGGGATTTTTGATGTCTTCAAAAATTGCAATAAAGCTTCTAAGGAACCTAAGGTTGAGGCTGCAACACAAACTCCTTGATTGACCAATTCGATTTTTTTTCTGACTCCTTCCCAATCTGCCTGAAGTTCTCTTTTAAACGCATCGACTTCATCATCATCATTGGCCACGTACAAATGCGATCCAGCAACAGAATTTTCTAAATCAACGGCTGAGATTTTGACTCCCATTGAAGCATGAATTCTCTAAAAAAAATTGAAAAAAATTAAAAAAAAAACGATATTTATGAAAAAAATATTTTACCTTATGATGTTCATATTCGTTTTTCACTCTCATTTCTTTCATAGGATGTGGAGTCAGAAGCGCTCTAATCGTCGTGATAATAGGCCCGTTAAATCCCATCAAAACAATTTTATCACCTTCTTTTAACTCTCCATTGACCAAAATCACATCAATTGTGGTTCCAAGTCCCTCAATCATTTTCACCTCCAAAACCGTGCAATCGAAAAAATCACCCAACATTTTTATCTTCTGCTTCAAAAACTTGCTTGAATACTTCAAAATCACTCCCAACAAATCCGGCAAACCTTCGCCAGTAATGCCTGACGTCGGAACCAATGAAACATATGAACTGACATCTGGGTTTTCCCAATAGAGAGCTGCATTAAATCCCTTTTCTGCCAATTCTGTGATAATACCATCCAATCTTTTCTTGAATTCTCCTACAGGTGGTTTTGATTGCTTTTTAAGCGAAAGATAAGATGATTCAGCTTTATATGGCTTCCATTCATAAATTCTATCAATTTTATTCACAGCAACGATGAACGGAGTTTTCCTCATTTTAAGCAATTCTAAAGATTCCAACGTCTGTTTCTCGATCCCATGCATCAAATCAATCACCAAAATGGCAATATCACAAAGACTGGATCCTCTGGATCTTAAATTACTGAAACTTTCATGTCCAGGAGTATCGATGATAAGCAATCCAGGGACTGACACGTCAATTTCATAAAAAGATTTCAATTTATCAATTTCACTTTGTAATTTAGTTGCTGGGAAGAAAGTGGCACCGATTTGCTGAGTGATTCCTCCAGCTTCTCCCTCTTGGACGTTGGTGTTTCTCATTCTGTCTAAAATAGTAGTTTTGCCTGTATCCACATGACCTAAAATGCAACAAATTGGCGACCTCAGTTCAATAAGGTTCTGACTTTCTTTGCTTTCGGATTTGGACATGTTTTCACCCAATTTTGTTTCTTCATGAAATTTTTCTTTCTTTTCATTTTTCTTTTTCTTTTCATTTTTTTTCTCCTTCGAGTCGGCTTTGACCTCTTCTTGCGACTCTTCTTTCTTTTCAACGACATTCGGATCATTTTTTTCACTTGCCAATTGACTCCAATCTTCTGCGATTTTCTCAGAACCTTCTTCTTTATTTTCAAGATCTTGTTTTGAACCGTCTCCTGTGTTCAAGTTCATGTCTTTGAGTTTTTCAAGCTCCTTTTCACGTAGCTTTTCTTCCAATTCCTGCATTTCGTTCTTCTTTTTGAATTTCTTCTTTGGCTCAGGCTTCTTCTCTTCTTCCACAATTTCTTTGTCCAATTGATGCAACAGACCCATTTCTTCCAATTGTTTCCTCTTCATCAAATCTTCAGCGAGCTTTTCTCTTTGCTTTTTGGTCATGTAAGTCCCTTCTTTCTTCATTTGAGCGATTTTATCTTCTTTTTCTCTGATCTTCTTCTCAGCAATCTCTTTCCTGATTGTTTCTTCCTCTTCGACTTTTTTTCTTTCCTCTTCCTCGATTCTTTTCTTTTCTTCCTCCTCCTTTTTGAGTTTTTCCTCTTCTTCCTTCAGCTTTTGCATTTTCTCTAAAGCTTGCTTCGCAGCTCCTGTGAGCTTCTTTGGCTTTTTGTCTTCTTTTTTGTCTTCCTTTTTGTCTTCGTTTTTTTCTTCTTTCTTATCGTCCTTCTTTTGAGCCTCTTTCTTTGCTTTTCTTTTCTCTTTCTTTTTATCCTTCTTATCTTGTTCTGTTTTATCTTCCGTCTTTTCTTCATTATTGTCTTCATTTTTGTCCTCTGTCTTATCTTCCTCAGGTTTCTCCACATCATCTTCCTCTTCTGCCAAAAATTTGCTTTTGGGCTTCTTTTCTTGGTTTTGAGCTGATGGCTCCTCTGCCTTAGGCTTTGGAGGTTCTAAAATTTCTTCATCATCATCTTCTTTGTCTTTTTTGCCTTTTTTAGCTTTTTTCTTCCCTTTTTTACTTTTCCCTTTAGTTTGATCTTCTTCAGCTTTTTCTTGTTCCCCTTTTGTTTTCTCAGTTTCGACAATTTTAGCTTCTGGCTTCTCTTTAGGTTCCTCCTCCTCATCATCATCACCTCCAAAAAACTTACTTTTGGGCTTATCTTCGGTTTTTGTAGGCTTCTCGTCTGGTTTTTCTTCAGCTTCCTGATCTTCATTATCTTCCTCTACAAAAAATTTGCTTCTTGTGGGCTTTTCTTCTTGGACTTGTGGGAGGGATTTGTTTTCATTTGAATTTTCATCCTCTTCCTCATCTGGAATAAAAAATTTACTAGTTTTAGGCTTGGGCTCGAGGTCTAAGTCGTCAGCCTGGCCATTTTTCTCGGCCGCTTTCTGATTTTTTGCGTTCTTGGATTGTTTCGACATTGTAGCGGGGTGTCAGAAATAAAATGATACAAAACAGAAAAATATATAATTTTTTTTGCTATTTTTGTTATTTTTAGGATATTATGGTTTTTGGAATATTTTTTTCTTTTTAATTTTAAACTCTTTCATAATAAAAGAATTTTTCTGATTTTTTAATTGTTAAAAAAAAATTACAAAAACTTATTATTTTTATTTTTTTATTTATTTTTGGAACAGCTTCTGACCAAAAGAACACTGAAAATCCCGTTCTCATAAGTCATCTTAGGGTAATCATCCTCATCTTTATCGAATTCTATAATATCTACCAAATTTCCTAATTGGATCCATTTCTCAAACTTCCCCCATTTGATATCTCCTGAATGTATCTTTATTTTATTTGTGGGTATTTGCTTTTCATTCATTAAAGATTCACCCTTGATCCCCTTAATCACCAACAAATGGAACTGATTATCCCTATCTATTGTTAATTCTAGACTTTCTTTCTTTAAATTGGGAATTTCCAATTTACAGACTAATTTATTTGGCTCATATTCGATGAGTTCATAATTCGGATCAAAATCTGATAAATTGTTGATTAGCATGGATCCTAAAGCTGTGAAAGTTGGATTTTGAGGAATGAGTTCAATAGATTCATGTTTTTTCAATTGGATGAAATTATTTTCCTCGTAAAGGTTGATTTCATGCTTATTGTTTCTTTCTTCTTCCCCGTTAATATTGATTTTGAAATATTTTTTGTATGTTTTCATGAAAAAATTTTGCAAATATTCCACGATTTCGAAATTCTCTCTGTCATTTATCGAGGTGATTTTTTCCCAGACGAATTTTATCGTAGCATTATTGTATTTGGCTCCCGCTTCACTGCCTTCATGCGCATAGATAAAATGCACTATGGGTTCTTTTGGATTGTTATCTTTGTTGTCTTGTTTTTCGCAATAATACCTCAAGTCAGTCCCTGGGATTATTCTTTCATCTACATCAAATGCCAGCTCAATATCTTTATGGACTCTATCTTGAATTGCCTCTTCAGTGGCAAGAAAGGGGAAATTATGGATCACGATGATTTTCTTCTTGAATTGATATTCCCTTCGAACTCTCTCAGTGATTGTTTGATCATCTTGTGTTAATTGTCCGACCACAATCAAAACCACATTGGCTGTATTGAGAATAAAATCCTCTATGAAAGTTTCTGTGAGCTTTTTATCATTTATCATTTCCAATCTTTTCGATTCCTTCTCCATCAACTCCAAATCTTGGAATTTCTGTTGGTTTTTCATGTATTTTTGATTCACGGTCTCATCGAAATAATATACTGGAGCATGTATTCCTGCGGAATCCAAACATGTGGTAATGATATTTTCCTTCGTCGAATATTTTATGCTCAAACCTTTCGTTTGAAGATTATGTCCAGTCGGCAAATTCAATCCTGAAAATTTGCTCATTAAATAAGTCTTACCTACATTTTCTCTTCCCAGCACCCCCACTGTGATTTGTGATGGAATTTGTGATTTTTCTTTTGAACAATAAATCTTCCGTTGCTCATCATCCAACTTATATTCGATTTTCCAATTAATCAAATGGAAGGAATCTATATTCACTATCAAATCGTAAAGACAGAAATCTTCAATGTTTTGATCAAGGATCAAATTGCCTTTTTTGGATTTTTCATGTGCTATTTTTATCATTTCCTTTTGATTCTCGAGATCCACTATGTTTTTGTTCAAAATATAATTTTCTTCCTTCATTTTGCCATTCTTTGCCTCGAGTTCTTCAATGGTCTTTCGTCGGGAATCTGTCATGGAGATCAATTTGCTAAGGTCATCTTTCAAAGTTTGATTTATTATTTCGAGGTCAGCTGGACCTGCCTTTTTATTTTTCATGATAGAGAAAAAAAGAATTTTTGTTTGTTTGGAAGATTTTAAAATGAAAAAAAAAAAAATTTATAGATTCTAAAATTTACAAAAATTCAAAAAGTTATCAATCGTATTTAGGAACTAAATTTAGGTTTTTCTTCAAATATGTCAACAAGAGCGGATTTTTTTCTTGTAACGTAGACAACAGATCATTTATTTTCCTCTCGATTAATTTATATCTGGATTTCATTGTGTTAAATCGAAATATGATGCTTTTTCTTATTAAAAGATCATTGGTTGGCACGAAATTTAAAGAAAGAATATCCACAGTTCTAAACTCCAAAGCTTCAGAAAAAGTCAGGACCCCCATTCCATTTTTATGTATTGTCATTGATCCTTTAAATCTTTATTTCAAAGATTCTTCTAATGACAATCAGAGAGAAAAAAGAAATACTTTTCATTGTTTCCAATTTCTAAATTATTGAATAATTGTTTCAAAAATTGCTTAAATGTCTCAAAATTGCATTGTAAATGCTCTGATGTTTTATATCTTGCAAAGGTTGGCTTGTCTATCCTTGAATACTGATTATTTTATCGAAAAGAAATCTAATTTACAAAGCTGTCAAATGATAAAAAGGGTCAGCATCATTTAAAATTTCGACTTTATATTCTATTATCTCATGTTTGTTCCCCTAAATCACAAATTTCATTTTAAAACCGAAAAAATCATTCAAATGACACTCGCTCAAAAAATCTGAGGGTATTCCTTTCTAGTTTCTCTCCTGTAATTTTATCAACTGTGGTTTCTAAGGAGACTTCCCATTTTTGAAGAAGTTTATATCCATGTTCTATGTATTAAATTAAATATAGGAGGGCTTCACTATTAAAAAAAATAAAAACCTAGACTTGGATCTAGTTCAGAAAAATTGATCTCTTTGGGGAAATTTGAAGATTTTTCAGTTTCTTGGGTCTGAAATGTTTTTTCCATATTCATAGATTTTTTTTTTTCTGTTAAAATTGAAATTAAAAAAAAAACAAATACAAAGAGGAAAGGTGGTAATTTGAAAAACCAAAAAAATTAAAAAAATATACTTAAAACAAAGAAAATTCCAAAATTTTTCCAGTTTAAAATTTTTCAATTCTATAAAAATTCTTATACATTTCTCCGTTTTAATTTAATTTCTACAGAAATTCTTATGTGTTAAAAAATTTAAATTTTCCATATATAATCTCCATGTTTTTTTTCTATAGAATTTTTGAATTCATATTTAAATTATTTGCAATATGAAGAAACAAATAACTAATTTCATTCGAAAATGTATGACTATTACAAGTACAAATGCAAATATAGAGAGACTCGTCACGAAAGTAAAAATCTAAAAGACCTTCTGAATTTGTTAGAGCACCAAGAGAAAAATACCAGTGAATCATATTTCGTACTTCCAGTCAACAAAAACTCGAAAGAAATAATCCCTTTGAATTTTTTTACAATACGAAATTGAAGTCATTGGATCATTGGCTTACATAACATTAAGGCAAGAATATAAAAATCATGAGAACCGCTCAATTGAGCTCGATTACTTTTTTTCATTTCCCCATGAATCATGTTAAGCAATCATTGGTGATTCTACTATAAAAGGGGGCATAAGACTCAAAGATGAAGCCAAAGACCAGTATGAGCAGAATAAGGAAAAAGGCAATTTAACAGCCTTTGCTTCTTTAGCTACAAATCTCAAAGACATTCTCCAACTTAATTTAGGGAATGTGCCTGCACTTGAAACTTTTTCAATAAAATTCGGTTATTTGCAACAGTTAGATGTATGTGTTAGCAAATTTTGGAGACTACATGTACCATCAACAATATCTCCAAATTATGAAAGCAGTTTTCTAAGGTATAAAAATATATTAAACGAAAACAGTTACTACAGAGACTCAATTATCGAGGAGTTTAAAGAAGGGATTAATCTCTTTATTAGAGAGAAAGTAGAAGATTATAAATTGAATATTAAAGTTCTGATTACATCGAGCTCTCCAATACCTTTTATAGAATCCCCTTCTCACAAAATATTAAGTCACTTCAAGGATAAAGATCAGACAATATGTCTTGTAGAATTGGACGAAAAAGGCTTTAACAAAAAAGACTTTGTTCTTCTATTTAAAAATAATGAGATTAATAAAAAAAATGTTGTTTTAGCTTATGATGAGAAAAATTCTGAATATCCCTATTGCAGTATGATCACATTTCTTCCAAATTTCAATTTCAATAGTGATGATCAAGCTGCATTTGATGCTAGAGATTCAGTCAAACCGTTTTATAAAACAAATATCCTAAGAGCCAAAGGAGAGTTCATATTTATTTTGGATAGAAGCGGCTCAATGAGTGGCAAAAGAATCGAAATGGCCAAGAAAGCTTTGCTGTTTTTTTAAAAATCTTTACCTCCCGATAGTTATTTCAATATAGTTTCATTCGGATCCAAATATCAAGTAATGTTTCCGGAAAGTGTAAAAATTTCTGAAAATAATCTCGAAAAACTTTTAGAGATGATTTCAGGTATTTGAAGCTGATCTTGGCGGAACTAATATTTATGATCCTTTCAAAATTGCTATTGATTTTAAGAACATTAAAGGCTATTACAGAAATATCTTTTTACTAACAGATGGGGCAGTTGACTCTCCTGAAAAGATCTATAGCATAATACGAAATTATTTGAAAAATGCGACTATATATACTATTGGAATCGGAACTGGGTGCTCAGACGAGTTTATCGAACATGTAGCTAGATTGGGTAATGGCCAATTTGAGCTAATTTCTGATAATGAGGAAATGAATGTAAAAATAATTTCATTACTAAAAGCTTCTCTAACTCCAATGTTAAGAGACGTGGCTTTATCCTATGATCAAAATATTGTTGAATTCTTAGTTCCAGATCCTGAAACTCTACAATTTGTGAAAATAAATGAGCCCCTAAATTTCTTTGTGTTCCTTAATAAAAAATTCCAGAATGACAAAGAAACCACCTTTGTTTTGTCATATGAAAATAGTAATGAAAATAGAACAATCCAGGAGACTCTTGTTTGCAAAATAAATGATTCAATGGTGACTAATAATTTAATTCACAAATTTGGATTTTATAAACTGTTAACTCACTTGATAAAATCAATGAAAAAGAAGACAAATCTGATTTGTTTAGCGTCAAAATTAAAGATCTCAAACAAAATCAAGAGGAACTAGCCCTAAAAAATCAAATCTTAACAAAAAAAACTGCATTCTTTTGTCTTGTTCGAGAAAATGAAAAGAAAGCAAAATCCGATAATTATTTTCTCTATACAAATATGAGTCAAAACAGAACAATAGATGAATTTAAATTGTTAGTGCGTGATCAATCTTATCTTTTAGATGAAACATTGAAATGCTTTAGTAAAAAGATAGAGGACCAGAACTACTTGGAAAAACCAAAGAAGATTAACTTCTATGAAATTGTTTCTGATAAAAGGAAAGCTTCATACACATTTCCAATTGATTTTGACCAATGCATTGGAATAAAATACGATAAATTATTAAAAGAAATAAAATTTGAAGATGGCAGCTTTCATAGATGTGACTGGTTGATTTACGTGAGATTAGAGGAGGATATTGCAAGGAAGTTCAGGAAGTCCTGTGTTCTGAGAGAGATTAATAAAGAGTACGGAACTTATTATTTGAAGGATGGGTAACATAAATTACAGAAACCTTAACTAATACTAATTATAAATAGGTCTTGGGTGAAGCTAAAAAAAGATGAAAAATATGACAATCAACTTGAAATATTAGACGGTAAATGCATAAGGATCAGATTAAAAGATCAAATCTTTGATTTGGAGGCTTACATGGAAATTAATTCAAGAAAAAATAAAGAACTTTTAAAAAAAAATGACGATGATTTTATTGAAAGTCTGGAGAAAAATAAAAAAGGATTATATGAGGAAGGATTGCAAAATACTCAAAAAATTGAACTCGGCAAAGATAAATTAACAAAGATTATTTTGTCTCAGAAAATTATGGGATTTTGGGAAATGAAGAATGATTTGATTGATTTGTTAGGTTTGAATGAAGAGGTTATTTCCAAGAGTTCTTCCTCTGAGTTTAGCAACCGAAATCATTTGTGGATGACAATGATAGTAATTTGTTATTTGCAATTGAATTTTGCAGAAAAATCTGGAAGTTGGGCTTTAATTTCTGAAAAAGCAGAGGAATACTTGGAGGAAAATGAAATCAATCTTTCGGAATATAAGAGCAAAATTATGGAAATTTTAGCATCTATTAAAAAAATTTAAAAGAAACAAATACAATTTTCTTTTTTTTTTGAAAGTTATTTTTTCAATTAGATAGGTTTAGATAGAGACATTTTTCCAATCTTTCCAACCCAAGCCTTCAGTTTTGATAACGAGATTTAGATTTAGGCATTATTTCGAGAAGAACTTCATCGATATGTGATATAAGAGCGAAATTTTTAATAAAACCTGATTCTAGAAACTCATCCAATCATTCGAAAACTTGAGAATATGGTGTTGAAGAACTCATTGACAACCTCAACTACAAGCCTTTCGAGGACAATTTCTAGTTAAAAACTCTTTTATCACAGCCATGACACTTATCAGTGATTTTATTGTGAGGCACAGATTTAAGGAAATCGCGAATCTTATGATATTGGAGTGGAAGAGCGACTCGGTTATCGAACATATGAGGATTATTGATGAGTCTTTATTGGGTAAATATCTCATTAAAAAAAACTCTTCAAATTTGCTTTTTAAAACAACATTTTTATGATAAATTTTGAAATTAAATAAAGTTAAACAATTTTTTTTTCTAAAAGTTATAAATAATACTAATAAAATAAAACTATCAATGTTTCCACGAGTCATTATGACAGAACTTGGAAGAAGAATGAAAACTGAGCTCGAGGATGAGCGGAAAACGTTTTCTCTATACAAATCTCCTCACAACATAAACGGTTCTTCTCCTTATATCCAATCATCAGATCAGAAACTCGATAGTGCAAAAATTTTAATGACGAATGATGACAATTCTTGCCATGAAGTGCTTGATTCAAAAAGGAAGATTTCTCTCCTGACAAAAATAAAAGGCAAAGAGGAAAAAATTAAATACTTGAAACAAACTTTCATGCCAAATCTGCAAAATGTTACTTTGCCCAAATTTTTCGAAAGAAAGTTGGAAGATTCAGCTGAGATGCTCACATCTTATTATTGTTCTTCAAATTTTAAGAAAAAAACCCGTAACAAGTCCAACAAAAAAAATCACAATTGGTCAGAAATGAGCAATGAAGAAGGGATGTTTAACGAATCTTTAAAAGTTGTGCAAACTTTCGAAAACAAAATAATAAAAATTTATGACAAATATGAGACTTTTAAGTTACAAGAAGAAAAATTAAAGGAAGAAATCAAGACGAAAATGGAGAAAAAACTTAACTCGAATAAAAATCGGCAATTTATCGACTCAAAGAAAGTGTTGCAGGAATTTTATAACTCACATAAAGAAGAAATGAATATTATGGAAAAGGTTTCAGGTGAGGATGAGAGACTAAAAAGGAGGATTAAGAAAATTCATTGCACTAAATATGAAGAGTTTTGGAGAAAGGTCAATTTTCCTGAAAAGACCGAAAGGAAAAAAACCCAAAATGATTTCGACTTTATGAATTACAGAAGTGTTGTGAACAAAAGATTATCGACTCAAGCTCAGTTAATGAAACATATAAATAGATCTAATAATTATAATATTGAATAAAAAGAAAAGTTCTTGAATTTTTTTTGGAGCTAAAAAAATGAAAATATATTTTATTTTTTTCCATTTTTATTCCAGAATTTTTTTAAATTTATTAATTTTAGAATAGATCTTTTATTATTTTTTTTTTAAATAATTTATCTATTTTATATATTTCCATTAAAAGATTAAGTATATTTTCCAAAAGAAAATTAGGTAAAATTTATATTTCGGATTGTCTCAAATAAAAATTTTAATTTAAAATAACTTAGTTGTTTTCTAAATGGAAGGAAACTTTTTCCAAAATGTTTTTCGGGTCCAATGATGAGCTTACTTTGAACAAAGTTTTCGAAAATTGATTTTCTACATGCTTCACGAATTCTTTCCATCTCATAAATCTTGGTCAATCGAAGAAAAAAATAACAAAAACCTAGTTTAGCAAAAATCGTTTTTAATAATTACCTATTTTGTAACACTTCCATATTATTCAAAGGAATAACTTGCAATCTCGTCAAAATCTGACTGTCCATTTTTTCTGGAAGATTATTGGTATCAAAGGTTTCTCCTGTTATCGGGTCAATTTTCCGAAAAGAAACTCTTTCAAACATTAATTCGTTCGTTGTTTCCAAAGCCAAAATGACATTTGGTTTGATTTTCAAATCATCCAAGGCTTTGATTTGATTCAGAGTCTTAGGAAAACCGTCGAGGACAAAACCTTGCATTTGACAATCAGTTTGTTGAACTCGAGAATTTACAATGGGAATCATAATTTCATCAGGAACTTAAAAATATTTAAAATTCCATCACTTTTTTAAGTTATTTACTTAATTCTCCTTTGTTAACGAGCTCTAAAACTATTGGAGATAATTTGCTTTTCTTTCTGATGATGTCTTTGATGAGCTCATGAGTCGAAACAAAAATCAATCCATATTTGCGGGCAAGAGATTGACCGATTGTTGTTCTACCTGACCCTAAAAACAAAATTTTTGAGTTTTTCTATTTATTTGCAGAGTTTTTAACCTGGCGCACCTAAAACGAGAATTTTAGTGGCTCGTTTGGGAGCATTTGATTTGACCCGATATTTAATGAGTCTCTATTGAAATTTTAAAATATTTGAGATTTAATACTTAAATTAAAATGTTTTACAGCTATGTCCTCTAAAATTTCTTCCCTGTTGTTCTCTGCATCAACCTGATAATAATAATGGGTATAAATGTCTGTGAGCTCTTTCACATTCCTTTTCAAACAAAAATAATATAATTTAAAAAAAAGAGAGTAAAAATACAATGAATATTCCATTAAATAATTGTGTGCCATCAACCCCTTCTCAGTTTCTGAAGCATATTGTTGATATTGATTGTTTTTCATTTTTTCTCTAAATGCTTTAGGTAAATAATCAATGCATTAAATAACACTTACAAACTTCCTTCAAACATCCTTTCATTAGATAAGTTCAATATGATAAACGCATTCGGAATAATCCCTGCATTTTGCATAGCCAATCCTTGAACTCTGGTCTTTGGAAATCCTTCAATGATATAATTTTTTTTCTCTTTTTCTAATTGATTGATTTCCTTCTTCACAATTTCAACCACGACGTCATCCTTCACATAAGTGAAATTCTTTAATGAATTCTCGATTTCCTGACCTAAATTCGATTTTTTGCTTATTTCCTTTTTTAAAAGATCGCCAATTGAAACACATGTATAACCAAAATAATCACAAAGCTCCAATGCGATTTCCTTGGAATTTGACCCTGCAGGACCCACCAGAAAGATTTTTTTGGCTGTTATTATAGAAAGATTTAACATTAATAAGAAAAAAAATAGACTTTCTGGACGACTCAGCCTGTCAATTAGGAAATTTAAAGGGTCCTCTGGCTTATGAATGACCAACAATTGCATTAGATCTTCAAACAGATTATAAATGTTTTTGTCTTCGAGATATTGTTCGAGTTTTTTTTGATATTCGAGTTTTGCGGTTTTATCCATAGAAGAAGAATGAAAAATATTAAAATTTTCGTTATATTTTTTGTTTTTTAAATTAAAGGACTATTTTTTTTTTGAAATAAATTATGAAATTCAAAAAAAACAAAAGGGAGTTCTTAAGCTTTATTAATTAATACTGGTGGTTTTTTTTACAAATTTGCAAATATTTAACCCCATAAATTTAAAATATCCTGCATTTCACACATTCTTGATCAGGGGTATTATTATTTTCTAGGGGCACTTCTGGTTGTTTTACGGCAGGTGAAAATGATTTTTGCTTCACGATGTTATTTCTCAAATTGACTGATGTATGTATGACCATTTCTTTGAAATTCAACTCATTGTAATTGTTCATAAAATCTAAAGATATTTTTATTCATCTCTAAATATTTTTCATTAAAACCTGACAAAATTTCTCCATTTTTTAATTCTCGACCCATATAAAAGAATCGGATTTTTGCGATGTTTTGTATTTCGCAAAGATCTACAAAAAATTCGAAATCAAATAACGAATTTGCAAAAATAAGTTACTGTTTTGGCTCAGAAGTTCAGGTAAAAGCTTGAATCTCAACATATCAACCTGAATTTTTAAAAGAAAGATAACTTTGGAAATAATTTAAAAATAAAAAATGAAACTTTTGAATTTAAAGCAATGGAGGCCGAGATTTTTTTCCCTGCAAAGCTTGTGAGGAAGAAAACCACATTAGCCATACTTACCTTGGAAAGAGATTCTTTGTCTTGCATTTCCTATGATAATCAGTTTAGTTTTGTTTTTATTGTCTTTAATTTAATAATCTGAGTATAATTTTTATTATAAAACTCCAAATAACATAAAAAAATAAAATGAACCAAAATTTTAATTAGCATTGAAAAAAAATTTGCTAAATGAAGAAAATAAAATATTTATTTTCAAAATTTAAATATTTTCTTTTAATTGCTAA
>Ga0302186_10000640_pt1 | contig 30704 bp, 12 predicted proteins | sample II_Bog_E1_2_FD_198782 | JGI IMG/M metagenome (GOLD analysis project Ga0302186, IMG submission 198782) | Peat permafrost microbial communities from Stordalen Mire near Abisko, Sweden - II_Bog_E1_1 | ecosystem: Environmental > Terrestrial > Soil > Wetlands > Peat | place: Sweden: Abisko... | reverse complement strand
GATTCAAAAACCCCTTCATGGGCAGCTGCATGGCCAAGGGATTAGTTGTCGAAAAAATCGGTGTGGAATCCAAACAGCCCAACTCCGCTGTCAGAAAAGGAGTCAGAGTCATGCTCAAGAAAAACGGAAAGAAAGTTGCAGCTTTCGTGCCATGGGATGGTTGCCTCAACTATCTGTCCGAGAATGACGAGGTCTTGGTCGCAGGTTTTGGTAAAAAGGGTAAATCCAAGGGAGATATTCCGGGTATCCGTTTCAAAGTGATTGGAGTGAAAGGAATCTCTTTGGTTGCCCTCTTCACAGGCAAGAAATAAAAGAAATGATCCTCACTGTACAGATCTATTTTCAGATGTCCCTAAATCACGATTGAGCTAATTATCCAATTTATTTCCAGGATAGATTAGATTTGGCTATTTGTAGAATATACTATTAACATTATTTCGTTAATTATTATATCGATTCATGATGTCAAGGAGGAACGTGTCACCCATTAGAGCGGTGAGGTCCGAGGTAGATCCAAGAGATAATATGATCAGGAAATTGAAGGAGGATTTAGTGATGGCCCGAGGAAGGTAGAAGGAACTTGCTATTTTGGAGGATTACTTAATGGATCTTATTGACAAGACAAAACTTCTATCCTCTGAAACGGTATTGATTGAGTAAATCAGGTAAAAGCCGACTAGGAAGGCAAGCTTAAAGTGGAATTGACTCTTAAAAGCATAAAGTAGCTGAAAGATAATACTGATATACTTCGGAACTAGATGAGAAATATTACTTATGAGATGAAGGAGGTTGAGGAAGAAGCCGATTAACTGAGAAAGAATCTCAATAGTAAGGTAATAGAGATATAAAAATTGAAAAAAGAAGGAGTATCTCATCACAACGATAACTAGAAACTCCTTAACTAGCATTATCGACTACGGGCGCTCGAGGAAGAGATGACTCACTAAATCAAAAAGCTAACTTAGACTATTAGAGATTATGAAGGTCGATTGACATAAATGAATGGTAAGATATTAGAAGTAAAGGCATACATAAATGAATTGTCTGAGGGAAATTCATAGTACAAATAAAAACTGAAGACTTATGAGCAAGAAAATGGTGGTATGGGTAATGATATTGATCAAAAGTAGAATAAGATAGATAGTTTATAGAAGACATTTAGTGATACGCATGAAATCATAAAAAATCAAGTCGAAGGCTACATCGAAATCCAACACCAGAATGAAAAGAATTTAAAAGAAGCCAAGCATAAACTCAATCTAGTCAAAATTTAAAATGAGAAGGCAAATTAACTTGGCAATGTTGTCAGTAAATTATTCTTTAGTTAGAAAAAATGGAGAAAGCTATCGCGGAGAGGGAGAAAGATCTATCATAGATGCTGGCTGGAAGTGGACAGATTAAGCAAGTCAATCAAGATTTCTTTAATACGAACGAAACACTTAAGCGGGATCTCAATTTTTGTCAAGACCACTTGCAAAATTTACTAAAACACAATGCTTTTATTCAGTAGGAGATGGAAAATTTTGTACGAGAGGACGATGCTATCATCAACGTAATTCGCAGAAAAAGACTATTTCCAGTGACGACCATTAACAAGTTTAACTCCCTGCGAACCTCTCGTAACGAAGGTCGCAGTACAGATCGTACATACAAATGATGTAGTATACTAATTATCAAGATAATAAATATTATGATAGAAAAAATATCTAAGACAAATATGAGAAATAAAATGCAAATTATCGAGACCGTTGCTTAAAGTATATATTCGAAGTTTAAGATCATTGTCTTGAGCATTATGAATCAAATGTTTATATGAATAATAAATAAAAATAAAAATAGTCCTAAATTGTTTATTTAACTTTTAATAAATCAAATTTTCATCAATTCAATAGTATTACTAATATCATATTGAATTTTATTAATTATAATCACTTTACTCCTTCAATTCTCAAATATTTGAGAAGCTAAAATACTAATACTACTATCTTTTGTTTCAAATGGTGATTCTTTAATTATTGAAAAATCTGGTAAGATTAATTATTTATCTTCGACATTAGGATTGATAGATTTTAGGAGTTTATTATTAATTCTATGTAATAGGTTCATGGTTTCTTCCAAACTTAATATGGAATCCAGGCTATCTTCTAATTTAATTATTTAATTCTGAATTTCAGTATAATATCCTCTAATTTGATTTTTAGACAGTACATTTGATGATTCAATAGCTTTTTTATACAATTTTTATATTTTACCACTAATCATTATAATTGGATTTTCAATTTTCTTTAAGTCATCAGTATTTTTATGTTCAGAGGTAAAGCTGATAGTATTTGTTAAAATTTCATTTAACTAAGTTAAAATATCCTTAATATGAAATTATACCTGATAAAATTTAGATTAACAGTTAATGATTTCTCCTTTTAAGCAGGATATTTCAGATTAGTAATTAGTTAATATTTAAGAAAAATAAGTTTATTCCTTGGTAAAAAAAAAATTCAAATTTTATTAAGTAAGAACAATTTCATAAATTTCATAAGCCAGCATTTTTATTTTTGCTTCCTTATTTATTGAGCCTAATAACTATGATACTTTTTTGCCTCTACTAGCAAAAGAAGTACCATTGTATCCAAAATTACCCTAAAGAATATCTTCTTTTAAGTTAAATCTTAAATCTGATTTCCCAATAGACACAACATTACCATAGCATCCGTTCGCCTTTCTTCCTTAGAGCAAATCATAAAAACATTGATTTTATCCATTAAGACTTGATTCAAAGATAAAGGCTCTTTCCTCATCACCAGTGTATTGAGAACTGTTGGGCTTCATCAGTGGAGCCAAAGTGTAGACTGCAATCATCTTGTCGGTGGCAGTTTTAATAAGGATTAGAATATTGTTTCTGTTAATAAAATGGCTCCATTCTAACTTATTTTAGGAGGAGTATCGATAAAGGATAGCAATATCCTTTACTGATTTGTTGTTGATATGGCCTATTTCTTTAATCAGAGACTTGGCCGTTGTGAGAGTTTGTTGATTGTTGCAGACCCAACTTTACTTATCAAATTATACCCAACTTTCCCATTTTTAAACTTCTTGTCTGAACTACTCTTTGTTCATGTCGAGAATTTTTTGTTTTAGACTTTAGTTTTCTTTTGATAGTTATTGTATTTTACTGTCCAAGTGAGATATTTAATCTTTTTGGTGTGCAGTCGAGTGCTATTTATCTTAAATATAAGTTTGTTTTTCTGTTTAAAGGGACTGTGCTTTGATTGTCAAGTTAAGGATTTATTGTCTTTGATTGTCAATTTGGAGTTATTTATCTTAAATACACTTTTGCTTATCAGCATTGATCAGCGATATTGTGTCCTTTAAATCAAGAATTTATTATCTTTGATTGTCAATTTGGAGTTGATTCCTTTGAATGAATGCTCCATTTTCTGTTTTTTATGCCTATATTTTTTTGTTTAAGTTATTGATTAAGTGACTTTGATTCTATATTTATATTTATTTGGCTTTCAGAATGCCTTTTTCCTCCTACAAATGCAATTTCATTCTCAATATCTATTGAATTAATTGCTATTTCAATTATCTTTCTTTCTAAAGGTCACCCAATGCTGTTTCTTTTGCTTCATTTAATTATCGCACTAATATTTTCAAATTTTAGATCTTCCCTTTTTTATTTTATCTCTGAGCCTTCAATGCTTACAAGGAATTCATAATGCTATTCATTCGATACTGTAAATTGTTCATATTTTCCATGAATACGACCATCCATTCATCAGCTCGTGCTTTAGAAGCAGTCAATCCCTCTGACAATTGCAATTTGAATGATTACTGCTCCTTTATTAGAGCAGCTAAATTGTTTTGACATGAAACAAGCTCTTTTTATTGAATGTTCTTTTCCTACTTTAAAGACTACACTTTTTAAGTCAACCATGCTTCGCGTAATTTATTCTACTGAATTTGTTTTTCGTGGTTGCTGTCTGTTTTGGATATTTCGCTTATTTCAGATAATTTAATGTTATTTGCTTCCTTTTAATTATCTAGGTTTTCCTATAGTTTTCTAATTTTTGCTTTATATTTTTGTAATTTTTAATTTAGTTCAGATTGGCTATTTATAAGTTATCCCTCTGTACTTTTGCTTTCGAGTATATTTTTTTCGTATCTCTTTTCTTTTTATAAAAACTAAGATTTTACATTTGATAACGCATCTGTGAGTTATTTTATTTTTTTATTCCCTTATTGTTAGCTGATTTTTAGCTTTTCAAGTTCATTTTCTTTTTTAAAATGTTCATTCTGCAATCTTTATACTTTTGCTGTGCTTTAGTTAAATAGCCGGACTATTTTCTATTTCTACTTGCTTGTTGATTGAAGTTTTGAGATTATTTCACCAATATAATTTTCTTTCTTTTTTACCTCTTATTCATGCTTCTTCTGAATAGACTGAATGGTTGATTTGTAATTGTAGATTTCTATCATTAACTTATTATTTTAGGCATATTATTTATGCTTATTGTTGATTACTTAAGTTTATTATTATTATCTTAAGGTTAATGCCTTTTGTGAATTAGTAGTATTAAACAATTCTGGGGAATAAAGACTTTCTTTCTTCTAACTTGTTATTATTTAATGCATCTCTTTAAACCTACTCAAATAATACCCAGATTTGGTCTAAAAATCAGCTCCGTTTATGGGCAAATGGCTTTATTAAATAATCTTGCATATTTTCACCCATTTGGGCATCAAAAGTTAAATTCTATTTGATTAATTCTATTATTTAAGTTTCTAATTACTTTTTAGATTTGTTTATTTTGAATTCTGATTTTGCCAGGCTTCTGTTGTTATAGGAATATTCTGCTGCTGATATAATTTAATTTTGTTCTATAATAGTTGCAAATCCTAAATGTATGCATTGAGCCTTTATTTCAATTTCAATGATGATTTCTAAGACACGAATGACAGACTATTAATCTGATTTACAAAATGCTGATATAAGTCCAATAACATTTAATAATTTTCAAGTACTTTTTCTAACTTAACACTTGTATTATTTATCCTAAAAGCATTTTGATTTTATAGTTTCCCCATAAAATTACAACAATTGATTTTATCTGCCAGTCTATCACAGATTGGTTTTACATTAGTTGGTGATGCCTAAAATTCAATTTTTATTTTTCTTAAAATTTATGAGGTTTATTGATCGCAGCCTTTTATGTCGGCTTCAAAAGATTCATATTTATTGTTCTGCAAATTAATTAAAACTTTGTTGATTTGTTTGTGGATGACAATTCTATTTTTGAGTTAAGTAATCAATCTGTCGATTGGCTTTCCCAATCTTTCTTCCCATTTTGTAACTTTTTCTTCTCGATATTACCTTAATTTTTAGTCAAGAGATCTCATAAACATTCTCATTTCAGATATTTTTGTGTGGATCTACAGCTATTTTTAAGGAATATTTTTCCTGTTATTAATGGTTGGAACTTCTATTATGCTTTGCTTTTAGTCATAGTTGATCAGCTGCCATATTAAGTACTCATGCAAATACAGTGTGTCTCTTAATATCTTATTTTATTGCAGCATCTCTTTTACTTTGGCTGTACAACTCTGAAACTAAAGATGTCAATATCAAAATGCAACTAATATATATTTTAATGCTGAATATAATTGGTGTTGAGGTCATTGAGTGCTCTATTTACATTCCTTTTTTTAATCTAAAATCATTTTCAATTTATCTGACTATTTCCTTATTTGTAGTCATTCTTTATATTAGAGCCACCAACTACTTTTTATTGTTTTATGAATAGCATATTTGATTAGCTTTCTGATTCATTGATTCAATTTTTTTGGTTGCTGTGAAACATTATCTGAAAAATGCTAATAAGCCATCTTCTTTTTATTTGATTAATAAACTAATATCTCTCATTTATTTCTTCTGTTCTTTAAATAATTTTTATAACCCTGTCATTGCTTCTTTGTATTTTGATACAAGATCCCTTAATTACTTCGATTAAATTAGGTTTATTTGAGGCCATTTTATCTCAGCAATACTTCTATTATTGATCATACTTATAATGCTATCCATAATTTTTAAGTACTCATTTGCAAGATTAGTTTGGCTTTGCTGTTTTGTTGTTTGCGGATAACCTTTCCAAAATGCATCCATAAAAAGTATTAATAAGAAATAAATATTAATAAATACAGAATTAAATTATGCACAATTTGATATTTTTCTGCATTATAAAATTAAAAGTTAAATAATTTTGATTATTGATTACAAAAGAGTAAAGATTAGAAATCATTTTATTTCTTCTTGATTATCTTCATCTTTTCTAACAAGTTCACTCGTCATTTTTTCAATGAAAGCCATATACTAACTTTTAGAGTTTAATATTAATTCATATTCATTCACCAATCTTTTAATATCTTCTTATTAACATTTTTTCAATTTGCTCATTGCCCAAGGCACAAGCTTGCTTTATCCACGTTTTACAGTTTATCGAAGAATAGCTTTGGTAAATAGTTAGCATTGATTAGCATTTCTTGAATGAATCTATTTTGCCATTTGCTGATAGATCTTTTTCTGAAAGTTATTAAAAATCATCTCTACGAGGACATCATCATAAGGATGATCTAAAGAATATTTTACAATGAAGCACAGCCATCTATTTATTTCCTTTTTCTGCCACTTTCCACTTATTTTCTATGAAATTCTAACGGATTTATGAAGATTATCATCCTGAATTTTAGGGGATAAGCTAACATTTGATAAAAAGGATGTTTCAATTGGAAAAATGCAAGTTTGAGATACCTAAGTGAATTTGAGATTAGATTCAACAATATCCATGCTAAGAAATTTTAATAAACTTCTGCAGAGGTAATGAGTTTAAATACTGTTGCAGAGGTATTTCGAAAATTACTGGTCGTTAATTCAAATTCTTGGAAATTTTCTTAAAATATGATTTAGCGTTCCTCATTATGCTTGAATTCACTGTTCTTTACTATCTTAATAGTCAATAATAGCTTTAGCCTCCTTCTCTGATTCTGAAAAATATTATAAAAGTTGATAATAATAAAATCCAAATCTCGAAAACCATATTTATTATTAGATAAATCAGAACCTCCTTAAATTATAAAAAATAAGTAAAAATATCATAGAATTCGCTTATAAAATTTCTTACTGATCTATTATTATAGTAAAAAACATATTTTAGTTATTAATTGATTATGTAAAAAGAAGTTCCCCAAAAGAAAGTTGATCTCTCTAAGAAATTTAATTTGCAGGCCATGAACGAATACAATTTCGGCAATATCGACTTCGATATAAACTTCGGAGAAGTCAGCGAAAAAGATATGGATAAACTGAAGAAGGAGGAAGCTGAGTATTATCAAGAACTCAAAGATGAAGCAGCCAAAAAGAAATGATAGATCAATTAATCATTGGCATTTATAATTAACTTACTCATATAGAGATAAACAAAGTCAAGCAATCTTCTTTAATTGAGAATTAAGAATTCTCCTAAAATTTTATTCGTAATGGTGATGGAATTTATTGATTTACTGAAGATTTCAGTTTTCAATTTTCAAATGTAGTTAAAATAAGAAAACAATTGAAAAAATAGTTCGAAGTTCGAGATATTGTTTAAAGATAAAAACAAAAATCAATGCATCATTGAATATTGGAGGAATATACTTAGACTATATTAAAAGCAAACATTCTTTACAAAGAAAATATAACCAATTTTAATAATTTTACTTGATCTTCGAGAGAATTTGAAATCCAAATCTTTGCAGTGTTTTTATTTAAATGTATTTAATAACATGTATTAACGATTTTAGTAATTTATCACAAAAGAAAATTTAAAGAGATGTATTATCTTGACGCAAACTTCGAGTTTCGGAGGTAGTTGATTTTTCCGCGCAGAAAGGATTTAAGTATGTTGTTGTCACTAAGCCAAATTAAAGAGATAAGCCAGAATAAATTTGACAAATTAAAGGAGGATCATGATCTATTCTCTTTTTAGTCAGTTCAACATGAATTATTTACAATTATGAAAATAAAAAATTTGAGGAAAATGTTGATTGAGTATTAATTTGAAGATGCGTTATTTAAACCATAAGTATAAGATTAAGGGCGAATTTATCATCATTTACATTGTAGTCCAGTCTCAATTTGATTGCTGTTCAGGCATGTAGTGGTAACAGTTCCAACGTCACATCCATCGGTACAACACTGCTTAAAAGTGGTTCCACAGACCTTACCATTCAGGGCTGCGCATGAATCATCACAACTGTCTCCACTCCAGTAGCTTCCTGTCAAGGATTGAATAATAGAACAGTCTAAAGTAATAACGTTGTCTGGATCAGAACAATCTTGCCCACTCCACCAATGCGGGGAATCACAATCAACTTTGCAGCAGACCTTATCAAACGTGCCACAAACTTTTCCATTTGCTGCAGCACATGATTTATCACATGCACTATCAGACCCTCCAGCCCAATCATTGGAAAACAATTAATGATTTAAGGATTAATGCTTCCTAGAGCTTAGATTGCCATTGACAATGATTGCTGTAGCAAAAAGTGCAAGAATAATGAGCTTCATCTCCGGTATTATTTAAAATTATATATATCCAAAGCTATCATACCCACATATATCACAGCAGTTATAGATAAAAAATAAAAATACAGCTCTAGCATTGCAAGGACTATGTCAGAATCAAGAGAAGAAATATAAGATCGGAAAATTGATCTGCTGCAATAATTTGTATTTTGTTGATTTACGATTACAAAGAAAGTCAGCAACAACTCAATAAACAAGAATCTTTTGTCTATAATTTGATCAAAAGATTAATAAAACTTACACCTAATAGAAAAAATGCTCAAAAAGCCAAAAATCACAATATTCATATTATTTAAACTAAACGATCTTATTTAATTTAACATCCCAAATTCAATAAAAGTAGCATGCTAAAAATCTAAGAAGCAGATGATGATTAACCTTTTTTCGTTCCAGTAGACTGTAATATAATTCAAGTGAAGATAAAAATGAAAACATTATGAATCGTTTTAAAAGAAATCAATTTTTATCTTTGGTAATTTATTAGTCATATATTTTAAATTGAAGGATTATCTATTATCTAAAGTAGTCTTAGTTAAAAGGATTAAATGGATAAAATTTCGAGTCAATTATCTTTTCTTATTGAAAAGGAGATCCCTTGCTTTTATGAAAGCACTCAGACACTTATTAACCCCGTCAAATCAAATTAGTTATGAAAGAAATATCGTTAATCATGCATATATCATATGAGTTTATGGCTTATATACAAATAATTAAAGTTTCTCTTTAAAGTATAGCAGCATGATCAATCATAGTTGCTAGTTTTAAGGCAAACTAGATATAATCTAAAATGTAATGATAGAAAGTGAAAGAAGCCATTAATTTGTTAATAAAAGCAATAAAATTGTAAGATTAATGTTGAGATTGGATGATAATCAAACGCATGTGAGTCCGGTTGTAATAGCGTTGCTGTTGAGACAAGTGGTGAAAACGCTTCCAACATCGCAGCCATCTTTGCAGCACTGCTTTAGATTTGTTCCGCATACTTTACCCTTTTGAGCAAGACAAGAGGCATCACAGCTGTTATCTCTCCAGCCACCAGTCAATGATTGTAAAACAGAGCAGTTTAGACTAATCACGTTGTTTGAATCAGAGCAACCCCATCCACTCCACCAATGTGGACGATCACAATCAACTCTGCAGCAAATTTTCGTAAAAGTTCCACAAACTTTTCCATATGTTGCACCACATGCTTGATCACATGCACTGTCTGAAGTTCCGACCCATTGATTTGAAAGTAGCTAATGATCTTAAGATTAATGGGCTCTGGTTTTTAGATTTGCATTGACAATGATGGCTGTGGCTAGAAGTGTGAGAATAATGATCTTCATTGGCGTTGTAATTTAAAAATGAATATATCCAAAGTCATGAGACTCACTTATATCAAAACAGTTATGAAAAATAATATTAAAGAATAGCCTAAAATCACAAAGGATATTAAAGAAGCTAATAAGTAAATACAATATTAGTGAATTAAGTGATTGCAATTCTTCTATTCATTATTAGTTATTAAAGAAATATGAAACTTAAATTTTCAATAGAAGAAAGTGAATTATTGATAATCATTTTCTAAGGGTCAATACTGATGAATTAAGATAAATTACACTAAATAAGAGTATAATTTGAAACGTTTTTATGCACAATATAATTAAAGATTATGGTATGTCTTTTCAAATAATATCATCAACATATATAGAGCTGGATTAAACGCTGAACTAATCAGTAATCATAATATTGGCAGCTTATCTTTATCTCAATCAATTATCCTCCAATTATCTTTATGAGGATGTTATCTTAGGTCGTACTTGAAAATGAATAAATAGTTAAATTATTGAATTCCTATTGATTGTCTTTAATTATTTTTGCGTTTTATGTATCGCTTATTGAAAACAAACTATTCGAATATTATAAGGAATTCAGTAATGTAGTTAAATGAGTTGAGCTTTTCAATACCCAACTGGCACAAGGAAGAGATTAAATCCATCAATTTCGCAGAAGAAGAGATCTTCTATGTCTCAAGTCCTTACAATCTCAATGACTTCAAGACTGAATTTCCCTCTGTTAATTATATCTTCTCTCCCAATGAAGAAATATCTTAGCTTCCTGATTTTTCAACAAAAAGGTAGTTCAACCCGGCAGTGAAAAAGTAAATTGCCATTTTCGTTGTTTTCCTTTGGGAAATAATCATATCCGATATCAAAAACATACAAAATTCAGTAAATATTGGAACACGACCGAGCATATCATCGTCATAATGGCTATAGTCGCAAAACAGCAGCGAGCTTCTTAATATTTTCAAGCAACCAATCTATCTTCTTGACCTCTGCAAATTAACGTAAATTCCCAAACCGTTTTTAAACTACTACAAAAATTAAATTATTAAAAAAATCCTTTTTCAATATATAGGCAAATGTATATACAACATCAGTCTTATCGAGTTTCTCCTTTTGAACAACGAAATGCTTCGATTTTCAATTGAACTGTTCGTCAAAGCAGCTATTAGTGTAAACTCTCCTATGGTAAAATTTATAGATTAGCTTGCCTTTGATGAAGGAGTTAAACATTTTTTAATGTTTTTTGAGTATTCCATGACCAAAGCAGGATCAGCCAATAATGTGTTTCAAAAATATTTTACCTTTGAAAATAACGAACTGAGAACAGAGCATTTTTTATTAAAAAACAATAGCGGTAAAGTTTACCTCTATAAAAAGAGAATCCAGTGCGTCCAGGAAAAAGACTAAAATTAAAAAACAATACAAATTCCATAGTTTTAGCAAAAATCAATTGAAAGACTAATTTTAGAGTAGAAGGAAAAACAAATTAAGCGATCCATGTAATCCAAACGCTCTGTCAAAAGAAAATAGCAAAAGGACGATGGTTTTTTAAGCTGTTTTTCTTGCTTTCGGCAATGATATCTATTTATATTAATTATAATTTAACACCACATTCACTATTTAGTTCGCAATTAAAATAATAACAATCATGGCCTCAAGTCTTGTATATAGACTGGCATATGCATTTACAGCTCGAACAACTCGGTGCTTGATGATCCATCCAGTCTCATATCCCAAGTAAAAGATGCCTGAAACAGCAAGGGACCAGTTGTCGAGCAGTATCTGGCTGAGTAAGCTATAGGTCTCGCGAAATCATTAGGGTGGTCCATTGTAAAGGGACCCTACTGGGATAACAAGTCTTCAAAGATTATACCACTTAGCATGCACGATAAAGTCAATCAACTTTACGTTGATGGCAACATTAGTTAAATTAGAGACGGAGATTACATTCGTACATCTATTGGCAATGGAGTTCTGCATGTAATCTATATTGCAATTTAGAATGATGGAATAATATTCGATGAGGAAGAGAGTGAATCAGAGGGTGATCTGTACAAGGAGTGGAGGGATAAGATATTGAGATAGTCTCTTGCCAATTCTTCTCTCATGAAGACAAGGAGAATAACTAAAAAGACGTATTTCTCCAAAGGAAAATTACATTTTTTGGCAGAATATATCCGCAGAAACTAACCAGACTGTCTTTATATCAACACTGAACTCAAACCATCTCAAGTTAAAAATCTTAAGAAGTTTCTTTAGGCTCGCATCAACAATATCTCCATTTCTGCGGCATTTAAATCTTACGATGAGGGTTAATCTGAAACTTAGTTTTAAACTGAATAAAACTCCGAACTGGTGAATCGTCGCCAGAATGCAGATTTTCGCAAAATAAAAATCTTTGATCGGTTCAGCATTATTCTGCAAATATTTGCTCAAAGATGTAATTTCTTCTAATGTAGCGACTACAAAATTAGCAAAATTGCAAATTTAACTCAGTTATTTAAATTATTTAAAAACGAGACTTGTTAGAGAAGGAGCCACCTATTCAAGCAACCTTAACATATTTTATGGTGATTTAATGCAAGCAGAAGAAATCATTATGGAGGTCATATCAGCAAAACAGAGACGGGCAGCGAGAACTATGAGTGGAGAAGGCGAGTCTCAGCTTGAAATATAACGCAGAAATCTTAGAGATAAAGAAGCTGGTATTCGCAGGCAGATAGAGGAAGAAACACGATTAAGACACATTGTAATGGACAAGAATAAACGTCGAGGAAGCAGTTTGCCTGTGGTGGCCCTAGTAGGTTATACAAATGTTGGCAAATCAGCATTCCTAAATGCCCTTATGAAGAAATAAGAGGTAGCAAGTAAAGACTTGCTATTTCAAACACTTAATACAACCACACGCCAGTATTGATTAAGTTATGTAGCGTCACCTTACCTTCAGGCATAAAAATTGCCCTTCTTGATACGATAGGGTTTATTACAAACTTGCCTGTATAATTAGTCGAAGCTTTTAAGGCCACTTTATAGGAAATTTCTCATGCTGATTTAGTACTACACTTGAGAGATATCTCACATCCTCAAAACTAGCTGCAAAAAGATTCAGTACTAAAAATATTGAAAGAGCTAGGTTTTGAGGAGTCTTTCTATAGGTAAAGAATGTTTTAAGTTTGGAACAAAATTGACCTTCTTCCTGAAGGCAGTTCAAGCTAGCCTTTAAGCATTAGCTGCCTCACTGGTCAAGGAATGAAGGAATTAATTGGATAGGTTGAGGAAAGACTCAAACTTATAGGCGGAAAATAAAATTTATAAGTTGAGTATGGGATAGAGCTTCATAGCTAGGTTCTGCAGTGGCTAAAAGAGAATACTAATCTTTCCTTTAATATTAATACCATATACAACTATGAGCCCAGTCATGATTTCCCTTCTGGTAGTGTCAAGATAAAAGTTGATTTAGACGGGGCTACTCGGGGCAGATTGGACAAATTTTTAAACCCTAATAAGCCTCGAAATAAGAATAAAAAGGGAATGCCTCCCAAATAAGGATGGTGAAATTGATATCCTTTGTTGTCAGTTGCTATTCAGCATTAAAAAATATCATTTGTATTGTGATGGGATTCTGACTATTTAAATTGAAGGTTATATTTATATAAAATTATCATGAAGGAATCTTAAATAAGTAAACTCTCAGTGATTAACGAAATATCTCAGTTTACTAATAGAATATCTCAAGAACAGATTATATATGAAGGAGATAAAACAGAAAATCTGATGCAGTCCGTGGTATGTCCAGTTTGCCTTATGCTTCTGCAAATGCCACACTATGTTTGCGAATCCTGCGATAATGCATTCTGTATGGATTGTCTTGACAAGTGGAGAGCAAAATAGCCTAACGCATGTATCTTTAAATGCTAAAAGCGTATATTTATTTTAATTTAGCGAGTTTTAAAGTAGTCAAACGCAGTAATACTTACAATGCTCTCATGGAATTACTTAAAATTAAATGCTAATACTGTAACTAACCAACACCTATCAAAGGAGTTGGAGCTCATGATAAAATTTGTTCGAAAAAAATTGTAGCATGTATTTACCTATCATGTGACAAGCAAATGATTCGAGAGTAAATTAAAAATCATGAACAACATTGTGAATTTAGACCTGTCAACTGTAAATTTTGTGAATAATCCTTATTTATTAAAAATTTAGCATAGCATGAAGAAAATTAATGCAAAATGAGAGAAAAATAATGTCCCAATAATGGATGTGGTCAAAATATTAAGGTTTACCAGATGAAGGATCATTTAGACAATTGTTAGTTTCGAAAAAACACTTGTGATTGGTGCAAAGATACCACATATTATAAAGATAGGTTGGATCATTAAAATAATTGTCCATAAAGAGTATATAAATGTAAATGGTGCGAGCAATCCTTCAACAAAGATGATTTTTCCTCTCATCTTTGCGCTTAAAGAAAATAAATCTGCTAGCTGTGTGAATAAGAAGTCAAAACAGCTAATCTCAATTCGCATAAAATAGATTGCATGTTTAGCCACCAATTAAAATTAAAAAAGACATAGAAGTTATTGATGGAAGAAAATATAAAACTTAAAATATTAGTCCAACAACTAAAATCTTAATTAGACTAATATCGTAAAAGTAAAATAATTGTTAAATAGATTATGAATCTGGGAAATTTTAAGCCCTTATCAAGGTCACCGACGAAGAAAGAAGGTAATATGAAAAAGATTTGCTCAGACTGAATAATGGGATCCAAAATCTGAAAAAATTAAGAGAAACAGAACATAAAGAACACCTCAAGAAACCACACATTAGCCAGTCTCTTTGTCCTTTCTGTAATTCAATTAATAATAAATTGTAAGAGGATATCGCCCCACTCCTACGACAGAGAAAATAAATCGAAAGAAAAATTAACGATGTCGAGAGAGTTTAAGCTCGTATAAATTATGTTGTTAAAAGATCAATCATAAAGAAATAAGAAATTGATTTATGAGTTATAAGAAACTTTTACAAGATTTAATATTTTTTTGGTAAAAGATAGCGTCATTATCATAACTTATGAAATACATTAAATAAAGGATAGCCTTTCATACTATTACTCGTTCATTAATTTTGTAATGATAGCTTTTAGAGAAATTAATATTCATAGTTGAGATATCTTTTATAATATTCTTGTCAATTGAATGATCAAATAGCAGGATTATCTCTTTAAGATAGTAATCGTGGGCAATCAGGGGGTTGGAAAATCATCTCTATTTATTCGCTTTTGTGATGATAACTTTGTAGATAACTATCTGCCCACCATCGGAGTTGATTTTCGCTTCAAAATGGTTGAGATCTAGGGAAAGGTCTGCAAACTGCAGATTTGGGACACTGCTGGACAGGAAAGGTTTCGAACCATTACCAGCGCATACTACCGCAGTATATCAGCATCAAATTAGGTTCACAGGTTGTATTCATCGTATACGATCAAACAGACCCCGCAACCTTTAGATAAGTATAGGACTACTGGATCCAAGAGGCCAAAAATAACTCGGATAGTGATGTCCTGATCTGCATAGTGGGAAACAAGTGCGATATGCCTGCCCAAGTGCATGACAACTAAATAAATCAATTAGCGCAGTCAATTGGTGTGCCCACATATCTGGTTTCTGCTAAAACTGGATAGGGAGTGGAACGTATGTTTACATAGATCTGTGAAAAATTGATTAAAACTGCAACAATTCGATATACGTAAAGGCTAAACCTGATATAGCAAAACAGAAGAAAAAAAGGATGCTGCAAGTGATATGATCGCTGTATATTTTTATCTGCTAGCAGCAATCATGAACTATCATTGGATGTCAATCTTTATTTCATTGTAAAATAATAAAGTGATCATTAAATATTGAATTGGAATTTACATGTTTTTGATTAAATATAAGCAGATACATCGCACAAAATATCATATTAGTCATTTCAGTCAAATATATGAAAGGGCTTATTTTTAATTTGCGTGAGAATACCTATTGTTTAATATAAAATCAATTAAATCAAATTAAATAATGACATCCTTACAATTTATGATAATATCCTACCTATTAAAATGTCACAATCATTTATGAAAATTCATCTTTCCGTAAGTCAGAATTTATTTTATCTTTTTATCTTGCAGGTAGTTTACTATCTTGCCTAACTACAATTGGGCTTGCCGCAAGTCATATCCGTGCAAATAAGGGTGCAATTTTAATTCTTTGGTAGTCGGCCGCTTCTTGGGGTCCAGAGTCAGAAGTCTTTCAATAAAATCCACAAGTTATGGCTAACAGTCAGTTAACAGCGAACGAATACCAGTGGGTACTATTTCTCCGAAGTCAAGATAATATGGCAGGTTTTATGCATCAGGCCAGAGGGTAGACTAAATAAGAGATATGTTACAGGACTTCCTATAAGATTGAATATGAGCTGAAGCATTCCTATATCGCTTGTCCCTGGAAAAATCATCTCTTGGATTAAAAACTCTGCCAATGTACAACCTAAACCCCAAATATCAATGGATTAGTCATAGTGCCTGCTGCCATACATTATCTCAGGGGCACGGTACTGCCGGGTGGTAACACCAATCGTTTTTTAGCTGATTTTCTTTTATTCCTCCTAACTTAGCATCACATTAGCATTAGCTGACTGTTTTTCAGTTTAAATTGCCCGCGAGATGCTAAAATCACCAATTTTGACGGTTCCGTTAGGAAAGAGGTAGATATTGCTGGGTTTAACATCTCGATGCATATACCCGAATGAATGCATCTGTCCCAGTCCTTCTACAATCTGTGCTATAGTGCACCTTATTTGTTCTTTTGAAAGTAGAATTTCTTTGTGTTTCATAAGCTCCATAAGCTCTATTCCAAAGTCCATCACCAAGTAATGGTTTGTTTCGTATTCCAGATTATCTTACACTATTTCTTGCAAATTCATCAAATTAGGGTGACTGAGGTTTCTCATCACTCTCAGCTCAAGATAATTTTCAATTTTAAGTATCTCTGAAGCGCCATATTTTTTCTTGTTATAAGGTTTGAGCTTCTTTAAAGCATAGTATTTTGTATAGTTATTTGAATTAGGCTTAGGATTAGTGTTGCTATGCTGATGTTGAGTCTCAAAATTTGTAACATTAATATTTTCATTGCTGATGGGTTGAGAGCTAATTACATTTTGCCCCACTTTTTGAGCAAGGTATACTACTCCAAAGGACCCCTCACCTATCTCCTTGAGCAGAGTGTAGGTTTGTCCCAGTAGAGGATACTCATTAAGGGCCAATGTCATAAATATGAATTATAATTTGAATTTATCGTAAATGATTGGAATTAAAATAATCATTGCAATTGAGGACCAAGGAATAAATGTTGACTGGAGATAAGAACACAATTGATGAAAGATTGAGAATTACAAAGATTAATGTGATCTCTCCTTCCAAACCACTAATCGGCTAGACTGCTTTCACATACTTCATTTTAGCGGGAAAAGTCCACTTCAAATTTGCTGACTCCAACATGCTCCAGCAACTTATCGATATTCTTACGCATCTCCTACCAAACAACAGCAGGCTATATTCCACTCATTTGCTCTTCCAAAATTTAATCTTTGGTAATACAGAGCGCTGACTCTGGGCTAACAAATTTATCAGTATGACATGCATAAAATGCAACTTACTAGAACCAATTCAACCCAGATACTGTCGAGAGTTCATAAAGATAAGACAGCCTAAAATCTCCCTCCTCATTATACATGAGAAGTGTTTTCATAATTGGAGAGTCTTTAAGTTTGCTATAAGCCCACATACCGAATTTATTGATTGAACTATTATGATAGATGTATCCTAAATGTGGGGTGCCTAGCGAAATATAGTTCTTCATGTTGAACCGATACTGCTAAAGAAAAGTTAGTGCTGCGCGAACAACCAATCCTCCCATTGAATGAGCAATAAATGATATGCTAAAATTGTCTTCTTTGCAATTGGCTTATTTTATTACCATTTAGACTTATGATGCGAGGCGTCTACCGATTTCAAAGAGATTGTCATCAGTTTTGTTTTAATTAATTCTGGAGTTGGTCACTCGTAAGTGCGGATAAAGAAATCTCAGAGTCAGCTAGATTGGTAATGTTGCTTGAGTGGTTGCGCCAAAGCCATGAACTATAAACACGAAGTGATTGTTTAAACTTTCCTCTCCTTTTTGAAAATGTTTGGCTTCTTGCTTGAAGATAGGAAAAATCTTGATTGGCAAGCTCTCCATTTTGATTGTTTCGACCTAAAAATACTACTGTTCTTATCTTAAATACTCATTATGATAGACATGACTCTTTATTTATAAATTAAAGCTCTTCAAAAAGTTCAGTTTATACTCATTGATATCCTTCTCCAAGATTGAACGTAGATATTTGTTCCAGATCTTTTGGATCTTTTTATTTATGTTTGGTAAGAAACATCCTGCCAGCTTGATCAATGTTTCACGTAATTCCTCCTAAGATTGAGTTTGGAATATTCTATTACGCATGTTAGTTTTTACCTATTCATATTATGGATATTCCTACATTTAGATAGATCCTATCTCTTATTACTGGATAACAACATTCATCTTTTCACGCAAACGGTTGTAACTTATCATTAGACTGCTTATAGCAGAGTAGAGAGGAGATTTTGGAGCACAGGAAATGTCTTTGCCGCGACATGCTAACAGTTGAGTGTCAACAGTTGCATCAGCAGCGCAACGACTTTTACTAAAGTATAATGGCACAAAGCTCCCTATCCAAAGTAGAGAAACATGTTATACTTCTATTGCATCAATTTCTACAGTTTCCTTGCTAATATTGTTGGTGATCTGGTTGAGACGTACACTATAGCAAAGATTTTGGGTATCTAGCTCTGCAACAGGCACTAACAATTTAAAGACGATAAGTTCTTAGAGTTGTGCTTCAATGTATGGCCCGAGAGTGAAAAGTGGAGAGATGTATTATAGTAGATTGATGTTGGATTTAGTCGTATTGGTCTTAGTTATAATCTAATAGGGAGCGGCTTGATTGTCACCGGCTGAAACACTAAGAATAAAATATAGATCGCGCATGTAGAGTTCTGATAGATTTCTAAAATTCTGTATCTTGAACGCAATATCTATTGTGGCTTATAGCTCGTAACTCATTAATATTATTATGGAGCATAAGAAAATAATAAAAATCAATGGGTATTACTAAACGTTTTTTAATTAATCTAATCAGCAGAGCTTAAATACTGATAGTGACACATGAATGCGTTCATACTTAAAGGCAATATGACAATTTGATCTTAAAATTACAAAAAAATAAGAACTGGTACTGTGTATTGCTAAAATGAAATTCATGCGGATTGAAAGATAATCAACTCCCTTCAAAAAGTAATTTTTAAATGCATTGAATAAAATAACGATTGAGAATTAAATGAACAATATATTATTCTATAAAAAGAAATCAAATGATAAAAAAAGAAAATTTACCACCCATCAAGCAGGGGGTTTTCTATCAACTCAATATTAACAAAAATAGTGGGCCCTTCCTGCCAAAAGACATCATGCACGACAATCCGAAAAGTAATATGCTTCTCACCAGAATCGAAGCCATGAGTTAACACAAAAAGATGGGAGAGACTCTTGCTGTATTCAAGAAGCCAGAGCAACTACAAGAATCTGATTAGTCAATTTAAAGCTTTAATACAATAGTGAATAGCTGCTAGGTATTACTTTCGTAATTTAGCAAGAACTTATCATCTCCGCGAGGACATGCAAAGGATTATAGATATCGTAGTACCAATTTAGGCGAGAGATTGAACAAATCTACAATAAAATATCAGTCATCAACAATCAAATCTTGGAAACATCTCTCCCTGTTTTGAAAAATCTAATGAAACAAATAAAAGAATCAAATCAAGCCGACAAAGCAGAGTACTACAAAATTAATAAGTAAATACTAACATATTTAGAGAATTGCAGAGAATTGAAATGGAAAAGCGCTCTTTATAGTACATCTTTACGAGTTGTGAAAACAGAATAGAAGAGATTGAAAAATATTTTGGTAATGCAAGCCGATAAAACCAAAGATAATCAATGCCTTCTGACTCTCGATGAGTGATGAATGATTTTTATTGTTAATTGACTTTTAAGACTTTTATGCCCAATAATCAAAACTAATTGCATTGATCCTTATTTTGCCTATATAAAGATATTCTAATTATCAAATATCATACAATTTACGCAAACAAATTTGTTTTTAATACTAACGAATCGACAGCTCTCCTCCTGATTTAGTTTAAAAGCAGAATATCAGTAAATATTAAATCTCTCTTTTAGCACTTATAATATAAAAAGTAGACACATTCAAAACATAAATACTAAAATGATTCATTAGAATATTAACAACAAATTTCCGCTTGAGTATAATTATGCCAAAAACGTGGATTCATCGGATGTGCCCAGCAATATTCACTATTTTCTTATCCTTCCTTTTAATGTGGCTTAAGCTAGACTTTAAAAATCACATAAGACCACCCCAAAGATTCTTACTTATATCGACGATAACATTTCCTTTCAGGATCTCCTTGATGAATATAAAAAAATGAATTCAGTCTTCAAAGATAAGAAGGTTCTGTTTACGACTGAATCGAGATAAATATTAAAAAACAATCAGTCAGTAAAAAGCTATAAATACAATGCTGATAAGCAAAATATCGATGGAATGATTCTATGTATACAAGATATAGAGGCAATGGATTCATAAAAACATTACAACAACTAACCCAACCAACTTTTTGGTTGGAAAGACGAAGCTTGTTTAGATGACTACAATAAAAATCAAACTAAACAAACTACCATTTGTCTATCCTGCTAAATTCCAACAATAGCGACTGAAAAAATAAATCGATATGGGAAGACATAATTTATCTATTCCTAAAAGATTATATTTATTTATCTCAATGTCTCTCGTTAATCAACGGGTGAAAGTGTAAAAACTGGCCTTGTAAATTATTTAAAAGAGTATTATGCAGTGGATCTTAAAAAAGAGCAAATTGAATCAATTAGAGCAAACAATTCTCAAGATGTTGTCGATTATAAAGGTCTAGTGGAACAGTATATTTTTGATGACAGTCGCCTCACAATAAATTTAAAAAATAAAATGATAAATTTAAAAAGAGTTAAGAATAAAAATCGGCATGTAGGAATTATGATTTATCAGGAGGATGAAACCGATCCCATTCTGTTTACATATGGGTAAATTTAACACTTGACTTTCGAACAATTTTATAGACCTTTTCTTATTTCAAGCGAATCGAAAGATAAAATATAGGCAGTCTATTGTCTTAAAATATTGGACTTTATCATCAAACCAAAGGAATCGTTAGGCAAAATTGATCACTATATCAATTATTTGAAGGAAACAACTCCTGCTATTTTAGTCGGGAAAGTAGTCAGCCAGAAAATGCTTTTTTATCAAATGATGTCTGAAATTGCAAAATAAACTTCTTTTTCTATAAGTGAACTCTCTATTCCTAAGATAGATATATCAAAAAGATAGGAATGTAGAAATCTAGCAAAGTTACGGGCCTAAAAAGCCTCCCATCAGCACCTCAAAGTATTTGAAAACCTTTAGCCCATTCTTATTTACACAAGTGGTTTGAGATACCTTAATTCAGAAAATGATTAGTAATAAGTAATTTATAGTGCTCTTAATACATTTTTAAGAAATTCAACCATTTTGTCACTTGATTCTAAGTAGTACAAAGATTGGAAATACAGATACGCCAGCATGCTCTTGAAGCATCTCAATAAGATCTAGAGATTTAATGGAAAAGTATATCGAGGCATAAGATATGACCCAAAGATAGCCATCAATTCTATTGTCACCTTCAAACAATTTACTTCCACATCAATGCTCCTGGAGAAAGCCATGACTTTTAGCGGAGTGGATATTTCGTAGCCTCCTTTTATCATCTATGAAATATAAACAGTCTCAGGAATTTCTATAAAATAGTATTCCTACTATGCCAGAGAGTAGGAAATTCTTTTGTAGCCTTTTACTGAATGTAAAGTCACCAATATTGAAACTAAAATTTTGAACAATAACAATTGGAAGATATACTATCTTAAATAAATTATAACATCAAAAACCCTTCCTGCTATATCTGCTAATTTTGTAGTTTGGGTGGATGACAAGTTAAGATAGGGTAAGAGAGTATTTTAATCGATGGCCTACTTAGAAACAACTCTTTTTATTCAACTAACCTCGACATCATAGTTAAAACATTGGCTGGAAACAAACAAAAATCTATTTACCGATAAAACCGCTAACATAGTTTTTATCACAAACATGAAGCGTTAATAAGGATATATTCGTGATGACTAAGCTGGAATAAAGGCCATCCAATAACTAAAAAAATACTCTTAAACAACTCCCATTTGTGTTTATATCGGAAATCTCCAAGAAGCCAACAACAAAATAAGCCGCCATAAAATAAACCCTAATAATATGGTTGCCACGAACAGCAGGAACGATGTAATAGGTTTTTTAGTTGAGAATCTTTTCACCAAAAAGCAAAGCATTTGAAATATGATGATTACTACCTATATCCTAATTGATTTATTAATTTCCTCATCAAGGAGAAGTCTTAAACACCAATTGCAAAGATAACCTGAATATTAAATTAAATTTTTATTATTTAATTCATTATTATTATTTTCCACCATGTCCAAGAAAGTTGCGAAGAAACCCCAGGCCGAAAAGGAAAACCCCATGCGGGAAATAAGAATATAAAAACTCGTGCTCAATATTTCAGTCGGGTAATCAGGAGATAAACTCACAAAAGGTAATTATTTACTCATCTAGCCTCTAAAGTTCTTGAAGATCTCACTGGACAAAAACCAGTCCCTTCCAGAGCTAGATTTACCATCAGAAGCTTTGGAATTAAAAGAAATGAAAAAATTGCCATGCATGTCACCGTCAGAGGAGACAAGGCTGACGAAATCCTCGAGCGCGGCCTCAAGGTTAAAGACAGAGAACTAAAGAAGAAAAACTTCTCTGATACAGGTATATAAATTGTTAGTAAGGATGTTTCGGCTTCGGCATTCAGGAGCACATTGATTTGGGTATTAAGTATGATCCCTTCACTGGTATCTTCGGAATGGATTTCTATGTGGTCCTAAAGCGCCCTGGAAGCAGAGTTGGTCTCAGAAGAAGATGCAAAACTACGATTGGAGCCAAGCACAGAATTTCTAGAGATGAAGCTATGTAATGGTTCAGAAGAAAATATGACGGTGCCATCTACAACTGATTATCGTATTTAAATCATCCCTAATTGCTATTAGAATATAGGAGATCAATCAATTTTAATATTAGTTTAATAGCTATTATTATATCCGTTGATGAAGAATGACAGTGGCTTATATAGCGAGTGGAGCAATGATTCGGTTGCCAAAATTGCTGGAAACAGTTTATTCAGCACCCTTAGTCAAAACTTAATGAGATATGAGCAACAGAATAGACTCGATAGCAAAAAGCCCAAGACTTATCGTATAAACAAGACTCAAGCTATGACTAAAAATGCAATAACCCTAACAAATGATGAAAAGGCTATTTCTGAAAATAAGGAAAACAATCTGCTCAATGAGGAGGAGCCATATCTTAATCAGCCTATATGTTATCGAAGATAAGAGAATGAGCAGGTCCTCTTCATTCCACCTCTTTGCGATTACTCAAACAAAAAAAGGATGCTCAGCCGAAAGGCGAGATCAAATCAATAGAACGGGGAGCCACAAGTACATACTCTTAAAATGAGGTAAATGAAATTTTAGAAGAAGGATAAGAAGAAATTCAAGGATAGATTTGTTGATATCTACACTGAATTGTGCGGAAACAAGGCTAATAAATGTAAAATTTCACTGAAGCAGATTGACGATATCAACAAGCAATCAAAAGAGTAGAAGATTTAAATGTTTCTAAAATTGCTTAAAAGATGAAAATAAATGATATGCTCTATTTAAATAGTAATTTACTCCTATTTTGAGACTGTGTGCACTCATAATTAATTTTAGTTACTCAAAATTAGCATCTGTCATTCGCTCCTTATTAGTCTCTATCAAACTAAGTCTCAAAGTGATATTTAAAATTATTGATTGAAGATGGATGTGTATCATATGTAAGGATAGGGATAGAGATAAGGCGAGTAGATGGACGGCAAGTAGGAATATCTTGAAGAAAGGTATCTGGAATATGGGGATCGATAATATCCATATAGTGAATCGGTATAAGATGGCCACAAATAAAGAGGAGATTGGGATCTGATACTTGAAAGTTCTGCCTCCAGTGCAACTTGTCTGCTTCTCCGCAAACTCTCAGAAGCAAGTTCCAGTTCTATTTATGCGACTCTTGCCTTATACCTGGCATCTGCAGCATTCTCTTCCAATTTTTTCTCACCTTCTTCATTTTTGTATTCTCTTTTCTATTCTGGTGTTTTTTAATTCTGCATATTTTAGTAATTACCTTTTAGACTGGATTTTTGGCTATAATTTCCCTCTCTTTCTCCTCCCATATCTTTCTTTCAGTTAATTGATTTTATTTCTTGACTTTGTAGGAAGCTTTTCTGTGTTTGAAGTCTAGATCAATTAATTCCTTTCGGAGAACTCTCCTTTAATCTTAGAGGGCAGTAAGTTCTTCGCTCTCCTCATTGAATTGTACTTTTTCATTTTGGATGTCCTTGAGTCTGCTTTAAATTTATTTGATTTCTGATTAAATTCCTTCCAGTTCTGCTTTGTCGTTTTTGATAGTAGAATCTCCTTCTCTTTCTCGATAAGGTTCTTCTTCTCTTTCTCGATAAGGTTCTTATTCTTCTTCTTCCTTCAAGTGAGACTATTCATAGTTTTTAAATTCAGTAGAATCAGGCTCTTTATCTTCTCCAAAGCGATATGGAGTCTACTAATAGTTGTCCTCTTCGCTCATTTCTCCTTGCAAAATAAATTTTATATAAATTAGAATTAAACAGAATAAGTAAATAAAATTATAGCGATTAGTTATGAGACATTAATATCTGGATATGTTAATTTTAAGAAGAATTCTTTAATTGAAGGAAAAAAGCTTGGCAATATGGATTCCTTTTTAATAAATTGAAGTTAGATGAAACAAAACAAAGATCAACCACTTCTAATTAAAAGAAATAATTATAATTTTTGTTCTAGGAAATCCACTAAATTAAAAGGAACAACATCTTTGTTGTTTCTGTTTGACTATTGCCAATCAAGATAGAAGTAGCTCCATTGACTATTAACGATATAGTTTTTCAGTTATTATCAATAAATGTAATAGTAGTTTTATAAATAAAATAAATTGACAATCCTTTTTCTTAAATTATTTGACTTGTATTTATATAATCAATTGGACTGTTTATCAATTTAATTTAAAAATTAAATTATGCCAAAAACAAGTAATACCCACTCACTTAGTCATAACAAATACAGTAATCCAAATAAAACTGATAGAGAACTTAAGAACTAATCATCCACCACTATTTTGCACTCAGTTAATACCTCAATCAATTTTGTAGACAAAGTGGATCATTACAATATCAGAACGAGGAATGACTATAATTATTTTAAATGCAATAGTTAACATAAGAATAAAGAACTGTCATTTAAACCATAAATTCATGAGATTCCTTATCAGTTATATCCTGATAAATGGGAACATTCATTAAAATCAAAACGAGACCACTGGTAAGAACTCATTCAAGATCATCGCAATCGCAATTACGAAAGAACTTAGAAAAAAATGAAATAATAAGAAGCAAAGCTAAAAGGGTTTAACTTTTCTCCGTCAATATCTAAATTTCACATTGAGGGAGAAACAGAGAACAAATAGAATGTTCATAATAAGCTTTACTTATAGGCTGAAAGACGTTAAAGTGAAAGACTTTAGATGTAGCGCTTGGCTCTATAAAAATAAAATGAACAGCTATAAAGATACAAATGTCAAAATTTAAATACTGATAAGTGGAAAATACTCAATAAGTAAAAGTATGACTTGTCTCCGCTCTATACTCGATTGGAAAAAGTTATCGAAGAGAAAAAGAGGAACAAAAAAATGATCGCTGAAAAAGATAAAGCATAGTTTTCATTCAAGCCTCAGATCAACTAAAATTCAAAAAAGATTGTGATGGAAAAAAAATAGATAACCAATGTGGTTGATCGACTCATTGATGAGTATAAGAAAAAGGGCAACAAAATCGAGATGCTGAAGGAAAAATATGACCTTTAATTAAGGAAAACTCTTACATTTAAGCCTGAGATCAATAATTATATGCCACAAGATGGATAAAAGACCAAATAATCCAAAATAACACCAGTCTAATATAATTTTATACCAACAATAAATCCAATTTCTACACTGTTGATGCAGGATCGACAGTTTGAGACAACAGATTAAATGTTATTTAGGATGCATAATGCTCCTGTGATGAAACGAGCTGGGAAAATAATGGAAATGGAGGCGGAGGTATATGCAGAATGTCGATTTAATCCTGAAATTAATGAAATTTCCAAACAGATGAACAGTCTTTAAACAAAGCATCATATGTGTCCCACAAAATAATGTGAAAGTCCAACTCATAAGCCAAAAATAAATGAGATCAGCCAATGCATGACCGAAGCAAAAAGAGCTAAGAGTTTAGACAACATTAAGAAAAAAATAAAATAGAAAGCTTAAACTTATAAAAAAGAAGTGTAATATTCCGAAATGCGGTAATGTTCTTTTAAGCCAAAAATAAAGGATAATAAAATAGAGAGGCAACAGCAGAAAAATAGTGAAAAAAGTCTGCAAAATGTGGCGGGTTTTAAAAAGTTTTATGAGAATATTGAAAAAGGTATGGCAAAATAGCAAAGAAAGAAAGAACTTGAATAAAAATTATTCCAGTTATAGAAAAACTATGACCGAAGAATGAATAGAATTACCAAGACAGATCATAAAGCACATCCACAAATAAATCCGTTCTTTACTGAATAACATTGATTTCTATTACTTTATATCCAATTTTGAATTTTGGTGTGAGAAACACAGAGCTTAAAATTAATATCCAATATATAATTATAACAGTAACAGTAACAGGTAAAAGACGCCATCCGATCAGTTTAATCAATTTTAAGTTAAATGTAAATATCTTATTTATTTTTTCCTTCCATTGCCGTTAATATTCTTTTAATATTTTTTAAAGATTATCATAGTCAATTTAATCATAGATAATTCTGAGATAATTTGAAGTGACTTTCTTTATTTAAATCCAGCTTGAATTGTCCTTCTAAATCTGCAGTTACTATTTTTTCTATATTGGAAACAATTATTAATGAAGTAAAAGAAAACAAAAGCTATCAACCTGGACGACATAATAATTCGTCTCAAAAATAGCTAGAAACTTACCAACAAAAGCGATTTCCCCCTCAAAGAACAGGAAATCTAAAATCTATGCTTCTTGTTGAAATCAGTTTCCCTCAGTCAACCTTTTCTTATAGAACTGGAACCTCCCATTATTGTATGCGGAGATATTCACGGACAGTATAGTGACTTGCTCAATATCATTTAAACAATCGGAGAACCTGCAGATAGAAATTATCTCTTTTTGGGAGACTATGTAGATCGGGGAAAAAAATCACTTGAATGTTATTGTCTCCTAATGGCATACCGCATTAAGTATCCACTTAATTTCTTCCTGTTGAGGGGAAATCACTAATCTAGTGAACTCAATAAAATATACGGATTTTATGACGAGTGCAAACGGAAATTCAGTGTTAAAATTTGGAAGTGTATCTCTGATACATTCAATTATCTACCTGTCGCTGCAGTCATAGCTAATCGCATATTTTGCGTTCATGGGGGACTCAGTCCTTCTCTGAAAAAATTAGAAATGTTAAATATGATTAAAAGGCCTGTCTAGACAAATGAAAACAATATAGTTTGTGATTTATTGTGGGCTGACCCAAATTTAAAGGGTGATGGATGGGACAGCAACTTTGAGAGAGGAGTTAGTTCTCTATACGGGCCTACAGTTATTGATAGCTTTCTTGAATAAAATGACTTTGATTTCATTTGCAGATCTCATCAAGTTGTCTAAGAGGGATACTAATTTTTTCATGATAGAAAGGTGCTAACCATCTTCTCTGCACCTAATTACTGCGGAGAATTTTAAAATTTTGGAGGAGTTCTCAAGATAACAAAAGATTTAGTCTGCAGTATCTAACAGTTTAAAGGAATTCTGACTAATTATCGAAGAGTTGAAAGATCAGCAACGCCTATTAATGCTCGTACTTAGAGAGGTCAAAAGTAGACACGGCATATTCGCAAGGCTACCACAGCCATCTCTAAAAATTTGATTCGAAATATGTAAGAGCATGCATAAAATTTAAAATTCAACTGTCAATTTGAGGCCCGGTAAAGCAAATCCAGAATTTGTCCTGATGATATATGAATCATTACTATCTTTCTACTGTTAGTCTTTTTGCCGTGCTAGCTATTTGCTTAAAAAAGAAAAATCGCAAAATCCTCAATATTATAATACATCATTGAGATGAAAGTTAAAAATCAATAAACTCATTTCTTATTTTTGTTATTTACTCGAGGGTACAGGCTGAAGAGTTTAAATTTAAGGAGATCCGGTGTTTTTGGGCGAAGGTTCGGGTCTTTTTGAACCAAGGCTTAAATAAATTATTTGGCCTATGGAGGAATATCGACAGGATAGTCAATCTTATGCTTATCCACCTTCATATTTCATATATTTACATTTAATATCTTTTACATTATGATGGTCTTCTGGTCACCTTAGAACGGAGCTCTGCCTGTCATTAGCTAATAGGTCAGTACTCCAATGCACCAGATGTCTACCGAAGTATCGTATGTTTTTCGCTCTAATATTTATGGTGGAGCATAATCAAACGTTCCACAATAAGTCCTTCTGGAAGTCTCTACCACAGCTGACCATCCAAAATCGCACAGTTTCGCTACTCCTTCCGAATTAATGACAATATTTTCAGGCTTGATATCTCTGTGGGCAATTGATTTTTAATGCATGTAGATAAGAGCATCGATGATATCTCTTAGATACTCTACTGCTTCTCTAGGTTTGAGATAGTTAATCTCATTAAGGTAATCAAAAAGCGTGCCTCCATTCATGTACTCCATTACGAGATAGATATCACTCTAATCATCAAAAAAACCATAAAACTTAACTATATTTGGATGATCCAAGCATGAATGCAATCGAATTTACTTGCAAAACTGCTACACCATCTTGAACTCCACCACTTTACTTTTCACCACTTTTTTCAGAGCAACCACAAATCCTGCTTCGTGGTGCCGACTTATAAATACCTATCCGAACTTACCTTTACCCAATGTTTTGCCCATCTAGAAGCCGTTTGTTATTTTTGATCTTTTCACTAATCCTTTGCTTGTCTCTAAAGCGAGTTTTTCTCTAGCCCTGTTCTCAACAATTTAATTAAGAGATTTAAATGGTTTTTTTTCTTAGTCTCCTATAGGCCCCTTCCTTATCGCCGAACTTTTACTCATATTGTCATAGGGCTTATATTTAACTGGAGTTGTCGAGTAATTAGCACTTTGATCTAATTTTTTCTCAGCCATGAATTTAACAGGCGTGCGGGAACTTGTACCTCCATGCTGAGGACCGTTTTTAAGCTTATCGTTAGGCTTTAAGAAATTAGCTGACTCTGCAGTTGGAGTCTTGCAGACAAAACTATTTTTAAAAACAATAGAATCGTTCGTTGGCTTCTTCATGTCAGGTATACTGCTACTGGATTTATTGACTGGATTGAAATGAGTCGTGTTGCGAAGACTGACAGTGAGACTAGTTGTTTGCTAAAACTTTCTCAGGACGTTTGAACAAGAACCTCTCAAAAGCTGATCAGCGGGTATTTACTATGATTTAGATTCATTGTTGTTCAAGAACTGAGGGCGCAATCTATTATCGATGATGGACGAGCTGGGATTAATGTTTGAGTTATCGATCGGCAAAAATTTCTTGCGTACCGGACTCTCAACAGTTTCAAGTTTATCATTGCTTTTAATAGGAGGTTGATTATTTTACTGTCGATGTTGTAACTGCTGGACAAACTGGGTGGGTTGTGAAAATCCTGGGTTAATGGGGTTGCGCTTCTGAAACTGTTCCTGCATCGGAAACCCATATGAGTTTCTAACGGTGTGGGAGGAGTTGCCATTAGGCTGCATTAGGTTTTGTAATAGTGTAAAATTATTACCTAAAATATGTTTTAATGCTAGATAACTATGAACAATCAACTAATAAATAAAGAAGTAAATTCAATAAATTCCATCTTTGGTATTAAAAACAGGATTAAAAATAGAGTAATATTATTTTACTTTATTAAGAACATAAATAAACATAGTCAAAGACCAAAACAGTGAGGTTAAGACTCAAATACTGTCTTTTGACATCTGTCGCAGAATAGCTCTATCCTTTGGCAGCCATCGACTACATAGGGCACCCAACAAGCTAGTCCAATCAGCAAAAACAGCGAACAGATGCAGGTAAATGCGTTGGAAGAATAGTTGGCAGTGAGTAAGGTCTGACAATGAGGACAAATTCTAGTCTTCAAAATATCTTCATCTACATTTTATGCCTAATTCATTTATAACTATCTCGTCAATGATTATTATTATAATATCTGATATACAGGCGC
>Ga0302186_10000636_pt1 | contig 31067 bp, 27 predicted proteins | sample II_Bog_E1_2_FD_198782 | JGI IMG/M metagenome (GOLD analysis project Ga0302186, IMG submission 198782) | Peat permafrost microbial communities from Stordalen Mire near Abisko, Sweden - II_Bog_E1_1 | ecosystem: Environmental > Terrestrial > Soil > Wetlands > Peat | place: Sweden: Abisko... | reverse complement strand
TAATCTTGCATACAATTCATTTGCTTCATAATTTTTTGAAGTTTCATAATAGAAAGAAGGTTATCAAATTATAGTTTGATAAAATAAAATTAGCAAATGTAGGGAGAACCGATAGAGAGGTCGCTCTTCAGTGTTATGCCCATATCCTAAAAATTTTAATAACTTAATAAAAACGTAGTCTTACAGTAAAATCAATCGATAATCGACGAGCTCACCTTAAAAAAATAGCTAAAAAATAATGATAACAATATAACTCCTTTTCAAGACAAGTCAAGTTAAGAGTAGTTTCAAATGATTGAAAATGAAGAAGAATATGGTGAGGTACTGGAAGTAAAAGAGTTGGTAATTGGAAAGGCTCAACTCTCACAGCAAATTAAGAAAAATATTAATTAAATTAAATAAAAAAAACAAATCAAGGCCAATATCAACCAGAATCTTTACAGATAAGCAAACTCAATTCAATAAAGTAAAATAAATTTACCAATTCGATAGACAAAGAACAAGATAATATTAACAAGAGAGTAAAGGCGTTTAAAACAGGCAAAATAGACTCAAAATAATAAATACAAAGAATCAGAGCCTTAGTATGCTACCAAAAAAAGAAGTTATCCAAAAGAGAGAGACAAAAGTTCAAATAATATAAAATCTTCAGAACAATAAAGTGATAGATCAGACACTGATTCTTATGAAGAATATAAATAGTACATGAAATTTAAAAAATCTAATAGCGTTAAATTTTTAATAAAAAAAGTTGAGAGTTTATAAAAGAAGATGAAACAATTACAATTTTAAAATGACAGGCTGTAAAAACAAGATAAACACAAAAATAGTAGAATGTCTGCCAATAACCACCAAAATTAATTAATCAGTAATTTGATTAGTATAAAAGTCTAATTGGACAATCATAAAAGATCAGGGATTTAAATACAATTGAAAAAAGATAAAGAGAAAGAAGATTATATCTTAAAAAATAATATCTATCAAAATTTATCTAAAAACAATTAAATTTAGAAGTTATAGAATCCATTAAATTTTATTGTGACAACAAAAGAAAAAGTTGTGAAGTAAACTGGTAAAATATTGAAAAAAACTGAGAAAAAATATCTTGAGGAGGAAGGGTTAGTGTAAAAGAGATAAGTATAATAGGAATTGATTGGTAAATCTAAAGAAGAAAATAATAGTGAAGACAAAATAAAATAATAAACAAAAGGAGATGTAATATCAATTTTGAGGAAGAGATCAAAAACTAAGCAATAAACAATATAGTTGGACCTACCTTAATCCTCTTAGAAAATATTGCAAAACAATCAAGTTTACAATATTGGAAAAATGAACAATTTCTCTAAATAATTATTGTTATCTCATGATTTATTGAATTAAGTTAACGAAGTTGACAAAAATAACTCACAAGATTGCCTTAGGTTTTATGAAAATAATCGACCTGGATTTAAGAGAAGCGGAAATCAGATTCCCAATATAAAAACAGATGAAAATATATCAAAATCAGATTGGTAATAATCTTTAAAAATGTTGTAATTCGACACAAAAAAATAAAAATTTATTATCGATAGTAACAATACAGAAGAGGACAAGCAAAGATCATCCAAAATTCAAAAGAAAATAATTTGTTCATTCCAATAAGCCGAAGAATTAATCCCTTCCTTTCCAACAATATCTCATTTTCCCGACTACAATACTTCTGAAGAGGAACTTATTGAAATGGGGAAATAGCTATTCAAAATATTCAAAGTTGATAAAATAAATGATAGTTTGACAATACTAAGAGTTAAAAAATACAAAAACTGTACATATTTTGGTGTTGATTCCTAAAACAACATACTTCTTTATTATGAGAATAAAGTATATTTTGGAGGATGGAAATAGTCTGCGAATGGGGAAGGATAAAAATTTGGAGAGGGGCTCGAGTATCAAGAAAATAAATTTATTTATAAGGGACAGTTTAGTTAAGGAAAGAAAAATGGTTTTGGAATATTAAAAATGTTCGATAACCCCCAACCAGCTACCATTTATATTGGCCAATTTAGTAAGGGAGCTAAGCACGGAGAGGGAAAACAAATAAACGAAAATGGGGTTATTTATGAGGGTGAATGGAAAGATGGAAAAAAAGATGGATTAGGAAAATTGATTTTAAATCAAGAAGAGAATTATTAAGGAATATTTTATCAAGGACTTAAGAGTGGTCATGGTATGGAACATTTTAATAATGGAGATAAGTATTAGGGAGAATATTTAATGGGGAAATTCCATGGAAAAGGTCGTTATTATTGGAGTAATGGTTCTATTTATGAAGGAGAATTTAAAAATGGGATGAGGAATGGCTATGGAATGTGGAGATCCTAAAATAAATTAGGTGATGCATACGAAGGAAATTACGAAAATGATATGAAAAGTGGGCATGGAATTTACCGTTGGGCAAACGGATCCGTTTATGAAGGAAGTTTTTATAAAGATCAAAAACATGGAAAAGGAATCATAATTCATTAAAACGGTAAAAAATCTAGTTTATAATGGGAAAATGGCAATGTGATTGGAAAGCTAGATAACTCATATAATAGGTAGGTTGTAAATACTTTTGGCATGAAAAATGTTAGCAAATCAATACTTTCTCATAAGACCAAATAATTTTCTAAAAATTCTATGTAAAAAAATATAAATAATCCGTTGCTAACCGGAAGTGAATTCAATAATATTCGTATTTCCCATTCATCATCTAATTATCAAAAAGGGCCATCAATTCATAGTCATCGCCATGAAGAATAATAAATATAACATGACCATAAAATTGATAGTTTATTTAAAATGCATGAGATGACTGAAAGACCAGCAACCGGTAAATCAAAAAGCATGAACTCAAGCTCTAATTTCAAACTTTAAAGGAAGAGTGCAGGAGCTAAGGATGTTTTGCCAAAAGATCCACCCTATAAAGGAATGAGACCCTCTACTAATATCGTTTATTTTTGAAAATTAATAATATCTGATTAAATAATTAACTAATATTGAGCATCTCATCAATCTGAAACTTGTTATAGCATAACATAATAATTTTCCAGCAAATTGGCCTTGATTTCTTCTGAAAGCTTATTTATTCCACTTTATTCAAAGATCTTGCCAATCTATTTATCAAGATTTTAATTCTCTCCTTTAAGGTTATGACAAACGGTTTGTGACCATATAAAATATCCTTCTATCCTGTCTTTTGACCATTATTTTGGAGCAGAAGTTAATAATCCTTTATTGTTGCTAATCTTATCAGCCATTTTAACCAATTTAGCTGCCTTTGTGGCCTTTAAAGCTTTTTTAATTTGAATTTTCTTTCTTTCACTTTTACTCAGAGATTTATCATCAGTACATTCCAAGACTATCTCCGTTATTTCTTTCCCAAATTATTATAGTAATTCCTCAGGTGTTGTTTCTGTATCCTAAACAGTATCATGTAAAATTCCAGCGGTCAATATATTTAAATCATTAACTCCTGAAATATTAAGTATCTGAGCAACTTCCAAAGGATGATTAATATAGGGCACATTTTTATCATTTTTTCTGCGTTGATATTGATGTTTTTGTGAAGCAAACACTAGTGATTTTGTGAATAAATTCATTAAAGAAAAAATCTTTATATTGAACATTAAATTAAAATATTTTATTATGCTATATCATGCCAATCATGCTTAGAGAATCAGTTGCTATCGAAATTCGTCTGCAAATTCTTATCCATAGTCTTCATTCTATTATGGTTCAATTATTATCTCTTTTTAAGATTTCTTTTATTCGATAGCTTGTTAAGCGTCAAAAGGATATTAATCTTATTTTTCTTATAATTTTTTTGATTTATTTTAATTTGAAATTTTTTCTTATTGATGTTCAAAAATCTTTTATTCATGATTTATTACTTATTAAGATTTTCTTTCAATTTAATTCTCTGCAATTTTTAAAAAATTATTCGGTGGCAAACTATCGAGGTCAGAGCTGAAATTTTATATTCGGCCATGTTAAAATGAATTTACAGCAATTTTAGCAGTTTTAAACTCTAAGCTTGGCAAAATTGGAACATGTGAATTCATTTAATGATCCTATTATTTTAATGATCTTGACTATTTATGAGAAAATGAGGAATGTTTTTTTCCTGCTGATTCCATTTTAATATTTTTATTTTAATAGATATGTTTGCTCTTTTAAGGATGACTGATTTAAGGGTTATATTCAGCAATATTTGTATCTTTTTGCTCCATATTTTATTGGATTAAATAGATACTTTCAGATTATGCATCATATCTTATTTTATCAATAAGAATTGATACTTTTCCATTACATTACTTTTATATTAAATCAATTGCCTCATCTTTAGGAATTTAGATAACTTTTAAATTCTTATGGCTTTGAGAATCGCCTGTAATCTTGAGCATATTATCTTCCATCTCTACTTTAATCAGCATTTTAGTATTTTTAAAAATTTTAATCTTACACATTTTTATATTATCAAATTTGTTTTTATGGCTTCTTTCTATTGTTGAATTGGTTCTAACTCTGCTTTGTATGTTGGTTAAATTGAAATCACAATTAGCCATCCTCTTAATTACATTTTTGTTGTCCACCCAATCTTTGCTAAGTTGATCCAAATCAAGAGTAGCTCTTTTCTTTTGCAATCTTATTAAAAATCGTTTATTCTAACTAACAATAGTGTCCATTTGTTTTTTTCGGTATCCATCATTTAAACTTTTATTAGTTTTTGTGGTATAGCTTTTAGTTTTAACTACTGAATAAGCTCCCTTGGTTTGCATAACCCTTGCTATCTTTGAAAGCAACAATTTGTTTTCCCTTTCAATTTAAATTTATTTAATTTCTTTAATGATTTCTGCTTTCCTATGATTGATCACTATTGTTTCTGCATGTTACATTAGTTTGGTAGTCATTGGTTTTATTTACTTTAGATTTGCTAAATGATAAATATCTTCAATTTATTGTTCTTTCCTCTTGACAAATCTGTTTAGATATGGACGAGTGCGATTCATCGAATAACTTGAGATAAATAAAATTATGAGTTAATCAAATAAGGTCTAATAAATAATAAATTACAATTATAGATAGATCATCGATAAGAATTTATTTTGTTGCACAATGAAAAAGCTAATTTATTTTAGCATTGCCGTATTGCCTATTTTTTTTATTTAAATAATTATCCGTATAACTTTGAATCTTGCAGAATTGAATTTTCGCCATATTTATTTTTCTCTGCAAATTGATCAATAAAATGCTTATATCTTAGCTGAGCTTATATATTTATCAATTTTTATTGACAACTTTTTTATTTTTGTGGCTTTGAAAAGTATTTGCTTTCCTTTTTTTATCTTAATATAACTTCAGTTAATTTAGATCTTTAGGCTCGATATTTTTATGAATCAACAGAGGCATTTTACTTGGACTCTTTCTTGATTAAATTTATCTATTTTTTCTCTTTGATATGATGAGCTGATTGCTTTTTTAATGCATCCTTGTTATTATTATAGATTGTTAATGGAGTTTGTGACTGTTTTATTTGAAAGATTTCATCAACTATTTTTTATTTGGAAAATTAATTTTTAATTTCAGTTTTCATGCAATTCTATAGCCGATGTTTCTTTGAATTACCCAGACATGTTTATTAAATCTGTTATTTTTTTTATTCCCCGAATGAGACATTATTGAGATTGAATTTTTATTATTATCTATCGCTTTGCTCATATGATATTCTTGAAAGGACAAAATTTTGAATGTTATCTAATTCTTTTTTCTCTATTTATATAATATCATTCAACTACTGTATATCTTTTAAATGTTCCAAATTACTATCCACTCTATCATTGCGAAAGATGTAGGTTGTTTCAAACAAAGAAGATTCTAAATATTTAATTTTATATTCGAGGTAGTCTATTTTGATGAGAGATTCATCATAGTTATCTTGTAGTTACTTGTATTTTTTATAGACATCCTATAGCTTCTTTTATATTGCAGTGAACAATAGAAATTATTCAGTTTGAGAACTCATCGTATTCAAGCAGTACTTTTTTTACTCAAAATTTTCCTCTCGAAGCATAATTATATTTGTAAATTATTATTGCAGTTAAAGTAAAACTAATAATCCATTTTTTAATATTTACTCCATCATTATTATTTTAGTGAGGTTCTAATTCTCACAGTAATTTTTTACTTATATTTATAAATGATCTTCAATATTATCTATATCGCCTTCACCCTACTGGTGCCAGCTTGGCAAACATACTCTCTACTCAAATCAGAGAACCATACAGATTAGCAGAGTCTTCTTTGGTCAATTTACTGGGCATTCTACTCAATTATATATTTAATCATGTCCGTAATGCCCTTCTTAAAAATGTACATCAGTCTAATTAAGCCAAACATTTTAAATTGTGATCATGCTCTTCTTAATATGGCTCTATCATAGTGAATATAAAGTATTTTTTTCCTAATAAAGGGAAGTCTTGTCCTGAAATATGAATTGATGGAGCTTTTATAGCAAAACCAAATCGTTGGCAAGATCCTCCAATCTCTGTAAAGATGAAATAATATAGGAAATAATGGAATTAAACATTTAGCATTCTTGAAAACTAAAATACAAAAGACAAAGAAACATGATACAAAATTAACAATTCAAACGCCTTGTTTATTTGCATAGCATCATTTGCATTTTGAAATCAATATTTTTCAACTATTTTTGCTGTTGCCAAATATTAAACAATACTATTTAGTAGCTACATTAAAAATAGCCCTTTATTATATAGCCTTTCTCTTTAATTTGCCAATTTACTAAGTTAACTATATTATGCGAAGGCGGTCTCAAGATACACATAACTGTCCAGAAACATACAGTTTGATCAAGCACGCTCTCAAAGAAATGTAGAACGCTGCTCGTTATCGGCCCAATCATTTTGCTGGATAAAAATATCGATTGAGGATTGGATACTCTCTCACGATATATGAAAGGGCTAAATCAGCAGAAACAGAGGAAAGAGACCTTATCAAAGCTATACAAATGTATACTGAGGCAGCAAAAAAAGGAGATCGGATTGATTCATGTATCAAAGACTTTGCGAGTGTCCTCCATCAATTGGGATATACTTAATTGGCAGTGAAATTTTTAAGTTCAGTGAGGGCTTTTTACTAAGGTGATTTAAAGAAATTTGACAGACTGAAGCAAACTCTCTAAAATCAGTTAAAACCGTCAGGTAAGCATGATTGTAAAAGCTTGCTGATTGAACTGCGCTACTAAAGAAAGCCAACAACTTAACTGCTACAAGATATGTTTGAATCAATTCACAGAATTAAAAAGACTAGAATTTATAATCATTTAGCCTTCAAATGCGAGGAACAACAAATTGGGAAGTGGCTGGTTCTTGATTTTGAATCATTTTCTGCTGCCAAAAAGACTTTATAAAAATTCAGATATGAATATTGGTTTGGAGTCAACAAATTTTGGCTTAAGGGACATGAAATTGTTTGTGAGGCTCACGATGGAAGAGAGGACTTTTAACTGGGTTTAGTCTTGAATCATCAATCAGTTTACTAGTCTTTGAATTTAAGCGAAAAGAGACATGTTGAAACTTTGATCGATTTGGAAAGAGATGACTACCTCAACGAGATATCCATCAAGATGATTTAGGAAAAATCAGACCATGACTCACAAATCATTAAAGACAAAATCGATAAAAATTGATCTACTAACCTACTCATTTCAAAATTGCTTAAAATATTAATGAATATAATTTGGGTCATAATTAACACTGTTTAAATCTACGATTTATCTTGATTAACTGACAAATTATTTGTAATTTGAATCATTTTGCTTGTGATTTGTCATTAAGTTATTATCTTGTTAAATAGGAGCATAAAATAAATATATTATAAATTAAATGACATTAGTCACTTATTTGCTGTTGTATCTTGTTATTAATTAGAGTTATCTCCAGGCCAGTGCAGGCTAATGTAAGTTTACCACTTTGGGTCTTTGTCAATGAGGCTATCAAATATAATTTAGAATTTATTCCATTCGATCATTTTTTAAGATAAATTATATTCATATTATCTTGTGGGAAACATCGATGGCGGCATTAGCGGGTCAATTGTCAACCGAAATACATTCTATATCATATTAGGAATCAGCTTTTAAAGGAGTGGAGAAGATAACTATAGGCAAGGATTCACGTTTACTTATAGCAACCAAGGAGTAAAATTTGAATCTACGATAAAGTCCATCCCGAACAACTCAAATCCTGCTGATTTTTTATGTAGATCAATAATAGGATACACTGCTGAAGATACTTTTGTAGCTATATTTCTCATTTTTGAAATAAGGTTACCAATTGTCCAATTTTTATTAGGAAAATTTTAACTTAAATACCTTTGAAGTTGCGCATAACTAATTTTATTCCCTTTCTCAAACTTTCCATATTGCTGTCCTTGACTTTGAACAGCATCATTTGTAAGATGAATCATGTTGTCAAGTTCTTTGAGATTGAATCCTTGTGAGCATGTACGTATATATCCTTGTGAGTACCAGTAAAACTTGCACACTCCTTCAATGATTATGCAAAGCAAATAAGTACGAATATCAAATTTTCTGCCCTGATAAAGAAGTAAGTTAGTAATATATTTTTGCACAATTGTTGTTCCTTTCATTTCAGAACGCTGAGTAATAGATTGCTAAATTTATGCTAAAGATGAACTAATAAAAATTCCTCTTCCACGATTGGAATTTTCCCCTGGCTTAACAATCCATAAGTTATGCTCTTTATGTATATTACTATTAAATTTAGCACGAAATAGACTCATCGCATTTGATTAAATACTCCCAATATTCAATGTTTAAGGGATGAAGGAGTATAATACAGATTATTCTAATTGCTGATATTCCATTATCCACATTTTGAGCATTCGAAATAGACATTTTTTATCACCTAAAATATTTCCACCCATTAGGTGATTGTGCAATAATGTTGGTGTTGGCATTTCCATGACTTTAAAATTATTAGTTTATATAGTTGTAGATTAATTTACAGTTTAGCGAAAAATAAATTTTAGGTTCTAATTTTTGGAGTATTACAGCCATTTCTTTTTAATAATTTCAATATTTTTATCTTTTTTCTTTAATTCCAAAGGTTGCAGTTGCTTATCAAGTAATTCCTTTTGCTTCTGAAAGATGGTTTGAATTTTATGCTGACTCCAAATAAAAGTAGCGTCTTGCCATCGATTCACTTCCTTCCACCACCATCTTCGATTCATCACCTCCACTATTAAATTTCGATTATTGCCATTTCCAACATAGTATGTAAGTTCGACTTCCTTTCGACTATATTTTTAGAATTTTTAAGGAAGTAAGTAATTTATTTTACAACCAAATGACAGCAAAACTAAGGAGTAAAATTAAAACATTTTTTATAGTTTCCAAAGAATATGTTCGCTTACCAACAATTCAGGAAGACAATGCTATCGAAATTTTTATGCTGAAGTTTTGCTGATTAGCTTCTTCGATTGGAGAGGTGCGACGTTTTCGATTATTTAATAGGAAATGGCAAAATTTCGATTATCTTTATCAGTAATTTATCCTGTCTGACTTATTTCAGGTAAATATCCATACATATTTTTAGCCATATTTTTTGTTTTTGGTATTTGCTAAAGCTAGGATGCGTTTGCTTCAGTTTTGGTAATTTCGATGATTTTAGAACCATTCACTATAAATTTGTTATTTAATTTATCTCGTTTAACAAAATAATCAAGCTGCTTTAACTTTAAAGATTGTTCAAGCGACTCTTTTTTAATTTATCTATCATCTTCTATTGTTGCTTATTTTATTTACTATGTGTACATTTGCTCACATAAACTTATCGTTTTCTTACAATTCATATTTTATATACCTTCAGTTATCACTCTATATTTTACTTTGCTCTGAGGAGCAGGTGACTATTCTTTCTTTAGATATGCATCTTTTTTTAATTTATCGTCTCTACTTTGCAACCCACTACTCTTTTTACATACAATCTGCGACCTTCGCCCAAGGATAAGACTTTTTAATTTGACATTGGTCTTTTATGTTGAATAACTCTTTTTTGTTTCACTGGTAAAAGGAGTTCTGACCCTTTCATTTAGGCTTTCCAATAATGTATTTCTGTGATTTGCATAGCTCCCTTTGCAAGTTGATTTATTATCCTTGGAATCAATGAAATCTACTGGATAATACTCTATGTTAATACTTAATTTTTGTTATGCTTTCGATGGTGATGATTTGGGTTCAGCACTTGAGTTATTAAACCACTCAAGTTTGGCATGTTCAGATTTTTTATAAAGTAAATTATATAGATGCTGAATTGGCGTATTAATTGGAGCAATACTCACATTTTTAGAGGGAGTTGAGTGAGAATTAATTGATTTTTTCTCTTGGTTTCGCATGATAATTATTTTGCGACTTATTACTATAATTATTTATGATAAGCATTAATAAAAATTATAAAATTGAGATTGAAGATGTTTGTATTGTTAAAAATTACATATATATTGATTTGAAAATAGGAATAGTTGTTTTATTAATATTTGTATTTATATTTTAATAATGGGAAATGAAGAAGGCGGATCCCAATATTCCTCACTCAAAGAACAACAGAATAAAATCAAATAAACAGAATTATCATAATCTGAAAGTGAAGCCTAGTCAGTATGGGAAGATTACGTCTAAAAGTAGCAGTACCTCTTCTGCTGCTTCTGCTAAAAAACAGTGCGCAGTAGATATTCACTCATTTAGAAAAGATTATTTGGGAAGATGATTTCATCAAAAATTGTAACGAAGTTAAAGATGAGTTCGAGTGGGCAGATCACTTTATTTAAATGGTCAACAATAACTTTATGCTCAAACAAAAATATTATAAGGAAATTAATAGCTTGAAAAAAGACAATAAAAAGCCTGTTTCCAATCAGAAAGAAGTCCTCAATTCCCCTGCAGAAGTCGAAAATTTTAAGAAAAATCTCAGAAAATCGATGATTATATCGTTCGGTCCCACTCCCAATTATTACCAAGAGCCACCAAATAAGATATCGACAAACATCAACGCAAGTGTTAAGCGGAGTCGCATTTAAATTGATCGGTATTCCAAAAATGCCAATAACATAAAGAAAAGTAATATCCTATTTGATAAAACAAATAGCTGGTCTTCTAAGGAAGAGATTAAAAAATCAATGGCATCCTTCGTGGGAGAAGGCTCAGCAATTGGATAGGAGAAAGAAATATCTAAACAAACAGCCAAGGATTTAGAGGTATTTATCAAATTTTCCATGATTCTTGAGAAACACTTAGGGGATGAGAATTGCATGCTCGGCCGCATAATGAGATTGTTTATAATTTTCATAGAAATGAATTTCAATGATGCAATTACAGCGAGCAAGAATATCTAGTCTTTAGTGGATAATGTCAAACAATTTTTAGTCATTCTCAAAGAAGCTGTTATTGGGTATTATAATCTCAATAGTTTTGGAAAAAGAGATGGAGTAGAGGATGAATACTGCAACACCTTCATTGCCAACTAGTAAAATATATTGAGTGCTTGTACCTCTATTCTTTTTCGAGATCATATCTTTTACAATATTCTTTTCAATGCCCTCCGCCAATATTTCTTAGAGCAAGAAACTAAATTTGCCAAAATTTTAGAATATCTTCGAGGTAGCAATCCCGAGCGATTTACAGTGAAAGATAAATTTTGCCTTAACAACCGGACGCTAAAAAGCTATCTTAACAACATGAGCGCTGAAAGCGGATCTCAAACCGTTTAAAACATATAGATTAATGATGTAATGGTATAAAATAGTGAACCCTACAAAAACTGCATGAGCAACCTGGCTTAGCTGATGAAATGCCGATCGCCTATAAGCAAGATGAAGTCCATCATGGCTTGTTCAGAGGGTATTACTCACTAAATTGAACATTTCTATGATCTCAACGGATTACGTAAATAAAAATGGATGCTCGATGCAGATCAGGTCCTTTCTATATTCTGCTATATTATTGTCGGAACAAGAGTCTAGCATCTACATTGTCACCTCTTTATCCTAGACACTTTTGCCACTAGTCATCAAACAATGGCAATGGCAGGATACTACATCGCTGTGCTAAACTCTGCAGTTGAGCAATTATAAAATGATTACAGCCTGGACATTTAATAGAAGGAAGGTGTATGATCTTAATTTATATTTGTAATGTGTAATATTGACTACTCATGAGATCACAATTATACTTCTTCTACTTCTTATACTCCTTATTGATTATATAATTTAATCAAAGGTTCAATCATCTTATGAGAAACATTTATAATATTTAAATTTAAATATGAAAACATTACTTGGTATGGCACGTGAAAAAAAGAAAGAAGGAGTCAAGCCCATTGCCAGTTTAAATTTAAACCAAAATAAATTGCAGCAACAACAACAACAACAACAAAAACAGGCGTATCATGATGAATCAGAACCGTAGTATGAAGAAGGACTTGAAGTCAGCGAGGAGGAGCTGTTAGGTTATGCTGATTTTCTAGGAATCAAACTTCCAGAATAAGAGGATTTAATGTGGATTGCAGAGGAGGGAGTATTCGCAGACCCTCCCTAGGACTGGATTACAGATCAATCCAATCCAGATGAAATTATGTATGTTAATATGAGAACGGGCGAGAGAACGTGTGAGCATCCATGCGACGTGTACTATCAACAGTTAGTAATTCAATAAAGAAAAAAAAGAGCTGGAAGTAAAATCATGGATTCTAAAAAGATCGGAGCCCCACCTCAACTGAATCAGAAGGTTTCTCCAGGGCAGGCATAGCAACAAATTCGGCAAATCCAATCGATGATAAGCCCTCCAAAGCCAGTTGACCCAATAATTAAAATGCAGCAAGAAAGATAAGTGCGTCGTCTTTAATAGACAAAGAAGAAATGGTGTTAGTAAAAGAAAAAGGCATTGCAATAAAAGTACGAAACTGAAGAATAAGATTTAGTTTCGGAATTAAAAAGCAAAGAATAGAAAATAAAGAAAAAATATGATGATGATTTAAAGGCGAAACGAGAGAAGGAGATGAAATAAATGTCTGACAAAGAAAGAGAGAGTGAGGAAAAGATTACCAAAGAGCTCAAAAACTATGAACAGGAAACCAAGATCAAAATGTAGAAAACTTATGAATAAAAATTGAGGGTGGCAAAAGAGAACCTAGATGCTAAAATGCGAATTAAAAAGGAATAAATTAAAAAGTAACTATAAATAGGATTCAAAAAATCAAAAAAGGAAGTAGATGATGAATTCAAAGAAAAGATCAAAATTTTATAGGATAAGGAGAAAAAATTAAATTCAGAAACAGAAGAATTAGATAACCAATTAGAAAACGAAATTAAAAAGCTAAAAAATGAAATCATCAGGAAGAAAATGAAGGAACATTCAGAAAAAATTAAAAATGAGAATGACAGACAGCGAGATAACTACAATAGGGAAATAGGACAGTTGCAGGCAGCACATGAACAAAAAATTGCATAGCTGCAGAAAAAATAACCTAAAAACAAAATAAAGATGGACTAACTCATTAAATAGTGTGAAAAGGAGGAGCAGTAGGAAATGGAGGCCTTTAAATATTAACTTGAACAACTTAAGCAGGTTAAACAGTTATAAAATGGAGAAAAAATAGAACAACTCAAAAGTAGTATGCAGTAGGCACATCGCCAAGCTGTTGATAACTTGGTTCATGAATACAGCACTATATACGAAAAATATCGCAACCTTAAAAATCAATAATACGAAAATTTCATCTGGGAGGCAGAAAGAAAATCAAAAGAATAATATTTGCGATCCCTCAAAACTCTATAAAAAAAATTCAATACCTAGGAATAAATTGTTATGATCCAGAATGTGGAAGATCCTGCAAACGCTATGGAGAAGGAATCCTTAAACAAAATGGAAGCAATGATTGAAAGCCTTGGGTGGTAGTAGAAAGAAGCAAAAAGAGAACTGGATAGTATCAGATTATAAATTGAGAATCTGAGATCCCAGAATATGACAGTGGGCAATAAACTGAACTAAAATCAGATGAAACTCTACCAACTTATTCAAGAAAAGATTAAAAATAAATCTCAGCAATGATCTGGATCTTTTTATTTCTTTAACTCGATTTAATATCCTTCATTTTAAATTTTAGTCAATGCTTTTAAAGTCAATCTTAAAAATGAATCGATCAGCAAAAAGAATTGCAGACATCTGTCCTCAAGCCATAGATGCAGTTATGTTGTATGATTGCGTTTGAGCCTGAGAATTATCCAAAGAAAGTTAGAATGTTTCGCTTGCCGATGCTTACATTCCATAACTAGCCTATTACTTTTGCTGCTCCTTTCTTGCGTTCTTTAATTTCGGAAATAATCAAGATAAATCCAGTGTCTGTATTAAATCTAGATATATAGAGCAATACTTGTTAGAATTTTTGCCTCCAAAAACGTAAATTTAGTCATCATTAATTTGAATTGCTAAAGAATCCTCCAAAATTTGTATTTCTTAAAGGATATTTCTGGGAAATGCTCTTACTAACGACCAGCGATCAGTTACTGAGTCATACATCTCTATTATCTTGTTTATATAGTCGAATTCATTGAGTCCACCCAATTTGCAAATATACCTGTTATTGATAGCGCATATTGTGGCTTTTCTAAGCCCCACATTGCTCTCACAAATTTGACTCCACTTCTTGTCTTTAATTGAATATTTATATCCCTTCTTAGAACATTTTTCATTTTAACCTCGACCTCCTATCAAGTAGATAACTCCATTTAAATACAAGATGGAAGCATCTCTTTTCGGAGCTAATAGTGGTCCACGATTACTGGCCTTAACATCAGTAATTTCATAGAGATAGGGGTCAATTTTTTGGCTGGTAGTTTTGCAATTAATAGCAAAAATTTTTCCTGTTGAAGTAATGACACTTTTTGTTTACAAAGAAAAAGTCCAATCGTTAGCTAGTTCTCGTTCATGATAAAACTCCTTTCCAACTGAGGGTGACTTAACAATGTCAGCAATAATGTAGTAAGCTAATTTTTTGGTATTGGGCAAACAATAACTTAGAATAGCTCGTTCAACATCTACATCTTCTGCGAAATAATTGTTTCTATTAATAGCTGGTCCCTCGCTGATAGACAGAGAGATATGCTTAATTTTAAAAGGAGTCACGTCATTATAGGATTTTGCTGCTTCCATTATATAATACTGATGATTCTCAGGTTTTACGAAAGAGAAAACTTGAGATGAGTAATTTATTTTGGTGTTGATGAGTTATTTGAAATAGTGAGAGACTGGAATATCAATTTAAGATGACATTTCTTACTCATGTAAACTCTTTGACTCCTCTTAAAAGATATTATACTATTCTAAAGAAGCTCTAACGTCCTCACTATTTAATATCATTTCAAAATCTCGAATGAACCTTTATATATCTAATTCATAGGCAGCTAATTTCTCTTCAGAGGAAGCATTGATTTTAAGCTATTCTAATTGTCTCAGTAGTTGTTCAATGGTATAAAGTTTTTGTTCATAAGGCTATTATTAATGCTCTTCTTTTAAAACGTCAAAGGCGTCTGCAAAGTTTTTTATCTTTTAAGTGAGCCACAGCTATTTAAGTTGCTGTTTGAGTATTTGCCTCAGCTATGAAATGTCTTCAGAAGTAATGACCTTGGCATATTCTATCCTACAAAATCCGATGATATTATCAATGAAAATGGCAAGATTGTCCTTTTGGTCTTTCATCTTAGTACCAATGTCTTCATCAATGAGGGTTTCAGGCAACATCTCCTCTTTCTTCGACTCAGTCATTTATATTTTTATTAATTAATATAGTAATACAGTTTTCTAATATATTTTATTTCCTTTCAAAATGTTCTAATTATGTTAAATATCAATTAGATATTTAAACCAATCTATATTTGTTTTAGATTTGTTAATTAACTTCCTATTTTCAATTTAAATTTAATACGGGTCTAGGAATGTAATTTATAGATCATTATATTTCTTCTTTATTCCAATGGAAAGTATTCAACTCAAAAACATTCAAAATATAGAAAACTCACTCTCAAGACTCAGGTGCAAAATATAAAAGATGGCGAAGGCAGATGGACAAAATTAGCAGACCATTAGCAGACTCATCCTCAGCACAATTCCAATTGTTGACAAAAAACTCAAAGAAACTGAGATTAAGGAAAATATTTTACGGAAGAAAAATCAGCATATTGACCGTTCCTGTTCAATTAAACGTAAGAATCAAGAGAGTCGTCTTATTAACGAGAAAGAAGTAGCTCGCAGCAAGTAACTTGTAACCCTCATGAAACATCATAACAGCCAGCATTTGAAAGAATCAAAAAGACAGAACGAAGAGCGGATTAAACAATTGAAATAAATAAGTATGGCAGAAAAAAAATAAAAAATGAGTCAAGTTAAAAAACAAGAATAAGAGGCAAGATTACGTATACATGAATTTCATCAGCAAAAGTACTTCTGTAATTATGAAGGCAATTAGAATTAAAATTTCAAAAAGTCCAGTAGAACAGATAAAAAGAAGAAAAAGTGAATATGCTCCTGCAGAAGATGAAACAGCTGGGATAGCAATAACTTCAGATGCAGCATAAAATAAAGGTGGAAGAGGAGAGTATTAACAATTATAGAGGAATCCTGAGAAAAGTTGACAAAATGAAATGTGAAGATTTCGTTCGGTTAAAAGAGCAAGTTCATGCCGACAAGCCCGAAGATTCTAAAAGTCTATCGGAAGCCATTCTAATTTTTGCAAATCGCGGTTAATCAAAATGATTGTAGTTGATATTATATATTTTTTATGCAGATTATTAATTTTATAACTATATAACCATTCTATAAATTAATCATATAATTGATATTATAAATTACTTGGTTTTTAATTCGGTTATTGTTAGTTAAGATTATAAACATAAAAAAATACTATAACTGAGGGCTTTTAAAAAATTAATATTTGATAAATTTAAGAGAGATTATTGAAATATTTGATAAATCAATTAATTTGTGATAAGCATTCAGCATGTTTTACTACACATCCAACAAATACAGACCTTATTGCAAGCTTAATAGAGCATATCTTATTAGAATACACACTAGTCGGAAATTCAGCAATCATTGCAATAATCTCACCAAAATTAACAAAATTTGTAATCAATCAATCGCGGTAATCTGATTTTACTTCGATCCTTCGCTGGATTTGGATGATGGGGTGTCAATAAGTTTAGCTTGCCAATGATTTGTCAGCGCAAGGTAGAATAATCCACCAATCACAAATACATATTCTCCAAAGTATAGGTAATAACAGTTTTTGTAACCCCCAGCTTGATTGTCTGGGCCTGCACTATCAATTATCTTGCCAATAATGATGGGCTGAATGCCAAGCCCCACTCCAAGTCCAATTGTATAGACTGAAAAAGCTAATGCCCGAACCTCCTTTGGTACCATCAGAGGAATTGATCCCATGACTAATATGATAAGTCCACCATCCCAAATTCCTAATAAAATAAATCCTATATATGCCATAGCATAAGTGCCGGGGTTTGGGTCTTCAGGAAGTAGATACAGGACTACCAAATCAATACCCAGTATTATCGCAGGTATTGGAAGGAGCCTTCGTTTATGCTTAACCTTTTCCTTTAAGAATGCCCATGCAGGGCTCGCTATAATGTTGACTAATAGAATCATCATTACAATAGTACCTGCATCAGTGTTTGATATGCCGGATCTCTTGTTCAACATATCGTTTCCATTCATGAGAAATCCACCCATAATACTGACGGCAAATGCAATCAAAACGAAGAAGACAATCATCATTGGCCCTAGCTTTTTGATAAGAGTAAGAGTAATTTAAGGAGCTTTAGAATCTTAAACTTTTAATTTTTTGGAGAGTTTTCGGTCAAGAAACACTAGGAGTATTGCACAAATTAATGAATATATAACTATCAGCTCCCCCACAAAAAATGGCATATATAGCTCCTTCGTTTGATCGTAAACAACAGGAGATATGACAGATGATAATGACTGAAATGTCCAAGGTAGCATTGTTGCCATCCCCACTAACAAAGGGATGTATTTCGGAGCAGTAAACTTTGATATTAAAGCAAGATTAACTCCAATAAGAGAAAATCCAGATATTCCGACTAGAAATCTTCCGATAATCAAAACAGCATACCAACCCTATCCCATATTGTAGAGAGTCCATGTGATGAGACCCTCACCAATGAAAAGAATCAGAATATACAAGCATATTGCCCTTATAAATCCAAGTTTTATTGAAATTAATCCTCCAATAAAACCTAAGACGATATTTGGAGCGCTGATAGAAACGAATAGAAAATTGAAGCTAGTGGCATCTAAGCTATAAGGTTCCTAACCAAATTGGGTTTGAACTGCTTCAGGAATATCAAAGCAATAGGGAAAGCAAGCATATGATGACATTCCAAGGAAAAAAATCAGCATTTGATATTTAAACTCTATGGGATGAGGCGGTTCAGTCTCCATTTTCTTATCATCTTCTGCAATCATGTTTTACTTTTAACTCATCTTTTAATACGAGTTATATGATATAAATATAAAATTCGAGAGCTTAGATATGCCGCTATCTTGAATTATAAAGGTCATAAATCCAAAATAAATAAATAATGCTCAAAATTTTCATATTTCATTCTAAAAAAGAATTGATAGAATCGTTATCGCTTGTAACATTTAAATAACTCTTATTTTTTTCTAATGGAATTAAATTTAAATATTTTAGCATGATAATTAGCAATAGATGCATAATCGCTACATCAAAAATCGTTTGTATCAAACAAACATCAATTTCTCTTAGAAGAGGATATATTGGCTCCAGTTCTGATTTTTTTTTTTATAAAAAAATCAATAAAAACTAAGCCACACGAATGCATAAAATTACTGCAATATTTCGGTCTGGCAAATTTACCTTACATCCTACCCTTCCCCGTAAATCATATAAAAAATCCAACGTAAGTTCCTAAGTAAAAGTTATAATGACAAGCTAAGTCTATTCTCGAGGAAGGGAAGAATAGGCTACAAACTAATCTCAAAGCTTCCTGACATTTTCCAGCTCTACGATAATTTTCCATAAATGGTATCAAATTTTTTATATTTAAATTGAGTGAGTTATCCCTATGATTACCAAATTGTAACTTATTCTTAGAGAAATCCTGTAATAACATAACTTAGACTTTAGAGCGTGCAGTAGCTGATTAAATTAATAAATTCAAGCAACAAAACAATATTAAGATTGAGGGAGTCAACTAAAAACATTCAACAAATAAATAGGGATACATTTATCCCCATTAGACAATTCCTCACAAACAATACAAAGAGTCTATAAACTGATCAAATTAGCAAACAGTATTTTACCGGAATCTAAAGTATAAATAATACTGAGATGATTACAGCAACTGATTGATAAAATTAAAGACCTGAAGACAGAAGAATAGAGCCCTGAATTACTTGTAATAAATTTAGCCATATTCATTGGCAGCCAGACTGTCTTCTCTTTCTCAAATCCATATAAAAGAATATTTGAAATGTAAAATGTAAAATGAACAAAACGAAAAGATAATTAATAATTCTTGCTTCAGCAAATATCGACTGACTGATGAAGAGATGAAGATTGAGGAAAGTAAAGACAGTTTTAAAATAATGATTGAATAATCTCCAAATTATGACAATCTATTGTCACATATAGAATAAGTCTTAATTCAAGAATTTAAATCAACCACAAAATAGGAGTCTTCCCTTTAAAAATTTATATAAATATACATCATGCTCCAACAACTGGAAGAAATGAGTAAAATTTTCCGTGACAATGGAATATAACTTTGCAATTAGGTGAATCAGTGAAAAAGATTAAAAGGATATGTATGAACTGTCATAAGATAAAAAATGAAACTTCTTATTTACAACTATCCATATTTAAGAAAGAAAATCATCAACAATCCCCGGCAGACTCTCAACAGTTTCTTCTCCATATGCTGTCCGAAGAAACTTATACTCGATATCTATCTATTTACCCAACTATTATGTGATATTTAATATAAAGTATAAATATTTTTTAATTCATCGCTTCCTATTTATCATTTGAAATATAATAGAAGAAGGATTTATGCAAATCATTTATTAAAATACTCCGATATTTTCTTTTGAAAAAATTAATACATTTATGGTTTCTCTTTGACCTTTTGCTGCCAGGCTGAGCCCTCATAATTTTTCGTGCGATCAAGAATGTTTTTAAAGTAATCAAAGGCAAATATACGAGCACTTTTGTTTAGGATAAATAGCGGAAGAAAGTTGAGTTTCATATCTATTTTTGAGGCTAGGCGTATTTGGGCTCGCTTCTTTGTTAAAGGTATATATTCCACTATGAAGAATTTATATTCTAAACGCACAAACTAAGACTCAGCGGGAACTTTAAAGTCATACTTCTGTTGATATTTTTAGTCTTAGTTAATAGTCTTACTGAACAAGAAGATACTTCCTTTTTCTTTTATGCGATCATACCCAGCAGCATAGAAATAAGTTTCACGATCTGTCAGCAAAGGAATGTAGATTTTGCTAGTGCCAATTTTTTCGTTTCGACTGATAGATTTGAGTTCATGGCAGTCGTAGCAGAATGGTACATACTCTCCCATCAGATCGATCATGGAAATAATTGCCAGGAACGGTTCTACTGGAATATCAAATTCACCACATATCCGGATAGCAATTTGCTTTTCCTCCTCAAATACTTTATATTAGAGAGATATTCCGTTCTCTTCTTTGTCGAATTACCATCCCCCTTGATCAAACTCTTCGTAAAAACTTGTCATGGTATTATACTAAAGGCAGATCGTATCAATAAGTTAGCGTCTGTCCAATGGAATCTCTGCTTTTTTATTAATTTTATCAACATATTGCAACGCCTTATTGTAAGCTTCGTCGATGTTGTGCTAGCTGTAGCAACGTTCTATCTGCTACCATATCTCATCAAACTGATTGATAAAATTATCAGAACTCGGCAAAGAGGCGAAACTTTTGGTTGGTGTTGGTGGTACGTGTGGACCATTTGCTGCTAATCCTTACTTAATTTATTCTGCCGTGAGTTAGAAATCATGCCTTTCCTTGGCCAATATCACAATTTAATTATTGCTCTCTCCACGATGAGAATAATGGCGTTGACTTTTGATATCTGGACGCATACAGTCCATAAACAGCTCTGAGTCTACAATTTCTAAAATATCATCAACTATTTTCTGCTGGTTTTTGTTCTAAATCCAAATAATGTTACCACCTGAGAGAAATCCTGCCTTGCAAACTCTTCTATTAAGGCTTTAAACACTAAAAAGAAGCTTGGGTTAACATAATCAGACCCTACTCCATTAGCATACGCGTTCAATAACGATGCCTGAATAAAATTGAAATTACTGAATAGTAGAAGGCTGGGATTGAAGGAATGGCGCTTTTTTCCGAGGCGACAACTTTTAGACGATCCAGACTTCTCTATATGTCCTTTTCGAGTTTATTTGACGATTGTAACATTTGACCAGTGATTTATTTAATAATGATCAGACGGGAAAGATGAAATTTAAACGAAAAATTAACTTAACATTCATATTCGAAAAATAATTACTTTGCGGAGAAGTTTATTTATTGATAATAATGATAAGAAGATTGAAAATCATAAAATTAACAAAAATAAATTCAATGATCAGCTTTGACTGATGGATAACTTGTTATGAATTTATTACCAGTCATAAATATCAAGAATTAAAAATATAATTGTTTCATGAGAAGCCCGGACTAATATATACGCAATCCTCTTAACACTTCCGCTTCCAAATACACACATGCCTTTTCTAAGGCCGAAAGGTTTGTCAGAATGCATAGACTGTAAGCAGTCATCTATTAAGTTAAACAGAAGCTAAATATAACCTGCCATCCTCCTTCAATACAAAAAGTATTGGATTTGGAATAGGAGATAAAACTAGCTTAGTCCTTAAACGATGTTCGCCACCCCCAGGAACTTATGAGTCTATAAGCGATTTTTCTAAATAAAAAAATAAACCGTACACACCAGGAATTGGATTTGGTAGAAACGAGGTCGTATTTGGATCGTTTTTGAAGCAAGCTGAAAAGAAGAGTATTAAAATTCCAAGTCCTGATAAATATGATATCAAATTACCTCACAGTAAAATAGGAGGACAAATGGGGATTCGTTTAGAAACTTAACCTGATATTCGAAGAGAAAATAAATTTCCAGGCCCTGGGGCCTATAATCTAGACTCAATTCAGATGGCAAACTCCTCTTCTTTTATTTTGTCTAATTTTAGGTATATTCGGATTAATTAAGAAAGTCTCCATCTTTAAGATACTGCAAATCCAAAACAATTGACGTTAATCGTGAAAGAAAATTAGGTCCCATTATTTGTTGTAGATTTATTGTTAAATAGACGATGTGTCATAAAAAGACTTAGGAAAAAGTAGAACTTCCAAGTTTCGAAATTCTTCATCGACAATATTTGGCAAATCTAAAAGGGAGGGTCTTGAGGATAGATCAAAGATAAGTGTTCCTGGCTTTAAATATCAATTTTTTTCTTAATTTGGGAAAAATTACAAATGATTACTTCAATTTCACTTTCAAGTCTTCTCATTTAAAGAATTTACTATTTAAGAATCAGATAAAGGATTGCATAACTCATTCTCAATAAGTCAGCATCGCTCATTAACTAAATATCAAAACATGCTTTAAAAATTATAAATGGGCTCGAATAATTTTAATAAGCTTAATTAATGATTCTCAATTTACCAATCTATTTTTTACTTTTTTTTATAGGTGGATGAGAAAGCTGTTCCGAATTTTTTAATGAGTAAAAGTTGTCGGCTTGTTATTGCTAAGCAAAACTATAAGTATATATATTAAAATAGCCAAATTGCCAGCTATAATAATAATTAGAGATGACCACCAGCTTGTACTCTGTGGAGAGTATCGTTGGCAAGCGGAGAAACCACAAAAAAAGTAATTAATGAGTAATACAGATCAGGACTAATATAAAGTTAAGTGGAAAGGATACCCTGAGAGCTAGGCAACATGGGAACCAATCAAGAATCTCAAGACGGTTCAGTAGATGATCGTTGATTATGAATCGAAGCTTACCTTGAGGAAGGATGAAACTAACAGACCCAAGTCCTAAAAAATCAGAAACAGTAGAGACTAAATAAGTTCTATCTTCACAGAGGAAGAAGAGAATCAATGTTAGATGAAATCTAAAGAAAAGGAAAAATAAATCAGTCACAAAAGGAAAAATTATCAAAAAGACCAATTTGAGGCTAAAAAGATATAAGCAGAGCCCAGGACATATAAAAGACTTATGATTGATTAAACTGACAACAAAAAGCCAGTCAGAAAGAGGATAAAAGCGGAGGAGACAATTTAGGACGAGCCAATCCAATCTGACGACATTTCTGAAGAAAAATTGAAAAACATTATGCAAAAGATCATCAAAGCAACGGAGACTGATAAAGTAGAGTCTAATGTCAAAATTATCGATATTTCCAAGGATGAAGGGGGATAATTCATATACCTCGTTGAGAATAGTTCGGGGTTAAAAAGCTACAAAACAAGGAGTTACATGCTCGAAAACTACTCAATACAACTCATCGAATTTTATGAGAGTAAAATTCAGTTCGTTAGGGTCAAAAAAATAGATACCGCGCTCTGATTACGAAAATCATTTGATTGAATAACTAATACAAATTAAAAATATCTAATATGATCATCATTGTTATTTTCCACTTTAATTAATGACTCTAGCTGTACTATGTCGGAAGATTTAATTGCAAAGATGAGCTATATTTATTGTTGAGCATTTAACGGTTACTCGCTCTTCTGATAGTATCACGATTTTCTCTGTAATATCTGCCCATAGATGACTCACGATATGTCTAACAGATAGATATCTTACTCAACCTAATTGATATATTTCTGGATAGCACAAAACTGAATTAAACCAAAACTATTCAAAAAGCCCAAATGATTAATTTCGAGTTGTTAAGACCTGCATATTAATAAACAGTTAATTGGTTTCAAATTGAAATAAACATTGATAAAATGTATACTTTTGGCAAAGAATGAATAAGTATTATACCTCTGATTGTAACTATAACCCACATTTGTTTAAATACTAATCAAAAAATAATAAGTTTACTTTAACGTAAAGTAAATTTATTTTTAAATTTTATTTCATCGTCATTTTAACAAATTACTAAATTACAATTGGGCAACTCCTATTTCTTCAATCTCTCTTAAAAATAACTAAAACTTAATTATTCGATTCACAACAAGGGATTGTTTATAATTGTTCGAAAAATTAAAAATTGATTATTCTTCAATATTTATTTGACGCTGACAAAAATACGATACGAATATTTTGGCTTTAATGACATCCGAATTTGAAGGAGGAAAGACGCAAAAATAATCCCTACTCTAATTTTATCAAAAATAGTGATTATATGTTCTGATGAAACCTATCACTTTATCTTATATTGATATGATTAACAATTTCGAAGAGCCTAAAAGTCTTTTTATTTGGAATTAACTGTCATGGAACGTTAAGGATACACTCAATGATGTAGATGTTGCCATTTAATGCCCTGTAAGCGCTTTTTACAGTGTTATTTCAACATAAGAAGCAAATAAATAATCGATTTTAAAACAAACAAAAATGATATCCCTGCAGCTGAGAAACAATTTTGTAGTTCTCTACGATCATCAAAAGCAATAAATAGTTGATTTTTTTAACTGCAGCTTTAATGTTCATTTTTTGGTTCGAAATAGTGTAAATAGTTAGTTATTCTCAAAAAATAAGCAAGACTACTTATAAAACAATGACTCATACATTCAATTCGGCTCATTTGCTCTTTAAACTCAAATTCTCTGTTTTGTTATAGACAGTAATCACAATAAAGCCTTGGAATAGTTTGGAATCTAATTGGGAAAAAAGTTAATCGTTCAGCGTGATTTCCATCAAAAATTTAAGCCAATCAGAAAAATAGGAAAAGGACTAACATCTGATGTATATAAAGCCCTAAGACATAGTGATTCAGCAGAAATAGCTATCAAGGCCTTCAAAAAATCAATAACTTTTTAAAAATTCACAGGAAGGGGGAAAGTAAAATTTTATTTTATTTTAGATGGCGTTTATACAGGAAGTTAAAATTTTGACACAATGCAATCATCCAAATATTTGCCGATATGAAGGGGTTTTTGAAACTGAAAATTCAGTTTATATTATAATGGAAAATTACTCTAGAAGCTTGTCTCATTTACTGGCAAGCTAAAAAAAGATTCCTAGGAACATAATCATTGGATTGATAGAAAAACTTTTACAAACCATTACTTATCTTAATGCCAATGGAATCATGCACAGAGATATTAAATTGTAAAACATAATGCTTAAAATGGTTTAAGATACACTCTGTCCAGTTTTAATTGATTTTGGTATGGCCGAATACTTCAAGAATGAAGATTTTATCTTTTAAAAATGTGGCACTCCTGGATATGCTGCCCCAGAATTGTTCCAAAAAAGATCTACCAATCCTGAAAAATGCGATATTTTTTCTTTGGGAGTGGTTTTTCATGTTTTGTAAAAAATTAACTATATAGATTATTCAAAAAGGCAGTTTTTACAGGCACTTCAGCTGCAGAGATCTTGAATAATAATCGAAACATTAATTTAAGTGTTGCCCCTGAGCTTGATCACTAAAATGAGACAATAAAAGATTTGCTTTTAAGGATGCTCTAACCATAAAATTTAAAGAGAATATCAGCAGAATAAGCTCTCAGCCATCCACTTTTTCGATCTAGTATTTCAACTCCAGCTCTAAGTTCATGCAGCACTGAATTTCCAATAACACAGAATCATTAATTTTATTTAGGAAATTAAATTTGATAAAAATTTACAGTAAATATTTATTACATCTGATTTTTGTTCAATAATTTTTGTGATGTTTTTTTATGAATAAATAGCATTCATAAAAATTGATAAATTGAGGTTTATAATAATTCAGATGAACTCACAGTAGAGATAGTTTTGGCAAGCAATCCGCTCTTTTATTATAAGATATAGTGAATATGACAGAGAAAAAGGAGCTTCTCCTCTCCAGCTGGATGAGCTAGAGCAAAACTTCGCCAAGATACTTAGTACAAAATAGCCGAAAGAAGTCGTGATCAACAAAATAATAGCAATAGAACTAAAAGCCGATTATCACAATTTGATAATGCTCACACTACTTCTAGAACTATCAAAGTGTAAACATGATTTAATTTTAGGGTCTATAGAGTATCACCAGTAATTGAAACAAAATCCAGTTGTAGAGTGCATTGTATCACAATCTATTTTTATCCTGAATAACCAGCAACATTATCATACTATTGTGCCCAAGCAAAGCGAGGTTATTACTACATAATGCAGCTCATTTCATCACTTTTATGCCATCCTTATACCATCGATAATATCGAATCTTTTAAGATTTTATATCGCAAACTCAAAGATGTTAAGGAGTTCTATCCGTCTGCCATAAAAGAGCATCAAAAACAATGTTTTCTTAAAGCAATTGAGGAGTGTATAGAGAAAGCTTGCAAACTGAGAAATATAAAGATTGTTGAATATGTCTTCTATAACATATTCAATGAACTAGAATTATTAGAGTAAAAGCATGAATTTGTTTCTCAACGCCTAAAGATATTAAAAAAATTGATAAAGTATCTCTGGACTTACCACGAATAAATTCTCTATAAAACAAGTTATCTCCTTATGAAAGTATGATTATTTTAATAAAGTATAGCTATTAAATCACGGCCAATAAACAATTATTCAACCACATCATACAAATCTATGAAAATGTGATGGATAAACTCATACAAAAAGCTTCAATTACACCTTTACTCATCTATAAGCATGTAGTTTTTAATAACATTGATAAGGTACTTAAATCTGGAAACAACTTTGTTATGCTTGAAATATTGCTTAATCAAGTTGATAGCCTCTTTAGCAAAGCTTATTTGTATTATTTTATGAAAAACTATGATTGGAATTTTATGGAAGTATCAATCTGCCAGTAAACTTTGACTTTTCTTTATGAATATACTGAAAATAGGGCTCACTAAAAAAAGTTTGAATTTTAGTTGATGAAAACGTATATTAACAGAATACATATACACATTAAGGAACATCTAGAATAAATCAAGAATATAAAAAGAGAATAGGTGAAATTAAAATTATATGAATCCAAAAAAAAGGAATATCACGAATTACTATAAGAGATGAATCAAAAACCAAAAAAACTGTTTAAGAGAATAGATAACATAACCAATGCTGATATCAGAGAAGAAGCAATTCACAAATACGTGAAACTGATCAAAAAAACATCTCATTTAGATAATAGATCAATGATTGACATCTTTTCCACAGATAATAAAACATCTGCTCAACTCTTTGCATTTTATGTCGAAGTAGTACTCAAACAATGCAAATAATACAACTTGGAAGAGTTTATGAGATTGTTCACCAGTAACTTCTTCCTAACAGGATAATCGCAGCAGATTGGGAGAGTGATGGATACAATAACCCAACTTTATTATCGCCACCAATAGGAGTCAAATCGAATACTCAAATCAAGTGACGCCACTTATACTTTTGCTAATGCCATATTGATTCTAAATACAGATCTTCATAACCCTAAGAACGAGGAAAAGATGTCTTAATAATCTTTTATAAAAATGTGCAAAAAGATTAACTAAGGCGAAGACTTACCCTTGTAAGTATTGAAGAAGACTTATAACAATATTAAAAAGAATAAGATTAACACTTTCAGGGACAGAGGCAATATGTTTGGAATAAGCCCGTCCAACTGGATCATCATTTGTAGCGATTATTAATCTCTCAATCTATCCTATTATGATCCAGAAATGGTTACTTTAAATGACAAAACTCTTCAAAATTTTATCCATGATATCTTGACTTCTATAATTGATGAAAAATAAACAACTAAGTTATAACTATTAGTGGAAAGATTCATTTACGATGATAAAGTGTTTGAGTGCGAAATTATCGAAAATATCAGAAGGATACTAGACAAGAAACCGCATATTCCGCTTCATGTACTTCAAAAGATACTGGAGTTAGCTAATTTTAAAAATAATAAGATCAGTGAAAAGATATTATCATACTATTGGTTAGCGGCTAATATTATTCAAACCTTTTCTAACCATATACCCACCAATCTAATTTGTGAATTTCTTGTCTTTACTTGGGGTATTCGAATTGAATTGCAGGACTATATGTATTTACGTGAAGCTGCTTAGCTGAGAAGGATTCGGCAATGCATTAAATTTATTTCAAAACGCGAAGCAAAAAAATCAATTATGAATATGTTTAGCAGTTTTCTTTCCTTTAAATAATCAGATGAAGAAATAGAGGTGCTGCCAAATGAAATAAACAAAAGAATTAATTTCAAGTCCCTCAGCAACAATTTATTTGATATTATTAAGTACTCCGAAAATCATCGTAAATCAGGCATATAATTTTTGATAAATTACATTCATAATGAATAGGCTAAGCTGTATGAAGAGTTTCTGAGCTGCATGTTTCTCACTTTTAATTTGCTATACTATATTGATGGATGTGAACAATTCGCGGAAAGTTTGTTTTTTTAGTTATTGGGAGTCAAGGAAAGTTCAATTACGAAGAGAATCAATAACTTGAATAAAAAGGACAATAAACTCTACAATAATGTTATTAACTATTGCCAATTTTGGATTCTTAAGCTTTTACTCAAGGAATATTCTCCAGCTAAAATTTAACAAAATACCAACAGAAGTTATGAAGATCTTTTGAGCAGAAGTCTAGAATATTTATAAAGAATCGATCGAACAATATTATAAGATTTACTTAAGGAGATTAAGACAAAAACTCAAATTCATAAATACATGTTTTAGTCTTTTGATAAAGCCATTAAAAAGATTTATAATAAGGACAATTTGCAAGAAGTTCAATTCTTTTTTGATAAATTTGAAAAAAAGGATATTCAGGAAATCAGCAACGCGAACAATTAAAAAGATACAAAAATATAAATCAAGTCAATTTCACATCAAATATAAAATGGAGTCGTAGGATCTGAAAAAATAGAATCAAGAGAAATATCGACAGTGGATTAAGTAGTCAAATAGTTAAAGAATGAATCCGTTTCAAAATAAATAGGAAACGAACCTTCCTCAAAATAAATGAGTCCTAAACCACACTAAAAATAATCTTAATAATCTGTATCTTCATAAATAAAAAAGGAAAAAGATATGATTGAAGAGGCCACTTTATAAAAATAAATCTTAAAAGGCGATGACGAAAGAATATAGAATGAAATGTAATAAAATATTTAGGAATTCATTAATCCTGACGCTATGATTGATCAAATAGAGCAATAAATCTAATAACATCTGAAACAAAGAATTGAGTAAATAGAACATACAGAAATATAAAATATGAATAAAGAAAAAGACAAAGAGGATGTTTTAAATTCGGAAAAGAACATCTAATAAATCTCAAATTAAAACAATCAAATTGAATCATCTCAAAGTCAAGTTGATTAAAAAATAGTAGTAGTAAATAGTCTGGGATAATAGAAACACGATTAAAAAATAATTATATCAAAATTGCAATAAATTGAGCCACTTACTCCTGACTAAAAAATTGAAGAAGCCTAAATTAAGCACTAAGAATCCAAAGAGAAAAAATTACCCTCAGGAGCTTCTTTATAGTAATATTCGCTGCCCGTTGTAATGTTTTGATTTATGTATAAGAAGTAATTCTTCAGTATCATTTCAAAGTTATACTTCAAAATCGTCATGCTAACTAAAGATGTTTAATGTTTTGTTAATATCAAAAATAGTAGGAAATTTTTAATTTCAATTATATTTTACAATAAATAGTTGACTTGATCTATCCTTGAAATAAAACAGATTAATTTTAGAAACATCATTTATATTCAATCAAATTAATTACAAATTACAAAAAAATATACAAAAAATATAAACATTTTTTATATTTATGATGACCTAATATTTAACCTTTAACTATCTACCTGTATTTGACATCACAAACAAATTTATGATCAAACAAGACAAAATATATATTTAAATATAGAAATTTTAGGGGTTTGCTTCGGTCTCTAGCTTATTTGTTTTTTTTCGGACAGATGAGTTAGAGAAAGGAAAATATTCTCAATGTCACCAGCTTGGACGGTTCTATCATCGAACTTACATTTTCTTTTCGCTGTTGCTAAATATGAATTATCCGAATAAGTAAGTATCACGAAGGTTATGCCTGAGAACTGCTGGCACGTTTCCAACTCGTAGGCACGAATATCATCTGCACAGGGAATGCCTTCTGCCCAGTTTGATTATTCGTGAATACTCAAGACCCTCTTTTATAGAGAATTCTTCTAAAATTCTTGTAATGCAAATTCTCTTCCAATCCTCGAAAGTGAGAACATCCAGTATCAACTGTATCCTTGACCATCTTTGGAAGATATTTCTAAGAAGTGATCTTAATTCAATCTATGTTTTTTCAGTAGCAATTTAATAGTTAAATAAAGATGAAGGATATGTTGATGAAATTAATTTTTAAATTAATATTTATTTCTTGATGAAAGCCATTATTTATCTTAGCTTTCTCTTGATTTTAGCGACTACAGACTATACATAGGATGGGTGGGAATATGCGTCGCCTCCTAGTTCAGCTGAGAAGTTTGTACCTTTCCCTAAAATTATCTGGACTTCATGGGATAGCGGACTGGATACTGTCAAAATTTTTACAAAGCTCTGCATCAACAATATGAACCATTTTGCGAAATTAAGTGGCTTCGAGTTTCGTTTTGTCACTGATTAAAATTACACTCAGTTTCTATCTCCTGAATC
>Ga0302186_10000634_pt1 | contig 31108 bp, 28 predicted proteins | sample II_Bog_E1_2_FD_198782 | JGI IMG/M metagenome (GOLD analysis project Ga0302186, IMG submission 198782) | Peat permafrost microbial communities from Stordalen Mire near Abisko, Sweden - II_Bog_E1_1 | ecosystem: Environmental > Terrestrial > Soil > Wetlands > Peat | place: Sweden: Abisko... | reverse complement strand
AAAAAATTTTTAAATCATCTTCATTTCCCAAAAAAAAACTTCAAAAAAAGAATAAAATTACAAAAATTTAGCAAATTTTTTTTTCAAAAGTTTCATAAATTTTTTTAAAAAAACTAGGGAGGAATTGTCTTTTTCTAAAATGTTTTTGCAAATACTAAAAAAACTTTTTTATGTTTTTTACAATATGATTTTTTTTGTAATGTTTTTAAAAAAGAAATTTTTATTTCTTAAGAAATCTGAACTTTTATTCATTTCAAACACATCTAAACTAAAAAAACTTTATATAAAACACATGTTTCTTTTTTTTTTGAGAGTTTACAATTTAGAGCAGTATACAAATGTATAAAATTTAAATAAATGACATAATTATCTTAAATTACAGCTTGGCTCCTGCAAGAAGTCCATCATATTGTTCTTTTCCTCCACAGTGGGCGTTTCAAAAACCTTCCAAAATCTGAGAGTCTCATCAGCAGCCGCAGAAACCACTGTTCCTCCATCTGGGCTCAAACATGTATGAAGCACTCTATTTGTATGTCCATTAAGTTCTGTTATTTTCTCCATTGTTGGGAATTTCCATAATATCAATTGATTCTTCGAAAAGCCATGTGAACTCAACAATTCCTTGTCAAACGGGTTCCAAATGATTGAACACACCTGACTATCGACATTTACATTATTCATCAGCTTTCCTCTTTCCATATCCCAAAATTTCATAGTTTTATCACTAGTCCCCCCTCCAGAAACCAAGATGTTTCTTTGCCAGGGACACCAACTGAGAGCCTTGACAGCGGCTGTATGTTCATTGAAGCAATATTTAAAGCTCTTTCTTCTACTGTTCATCTCCCAAATGAATAAATTGTTATCATTTCCACCAGAAGCCAATAGTTTTCCATCAGGTGACCATTTGAGCCCGCACACTTCTTGCTTATGGCCTTCGAAACTTGAGATAACATTGTTCCGGGCTCGAATATCATGGTTTAGAATCCAGGTGTCTCTGCTTCCACTACTTAGAATGTGGTTGTTCCAGGAGAGGGAGGAGACTCTTGATGAATGTCCTTTGAGATTTCTGATTGGTTGGGCTGTTTGAGCGTCCCATAATTGCAGAGAATTGTCAGCGAAACCTATGGCTAAGCAGTTGCCACCTTGATTCATCCAATTCACTGAACAAATGTAATTTGAAGGAGCTTCGGTGGTGAGGAGATTGGCGATTTCTCCAGAGTGACAATTCCATATATAGACACTTTGATTCAATGAAACAGCTAATAACCCATTGTCACCCCAATCCATCAGATTTAAGTAATAATCATCTAGAATCTCAGGTGCATCAAGGATCCTCTCAGGAACTTGTGAGATGTTCCTGATTTTGGGAAACCCGAGCTCTGAGCTTTTTAAAGTCAATGAAGACAAGTTCATGTTTAATGAATCCACAATGTTGAATGGAGGATTCGGTTTGTTCTTAAAGGAAAACAAACGTCCTGGTTGCGAAGATTGAGAATCGGCAATGGAAGAATTCAGGGAACTGACATTTTGCGATTGGAGAAAGGAATCTGCTATGATTCTTTGGAACTGAGAACTGTCGGGATTTAATAAAATCTCATTGGAAAATTTGGCTGAGTTGGAAGAAAGCAAGAAACTCGCAAGCTCAACGTTGGTCGATGAACGATTGGGAATAAAACGATCACCCTAAAAAAGTGTTTTATTTAAAATTTAAGGAATTTGGAAGAGTTTACTTGAAATTTGTCTCTCTTTTTTGAGATCCTTTTGCTTGATACTGAGTCTGGGTGAGGTTTGGTTGATGGAGAATGATGAAAACGGGAGAGAGAGGACATTTTGGTTCGAGGGTTTTATAAAAACGTTGTTAAAATAGGATTGTTAATTTTAGAAAATATGAAAAATAAGAACCCGAGAAAAGAGTCGTTAAATAATAGAGTGTTATTGAATTTATGAATTTTTCAGAATAATTCATTTAATTCAACACTTCGACAAAACTAAAATGTTAAACAATAAAATTAATGAGAAAAAAAAAAAAAAAAATAATTAAAAAATTAATTAGGAAATAGGAAATTTTTAAATTTGGATTTTCTTTTTTTTTAAAGTTCTGTTTTTTTCGCGATGCTCTCATTTATTTGTGTTTTCGTCAAAATTTGAAACCTTATATGATTTTTTATTTTTAATTTCATCGCAAAAAATAAAATATTTTACGTCGAATGTTCTTTAACAAAATTTATAATCGCCTCTTTTTCCATTGTGCCTTTATATTCAATCGCTTCTTTTTTCCTCCCCCGAATGAAAAACTTAACAGTTGGGAAATTTTCAATAGGAACATCTTCAATTTCATTTTTGGTTGCTTCAATTTTCCCAATTGCAACACCAAGATTTCCATAAAATTCATCAGCTAACAAATCCAATAATACCAAAGCCTTGCTTTAAATAAAGTTTTTAAGTAAATATTGCCTTTTAGTTAAAGAGATTAACTTCTTGACTGAATTTGCACCAATCAGCGTAAAACAATATTAAAAAATCCTTGTTTTCCCCGAAAACCACTTCCTTGAAATTTTTCGCCACCAATTTCTAAAATTTTAGTTATTTTTATTCGTTTATTCTCAAATAAAACCTGGATTTTGTAAGTGTCATTGACTTCGCTGCTCGAAACTTCCTCACTTTTCCAACTAGGATTCAATGCCCCAATTGAGAAATCATCATAGAAATCGATAATATTATCATAACTGATCTCCTTTTCCAAAGTGTATTTTTTCAACTTATGCGGTCCTTTTTCGCTTGGGTTCACCAATTTAATCTTTAAAATTTTCTCAAAACAACATAAAAAAAAAGAATTTTTTGTTACCAAAGGGAGTGCAGATCGATTAACCCCTAAATAGTCACTTAATCTCTCATTTAGTTGATTATCATATTTCACGAAACTCATTATAATTTTATCTGCCAAATGAATCGCCGCCTTTTTCAAAGATTCAAAGGCATCGACGCTTTTTTTTGTTTCATCTAAAAAAAGAAACAAACATTTTTTATTTTCCCCAAAGACTTTCTCCGCCATTTTAGATGAAAATTTCGCTATTGAGGGAAATTTCCTCTCATCAATAAATTCAATGATTTGAGCTGAAGAAGAAAGATCTCCATCATAAGTGATTTGATTCTGTCCATGATCTTGGAATATGATAATCCCGGACCATTCTTTATTTTGTACATATTTTTCTCTGAAACTTTCATCAAAACTGTGCACAAAAAGCTCCTGATCGATAATTCTGGATACATGTAGGAAAGTATTGAATTTGGAGGTATTTTTCCCGAAATATGAGATAACAAATTCATTTTTGTTAATATAGTTATTTAATTCATCTTGGTCAAATAATTCAATGGTTGTGTTCTTGATTTTGGAATCAATCCATTCAATTATTTCTCGAGAGGTGCGTCCTCCTGTATAATGATAACAGGTCTTATCAATGAGAAATTTTAATGTGGGATATTCGCCTATGTCATATTTCTCAAGAAGGTCCTTTTCCAAAACACCATCAATTTTCGCAAAGAGAATTGAAGTGGATGGAGTTTTTAGATAATATGCAGCAGCTTCCTTCACTTCATCCATGATAATTTTACAATGATGGCACCAGGAGGTGTAAAATAAAAGGAAAGAGTATTGAGGGGTCTGAATCAAAGCTTCATAATTACTTAAATTCATGTCTATTAGTTCATTTTCTGCCATAATATGGCAAATCCAAATTATTAGAAGAAATAAGTTTTTGAGAATTAACATTTTTTTAAAAATTACAAAATGTGATTTTTTTTTTTTGTGATATCTCTTTAAAATTGTCCCTTAAAAACCTGCTTAGAGACATATAATTTCAAAAATGTTTATATTATGTATATTTGTAAGAATTCATTTGAAAAACTGTAAAGGAAGTCAACTTTTAAAAAATTAATCATATCTCTATTTTAAAAATCATCATAAAACAAATGTGATCATTAAAAAATCACAACCTATTTCTTTTTATCTAACTAGCCAAGATTTATTCACTTGTAAAAATATCAAATTTAATTAGAAAAACGATTCAACAATCAGGTTTTCCCCATATATAATTTGACTAATGGCTTCAAACACCACATCCAAATCATCATTATTGGGGCTTTCAATGAAAGCTCCGTCTTTGGTGGATTTACATAAATCCTTCAACTCCTTGGTCAGAGTTTTTGAAAGACCCATCCCGACAATAATTAAATTAATGTCTGAAGATTTCAAAGTGGCTTTCATTTTCCTCAAGGTCAATTGGCTGGAGTTATCTTCTCCATCAGTTAAAGAAACAATCCATTTTCTTCTTTTTTCCTTTGCTTCATCTTCCTTATATATGGGAAATTGTCTAATGGCCACATTCAAAGCATCATAAAAAGCAGTTTTTCCTGCTGGATTTAAACTATTTTCAATTTGTCTTCTGAGTTGAAAAGTGTTGATTTTTTTGGGAGTCAGCTCGAATACTATCTCGCAATTCAGATTAAATCGTATAAAACAAATTTTATCATTATCTTGGATGTATTTATCAAAGATTTTAGCAAAATTACGAATTGCATATTGGATACGTGCCCCTTTTCCCATACTTTCTGAATAATCCAAAAGGAAAACTATGTCTTTATGATTCACATCATCCATTCTTGCTAGGATATTTGTGACATTCGGAGCTTTCTTGAGGAGGTTTTGTTTTGCCAAAATAGTTGAAAGCAACTCGAGGCATTTCTTCCGTATCGATGGGTCGTATATTTTCCCAGTTTCTATGGATTTTGTCAACATAATGCATGCCAACTTGTCTTTACCCACCTTCTTATAAAATATCCCGTAATGATACATGAGGTCCTGTTTTAAAATGTCGGCTTTGCCTAGAAATTTGTCTTGATAAATGGAGATTTTCTGGAGACTTTCCTTCATTTTAATATCATTCGTGTCTTTTACACTTTGCAAAAGCTCGGAAGGCATTTTCATCGCTTGTTCAACTTTTTCATAAAGAGAAATGGAATTTTCAGCCTCGTGCAAATATTTCAAACTTGCCACTTGATTGCCTATTTCCATGAAACAATTCGCAATATAAATTAAACATTTGATGATCCTAGAATTGTTGCCTTCCATTGTTGAGTCGATATCAATGATTTTCTTAAATATAGTAATGAGTTCATCCCATTGGCATTCTTCATCTTTGTTTTTCATGGTTTTTTTATATATAGTAGTGGCCAATTGATACATTCGATTGCTATACATTTCATTTAATTGGTTCAACTTTTCAGAAGAAACTCTTTCAGATGTTGAACCTAATTTATCCTTTCTTCTTCGAGATTTTGGAAGGTAAATTTTTTTGGATTCCTGCGATTCCAGGTCACTTGTTGAATCTTTGACGTAAATAGTTTGTCGGAAGAGGTTCTCGTTGAAAATTTCATCCAGTTCCTGCTCGATTGTTTTCACTGCCATTCGGTAACATGCAATAGCTTCTTGATATCTCTCATTTTTTAAATGAATATTTCCTAATTTTTATGAAAATAAAACAAAAAGATGAATAAAAAAGTTTTAATTTTTTCTTTCCATAAACCTTTGTAAAATCAAATTTTTGAAAAAAAAAAAATTTGGTTTTGCAAGGTTAAGGTTTCTTTTTAAGGTAAAAGAAGAAAGAAATTTTGGGCAGTAATTTTTTAAAAAATTGTTGCCCATATAAACATTGAATAAAAAAAACTGCAAAAAATAATTGATACCTATATTATTATAAGTAATTCCGATCCCTTCCTTTTGATTGAGTTCCAAATAAAGTTTCAAAGCGTTTGTATAATTTATCAATGCCTGGGCATCATTCCCTGAGAAGAACTCTTCATTTGCATATTTCATGATGAATTTCAATTTGGAAAAACTTTGGTAAAGTTGATTAATTTCCTCTGAGTTTGGAGTGTAATTTTTTGTGACATCTGCATCCATATCATCATTTAGCATACTTTCCACAACATCCAAAAGATCAGTGATTGGGGTTATAATTGATTTCACAGTAAAATTTATTAAAATCAAAGTTATGGCCACCAAAGATATTATTATAAGAATGAAAATAACCACCTGAACCACAATGAAATTCTCTGAACTCGCTGCAACTTTGTCAAATCAAAATTTTAGCAAAAAATTAATTTACAAAAAAAAAAAAATACCTCAAAAATTAAATTTTTTGGTTCTACAATCACAAGGATCAACCCTGAAAAATTACCTATCTCTCCAGTTCTCGAAATATCAATAGGTGCCAATGTGGCGATATAATAGACCCCTTTTTTTGTATATTCATAAAAAGATGTTGTAAAATTGATTCCTTGGTAAAAGTTTTTAATATCTGCGACTATCGTGTTATTAAAGTAGAGGCATTCCTCATCTTGTAAGTCATCATTCTCGTTAAATTCAAATTCAGTTATAGAATTCCATGAATCGTTCATGGTTTCGAAATTTGGATGGTAGAACACAGAATCTTTGAACATGATGAAAAAATACAAGCCTTTTTGTTCAAGTAGATTCTGTGCGTTTTCAATTTGTTGCAATTCGAAATCTATACAAATTGCATAGTTCAATTGTCTATCCTGAGGGGGTATCAATGAGAAATTGCTCAAGGTCGAATTTTTTAAATTGTACCCACAATAAGTGGTCCCCAAGGTAGTATTGTCGGTATTGTCGACAAAATAAAAATATGGGTCTGATATCATGATTGTCTGATTTAAGTTCGGACTCATCATAAGCGTTTTTATATCTTCCCCATACATCCTGCACCTCATATCATAATATTCAGTTTTTCCAGACTCATAATATTCACAGGGGGAATTTGAAGTGAAATTTATGTACCCTGAATTTTCTGAGCTGGGGAATTTATATTGGAACCCATCGTCTTCGAAATATCCAAAAATTAATTGATACCCGGGATCGGATTGAAAGATGCTTCTTAAAAGCAGATCCATTTTCAAGAAAAAATCGAAATGATCTATTGATGATGAATCATTTGTCGTGTAAGATAAATTGTTGTTGCCTGGAATGTACCACATAGCATATTCATAGTTAGTTTGTGTGATATTGTTATATCCAGATAAATTTTCCAAGATTATCGACCTTGTTGCTATGTCATAGGCACTAATAATATATTGGCTTTCTTCAGAATTAATATCTGGCAAAGACTCCTCTGCATAAATTAAAGCTAATAGGATGTCATTTTTAATATTTAAGAGATTTTCTTTGAAATGAGTTGAAATAGTGCTGGCTAGAGAGGTCAGGTCAGCTTTTTCAATCTGGATGATGCCATCTTTGGTCTGGGAAATCGTGGAGAAATGAAACGTGATAATAAAGATTGTTGAAATTGTGGCTGTTAAAAAGACGCTGAGAAGCAATGGGGGGAATATTTGTTTGAGGAACTTGATTTTCAAAGACATTTTATGGACTGTCTTTCAGCTTTTATTTTTATTTTGGATGTTTTTATTGTTTTATTTAAAAAATTTATAAGGTATTTTTTCGAAAAATGAGAAAATTTTGTTTTTTATTGTTTTATTTAAAAAATTTTTTTAAGGTATTTTTTCGAAAAATGAGAAAATTTTTGTTATTTTATAAATTTGTCTCTAGATTATTAATACGATCTCGCATGTTTTTCTTTTCTTGTCTCTTCAAAAACACTCGAACCCATTTCGGTCGACTCTTGATGAAATATCGTGTAATCAAAATAAGCGTCATCATGGCATGTTCTGTAATAAAAACTATTAAAAAGATATTTACCCAAATACTCTTAGTCAATTCAATTTCTTCAGAATTATTTTGATCATTATTATTGAGAGCATTAGCAGCTACTTTTAAAGAATAATAATAATTATGACATTGAAAGGCAAATAAAAAAGTATTGCTGAACACACAAACAAAAGACAAGATGTTTAAAAGCCAAATCCAACAACCTATGCTATTAGCCTTCGAAGGAATGGGTCTTTTATATAATTTGTTGGTTAATTTGAAGGAATCACTATAATATTCAATTATATTGAAGAAGAAACTTAAAAAGGAAGCTTGTGGAAAAACTCCAGCAAATAACGTCAAATAACAAAATTGTATGATGATTTCCAAATAATCATCAAAATTCTCATAATCTGGCAAATCCAGCTCCATGATCTTCTCCGTGATATAAGGATGAATCTCCAGATCTTTTTTTTCCATAGCCACGATTTTATTTTCTTCTCTTCTCCGTGAAATCTTCTTTAAAATCAAAGGTATCAATGATTCCAAAACCACTCTTCTCACTTCATCCATAACAAAAATTATCGTAAGTTCTCTTATCAACAAAGAAAAGTCCACTTTTATATACGCGATATACCCTAAATGAAGAAATCTATTAACAAATTCAAAGCAAAAACGTTTCAAAGCGTATGAATTCTCACAGGATTGGTTTGTTCGATGGTTTTCTCGGTTTGTTGATATCTGGCATATTATCCTATAAATGCTATTTACTTTAGATGTGGCCTCGATTTGTAAAAAATCAAAGATAAACCGATACTTCACGAAATCATATAAAGGCCTTCCTTCCTTAATAAGGCTCCCAATAGCTTCGAAATAAAATAATTCACCTGGAATTATCAGCCCCTTCAATGTTAAAAATAACATTTTGATCCCCAGACCCAAAAAGAGAAATGGCATAGCCTCGAGAAAACTGATGAAATATAAAAAAAACCGCTTATATTTGGGATAATATTCTTGCGGTAGGCCAGTGATCAAATTAATTTTTTCTGGGGCTTTGAAATTGGGGTTTTTATCAGCCACGAGGAAAATTTTGCCATAAGAGCCGTATTTTACATTTATTTCGCTTTGTTTCCGTTGCCAGAAAACCAGAAAGATTGTGAACCACATGGTGATGAAAAAAGAATATGCATAATCTGCAAGAATCAAATGTGAACTTTGTTTGAGAAAATGTCTTGAGACAATATTTGCGAAGCCGACAATTGCTGGGAAAATGAGCCATTTGATATAATTTTTCAGGAATTGAAAATAGATAGAAACCTTCTCCCCGAAAACTTTTTCATAACTGGCCATATTATTCAAGAGCTTCTCATTCTCATAGAGTGGATATATGCCGATTAAAAGATCCTGTTTATTGAGAAAATCCACTATGTTCAAATCAAATAACCGTAGTTTCTTCAGAATAGAACATTTTATTCTGATAAGTTCTGAGGAACTAAACAAATTCAATATGCTTTCTTGCAAATTTTCAGATATACTATCCAAATCCTCTATTTCTTCAGGACAATTATTGATGAATTTATGCAAATTCTTTTGAGTGATGGTCTCAAAACTCTCATATTCCCTTATTTTGGGATTCACTAAATCCAGATTTCGATCCATGTTTCGACTTAAAGCGTTTCGCAAAAGAGTTGATTTCGCCTCAGGTTCAGACATTTTTACCTTTTGGATTCGCATTTTTTCCGCTTCCTTCAAAATCTGGGGCAACCGGTTGAATTTTAAGAAAATTACATAGGAGTTGCGAGTTTTAAAATCAAAAATTTGAAATCCACGTTCTCTGAATAGTATTTTTAAGAGGCTTAATTGTTGCTCTGAGGTGCGGCTTTTTAATTTAAGGGCAAGGTCATAACTTTCTATGTGTGACTTCATAAAAATAATTTAAAAGACTAATTTTTTTGAAATTGAAATAATACGTTTAATTTTTAATAAAAACAATATCCAAAAAAAAGAACTATAATTTAAAATTTTTCATCCAGACTCAAAAATGTCTTGATTCAAGAGCTAATCCATATGCGAGTTCGAAAATTCCATATAAAGGGATGACAAAAATAAATAAAAAAAAGATGAATTTTTGCAACCAACTGAAATCTTTATTTTTATTCAATCGCCAAAAGAAAATTGTGGGAAATGTGAAACAAACCTTAAAAAATATTAAAAAATTATAAATAAAAATCATTCAAAATCATTAAAATTCATTAAAAATAATTAAAAATAATAAAAAATCATTAAAAATCATTAAAAATCATTAAAAATAATTAAAATCATTGAAAAAAATTAAAAAATCATAAGAAATTACCAAAGGATTGGATAAAATTCCCATTGCTTGAATGATCCTTGTTGGATCATCAATAAACATGGCTGGAATTAGGCATAATGAACCACTAACTGAATATAAGTATAATTTTATTTCGAATGAAAGTAAATTTGACTCAGAGTTAAAATGAAATGTTTTTTAAAATCATCCCTTTGTTGATTTGGAAAGAAAATATCAAGCAAAGTGTCTTTGCAAGGTTTCAATTTCAATGGCATGATAAAAACCACATAAAGCGCATAGAGGAGAATTGCCTAAATAATGATTTAATTGATAATATAATAATTCAAATTTACTAATTGCATGTAAAAACTTGTGTATTCGCTTAAAAAGTTGTCACTTTTGTAATATCGCTTGTTCAAAAAGACAGAAGCGAAAAATCCAATAAAAAGGTAAATCACCATGCATATCGTAAATGAGATCATCAAAGCCTTGGTCATTATTTTTTTGGATGAATGCTTTAATTCCTATATTTTTTCCCTATAAATATCATACAAATTTTATTTATTAATTAATACTGCAAAAATATCAGGAAGATTATTGTGACAAGTGTAGGCAAAGATAGTAATATAAAATGAGAGTTCATCTTTAGTAAAATAATCGAGATTTGCCATGTTTGAGTAGAAATCCAGGCTGAATAAACTTGAAATAACTATTGAAACAGTTAAATAAAGCAGAAAGCAAATGCCCACAAAATATCCATATCGCAAAGATGAATATTGGCGAAATAAACTTTGGGGTAACACAAAAACTACCTATTCCAAAATTATTATAAAAAACAGAATTTCACAAGATTACCATGATGCTAATCTCAAAAAATTTCCAACTGCATTTCGGGTCAGCTGACATATTTTCATAAAAAGCTTAATAAAGCAAATCAAAAAAGGAAAAGAATTTACCTAAAAACTCATATTCTGTAAAATGTGAGAAAAAAGTGCTCAACAATTGATTGACCTATTAATTAACTGAATGAGATTTAAATATGATAATTTTGACACTTACTCGAATAATGTAAAGAGTCAAAATGCCCCAATTGTTCACGAAATAAATAACTTTCACGAGAAAACTTAAATATTTATTAGGAGCGCACGCTTCCGCTAACCCGCAATAAGAGTACCTTTTACAAAGATCACAAGCTTCCACCTTGAAAATTCAACTTTATGAGGTTAGAGTCTCTCAAAATTACTAATAAATAAGTTGAATAATAGGTCATAATGGCAAATATGAAGAAAAAAACAAATCCTCCCAATTTTCCAGAATAATAAAAGGCAGTAGGGATCGACAGAAGTCCTTTAATTTATTTTAAAATATCATTATAATTCTTAATAAATCAAACCTCCTCCAATTGTTGCCACCATCAAAAGAACTACCGTCGTATTCAATGACCCTGTTCTAAGAAAATCAATGGAGATCTTCTTCTTTTCAGAGTCACCCACAAATTTATTAGTGCTTTCCTCATGCTCATGATTGAGAGACATTTGATTGCTTGTGATCAATAAAGGATCATTGAAAGTTTTCTTATGAAGTTTAGCAAAGAAAATCTCATCCGATAAATATTGGCTCTTCATTTCATAAAAATCTTTGTTTTTTTCTTCATGCAGTTGGGAGGATAAGGCACTGAGCTCCGAGATTTCGCCTGGGTTTTCCGAATATATCGAAATGGTGTTGTCCGAATTTTTTTTCAGATAATCTGGTTTTGACAAATTTTTGTTTTTGTCTTTTTTTTCGTTTTCATTAATCATAAATTCGAAATTTTGTTGAGAAGTGAGCATAATTGTTTATAGTGTTTTTGAGATTAAAAAACATTTTGATTATTATAAAAATCAAATGAAACCCAGCTTTTTTGCCTCTATGGTCAATTATTTATCGTTTTTATGTTTGGGGGGAGCAATATTTTTTGGCTTTGTGTTTTTAAAAATAAAAGTTAATCCTCCATTTCTGAAACTAAATTTAAAGAAAATCAAGGAAAATCATTCAGATATTTCGATTTTCATGACCTCTCTTTTATTTATTATATGTTTTTCATTTTGCCTTTACTATCGGAACAAAAAGCCCAATGAAACCTTGATTGATAGTCCTGAGCCAACGTTTGTTAAAAAAAAGCCAATTTTGCCTATATTGAAAGGAAGAGATATGTTTTTCAAACAGCAATATTTATTGGAAAATTATGAAAATGAGGAGAAAAAAACTTTGATCGGTTGCTTAGACGATAATGAAAATTTTTAATTTTAACACAAAGAACCCAAAAAAAATTCTCTTATATAAATTAGTTTTTTTGTTTGTTTTCCTTATTTAAATTTCTAAATTAATTCATTTTTCTTTTGATTACTTTTTTTTGAATTGTTTTAAAGAAAATTTGAAAATATTATTATGATTTTAATTTTCTTGTTTATTCCAAAGAATTTAGAAAAATTTTGTTCATTTTTGTGATCAAAAGTCGGAAAAAAAATAATTCAAATAATTTTTGTAAAAAGTGGCAAAAATTTAAAATAAAACACAAATAAATCAGTAAAATCACGATAATGGTAAAGGAGTCATAGATTTGCTGACATAATGTTTATTTGTGTGAACATTGAGGTAAGAGAATGAATGTTTTGAATGAATATCTTCCCTGTTTTCTTCCTCTTCTTCCTCACAGCTCGAGTCTTCCTCAAAATAAATCGTGTTTTCATCATCACATCTTGTAATTTTTTCCAAAAGTGTTTCTGTGTATTTTTTCCATGACAGAAAAGATAATTTTCCGAAAAGATATTTATACAAAGGATTGAATATCACACAGGTCGTGCCTTCGAAAATGTCGCCGAATCCTGGCTTTATGGACCGCGTTTTTTTTAATTTGTAGCTTTTCTGTATTTAAATCGTTAATGTATGTAAATTTTAAAATTTTATTTGAATTTACATTCGTTTTTTGGATAAAATTTAGCTTGGTCAAGGTTTTTCGCTCGATTTGATCGATTTTCTTTTTCGAAATTTCATTGGTAAGCATAGTCACTTGATTATGGTAAGCTTTTTTCATCGCACCGAACAGAACATCATTGAAATATAAAAATCCCAAATTGTCACTAAAAAAATTTTATTAATAAATCCTCAAATTTTTTACTTTTTCAAATTCATTTGCATGATTTCTTTATATATGAAATCATATTCTTCTTCCAAATTCTGATAACCTAAATAAATTATTATTAAATAAATAAAATTTTGAGAAAATCACCTAAAGGAGGCTGCAATGATTTGAAAAACTTCATGATATGTTTTTTGTGCATTTTTTTGCCTTCATGTTTGACTGTAAACAGGGACCAAACTTTTCTGAATTTTTCCAAATTCCCTTTGAAGGTATGCATAGGATTTTCTGAGTTGGCATAATAATCATCGAATTGATTCAGCAAAACCAAAATGATTAGATTTATCATAATATTTGTTGTGATCACATATAAGGAAAGAAAATACACCCAAGCCCAATCTATACAAAAATAAAAATTCCAAAATTAAAATTAACTCAAATGTAAATGAAAAATGTAATTTATACAAATTAATTTAAATAAATTATATTATGTACAAAATATAAAAAAATATTAAAATAATTAATAAAAAATATGTATTTACCATGATAAACCATAATATCATACATAATTCCTTCCCATCCATCACCAGTGGACACTTTGAATAAGGTCATCAAGCCATAAGCGAAATTTTTAAAATTTATATAGTCATCAATAGTATTTCCGGTTGTCACTTGCTTGAAATAAATACAACCGAAAATTACATAAATATAATAAATCAACATCAGCAAAACAAAAATATTAAACACCATCGGCAAAGATAATTTCAAAGTTTGAAGTAACTTTTGCACACTTTTCACTTTATAAAATAATTTAAGAAGCCTTAAAATTTTCAAGGCGCGGGCACCTTGAATTATTCTGACGATGTAATTTATTGATAGGAACAAATTTTGATATAAAGTGAAAACAGATACATCAACTCCTATTGTTAGGACAATTAAAAATTCAAATTTGTTCCAAACATCATGAAAATATCCAATACGACCAAAAGCAATTAATTTTAATCCGAATTCGATGAGGAAAAAAATGTTGAACAAGAAATGAATCAGCTCCATATTGTAGTTAAATTGTTTAGAGGCAGAATCATAATACGAAGACAAAATTCCGATATCTAAGATGATGAAAACATTGAATATCACTTTGCTTGCCCAGGAAGAAAACATAAAGAAAATAAAACGCCGGAATCTATTTTTTGGAGGTCTGTTGAAATTGAAATCCGGCTTAGCATCAATAATTAGAGTTTGGATGTTGATCCATGCAACTTGAGAGTCAGTCAAAAATTTGTGTTTCAATCTTTTTTGCTCTTTGACGAAATCCATAAAGATCACACTCATGAATAAATTTATTACAAGCAATGTTCCAATTAAAATAAAGATTAAAAAAAACGAATAAGAGGTATATTCGTTACTGTTTTGATGGGGACCCTAACATCATTTTTTTATTATTGAAAGAGAAATATTAATATCATACTATTGTATCAATGTCAGAATTTATGGCCACAAGCATTATAGCGCACCAACCATCAAGAGAGCTAATGACAAATAATGTGAGTAATGTGTTAAAAACGCCATCAAAATTGCTCACATAAATGATCCATTGTTGGTTTTGTGCTAAACACTATAAAATAAAATTTCTTTCTTAAATGAAAAAACATGAAAAAACAACCGTTTCTTTGTTTACCCCAAAGTTCAGTTGATTTTCACAGTATCCAAATCGATCCCGAAACATAATTGTTCCCAAAATTGCAAAAAATAACCTTGAAATTAAATTTTTAATTTTCTTAATTTTTTTGTTATATTATTTACCATACAACAAGAATAAAACCCATCACGTTGGCAATGCTGTAAGCAGAAACCAGCAGAGAACTCACCGTAATTCTGATATTTTGGTTAATAATGATAATTTTCACTGGTCTAAACACCTTCAATACTTTGATTGCCTAGCAAAAAAATGTATTATTCATAATGAAAAAAAATTAATAATAGAGATACCTTAACAATGACATTATTGGAATTTTCTGAAGTGAAGGTATCGCATATATAGCAAATAGAAAGCACAAAATCCAATAAATTCCAACCATTTCTCAAATAGGATCTTCGATCCAAAAACATTCCAAAAACTATTCCTTTCAAAATGATTTCCAAGAAATAAACACAGGCCAAAATAATGTTCGTGATCGTACAGAAGTTGACCAGTAAAACTTCAGTCCCATCAGTTGAATCGTAATCCAAATAGGTCTCCATAATTAAAATGAGGGAGCTCAAAAAAATGATAACATTCATAAAATGTTCAAAATATGTATGACTTACAATTCTATAGGACAAAATTCGCACTTTGCTGGTTTTGGAAAAGAAAAAGAGAGAATTTTCACAATGAAGTTGATCCAAAGATTTAATAGAAATAAAAGCAGATCGATAGGAACTCCTTCTGATTGAGGGTGAGTTAGGTTTTTGTATGGATTTCTTTTTCATTTTATCAATATTGATACTATTTGCAAATTCTCTGGCTTTGGCCCCTTGAAATTTAGAGAGTTCATCCATTATTTTTTCTCCAGCCTCTTTGTTAACCACGAACTTAGAATTCGAATGAAAAATCGTCAAACTTTTGTTTAAACTATTTTGTACCTTTAAGGAGGCTTGATTTGAAGGCTCTTCATTCTCATCTTCTTTGTTAATGATAAGATCTGTATCAGAGAGATTATGAGTAACACTCTCCAATAAAATGGCCAGAAACAAATTCAAAAGGACAAAATTTCCCAAGAATACCCAAGAAAATGTATATACTCCAGTAACATATATTCCAGCACTGGAATTTAGCCCTAAAATCAAAAATTATTTTTTTTTTTTTATGAATTAACCCTCAGTATTAATATCAATCCAATTATCCAAGGTTATAATATCAAATGTTGTTATGAAAGAAATCCAAAATGTATCATAGTTAAATGTCTGATATCTGAAATCAGATTTATTGAACCTGCCTCCAAAAAGTTGCATGCCAATCAACGCATAAACAAAATTAAAAATGAGCAAGAGGAACAATAGATAGATAAAAGACGAGAAAGCCTTTGATAAATAGGATAATAGGGTTTGAATGAATGAGATTTGATAGAATAAACGTGACACTCTAAAAACTTTGAATGTATAGATATATCTTGAATAATCAAAAGTTTGCCCGATGATCATTTGCAATATCAAAAATGAATATGATAATATTGTAATGAACAAATCCATACAGTTGGAAACATCACTGAGAGTATCTTAAAAATATAATCATGTTAAATCAATTTTAATTCTATTTTTTTTTTTTACTTTTTATTCCAAATGCAATAAATTTCAATATGATTTCTACTGTGAAAATTATATTATAGATCACATCCAATATAAAAATTGTTTCATCAGGCAAAATTCCTATCATAGCCAAAAGCAGAATATATGAAATTGTATTGAGCAAAAAGAATTTTTCAATGGTTGGGTTTTTGAGAAAGGAGTGAATTTTTTTTCTCAACCTTCGATACTTTAAATTTTATAAACTTAAAATAAACTAAAAATCGTTAATTATCTCACTTTAAATTTCATCTCCTCAACAAATTGTTCTAATTTATGAAGATTCAACTCTTCTAAGATTTTCTCAAACTTATCCAAAGCATAATTGACCAAAATGTCTTGAGCTGACCAGGTTAGACGTGTTATATCACCATCATTTTTATCAGGAGTCTTTAAAATTTTTTGTAAATATCTCTTCAAAAAAATTTTAAAAAATGTACTATAATCTTGTAATATTTCTCTTTATAATTCATGTTATCTTCTACATACTTTTCCTTTTCAGCCAGCCCCTCCATATCAATTTGTCCATTTATCAAAGCTTTCATGAACATATATTCAGGAGCATTCATTTTAAAATTCTTATTCCTAATCTTATTTGTAATGATCTCCAATCCTATGCTATTTTTCGCTGTATTATCAACAACCTTTGACCCAGAATGGCCCAAAATACTATAAGTATGCGTTTGGCTTTTGCTCATGCTTCTGGAATTCGAAGTAGGTGACGATTTAAAGGTGAGGACATAAGCTTCATTATCATCGATTTGTGTTGACATTTTGACTTTCATTAAGGCGGAATTTCTCATTCTTGATGAAGGAATCAACGCTAAATGAGATTTTTCTTTGAATTTAGGTTGATCCAAAATATTGGGGGGAAAATTGTTGGAAATGGTGTTGGATTGTCTCAATTTGTCATTGATAGTTTCTTCTTCTTGACTCATGTATCGTGAAACTTTAGACGAGTATTTTTTTGTGTCTTTTTTGCTAGGAGGAGTGAACATTTCAGCAGTCTCTGGGCCGACTGTTCGAACACATTTTTGGTTTTTTTTGTTGAGGTCTCTCAGAAGATCGAGGAAATAGTTTTTGTTTTTTTTGAGAGATAACAAAATTTTCTGTTTCTGTTTTTTTCTCTCCATTAGTCTTCTTTCTTCTTCTAATTGCCTAGTTTTGCTCAATTCCATCACTTCATCTTTACTCAAAGCATCATATGGTCTCTTATGATCGACTCTCAATTTCAAATATTTGGGATTTGTGGTTTTATCAATTTTGCTGCTTTTTTTACGGATCAAATTTTTATCTTTAACTACAAAAAAGCTCAAAATTCGGGAAGTGTATTTATTAATGTTTGCCAAAGTGCTTCTTTTCTTAGCAGCCGTTTCGAAATTAAGGGGGAAGCCTAATTGTTTTAGATTTTTTACATTGTGGGAAGGTGATACGGAACTTCTTCTTCGTCCTTTTTTTGAAAGCACTCTTGTTTTGGTTTTGAATTGCTCAAAAATGTAATATCTCATCATTTCGTAAAATCTGGACATCCAATTTTTGAAATCATCTAACATTAATTTATTTTTATAAAAAATATTTGTTGTTTTTACTGGGTTGATTCACTTTGATGATTTTCATGAATTTGTGACCTTCCCAGATTCCCTCTTTCTTCAATTCATTGAGTTCGATGTATTTTTTATCATTTTCATTTCTCTCATTTTTATTTTCTTCAGACAAAATCTCATGTGATTCACCAAATTTCACCTTTATGACAGCCAAAAGCAAATTTAGTAAAAAAAAATTGCCAAATATTGCTAGCGTGACATGATAAATCCATGCATAATTACTATATGCTCTCATGACAAAATACATGATCGTGCTCCAATTATCCAAAGTCACCGTTTCCAAGGTCATCAAATAAGAATTGAATAAATTATCGAAATTTATCATATTTTCATAAGGATTATCAAGGATGCGGCCACAAATGTAGCCCGGTTGGCAAATTAAATTTCCACAAACATCATCAACTTCCAAGGAAAGGCCTGTGGATTGGTCGAAACATCGGTATTTCAAAATGCCTGAAAAGACCTGAAGACCTCCAATTGCGAAAACCGAAAAAAAGAAGTTCAAAATGCAAAAACAAATGAATAAAAGTGGCAACGCAGAAAATAACGAATATAAAATGATCCTCAAACCTTTGAAAGCAGAGGTGGTCAAAGGCCTTAATAATCTCAATAACCTCAACAAAGAAAAATTCAAATCTTCGACTTTTGCATAAGAAAGATAAAGACCCACTATTACAAAGAAATCCAAAAGATTCCAACCGTCACGAAAATATGAATCCTCGTAATAAACTAATCCGAAAGCCAAAAATTTAAGAAACATTTCCCCCGTGTAAAAAAAAAGGAAGTAATCTTCAGCCCAATCGAAAAAATAGGAATAACTACCATATTGATTTGATTTGTTATTTCGCATGCTATAACTTAATGAGTTCATCAAGATGATGACCAAAGAAAAAACCTCAAAGATTTTGGATGACACGATTTTTTTTGATAATATGTTCGTTCCTCTAAAAACAATGTTTGTTAATAAATTAAAAAAGTAAAATGTACTTTGCAAGCATCAAGAGATTTTTCCTCAGCCTCAAAAAAGGAAACTGATCAGGATAAAACTCATAATCTATTTTAATTTTCTCCAAATCATTCATTTTTGTCACTTGTAAGAATTCACATTCTTTGATCCCTCCTGTCCCTTTTAATTTCTTGTAAAGTCCTTGTATATCATTCAATTCTTTTTGCATTTTTTCAGTTTCTTCATCAATCATGAAATTATCATCATCTTCTGCTTCATTACCCTCTATGCTCATCACCATGAAATCCACCAAATACTCATAAAGATTCTTCTTTTCTTCATTGGCTAATTCAGTGGACACATTGTTGATGTTTTTCAGCACATTTTCATCAATAGTGGACTCAAATTTATCTTTATCACTCAACTTCGATTTTCGAGACATGGCTGAGCTAGGAGTTTTGACCTCGTTTTCCATGATAGTGTTTAGTGAGAAACTTTTCAAATAATCATCAATGTTTATTGTTAAACTTGTTCTTGATTTCCCCTCGTAAATTGAGTGATTTTCTTCATTTTCAATCCTGGTTTTTTTCCTTGCTTGTTCTTCAATGGAAGAGTTATTTCTTGGAGAGACAAACAAGCTGTCTGAATGATGTAGGACCAAGTCACTCATTCTATTGACAAAATTTGGAAGCACTTGATCATATTTTGCGTTGCTACCTCGGGGAGTTAAACTATCTCTAATACTTAAATTATTGGAAAACCTTTTCAGGATCGGTTGTTGCAAAATGGAATAGGGGTTTTTGGCAACTGTTCTAGAGGGTTTTCGAGAATTTGGTATAAAATCTAAAAACGCAATGTTATCTTTGAGTTCTTCTAGTTCTTCAAATTCTTCATCCTTTTGGGGAGAAGATGGGGAAAATTGGTGGGGGGTGGGACTGTTTTTGTTGTTGTCTTGAAAAGAGACTTTGTTGTCGATGCGGAGATTGGTTTGTGGGAAAGGATTGATTTTTTGTTTAATAATTTCTTTCTTGTACATCTGGAAAGGAAAACGAAAAATTTATGAATAAAACAGAATCAAGTTATTCCTAAAATTCAAAATAAAAAAAAATAAAAAATGAATTCAAATAAAAAGTCAAATTTAATCACTATAGATGTGGTCTCGACCTATAATACTAAGAAATAAAATAAAATTAATTGAATTTTCAAATAATTCATTTTTAAATAGCAAAAAAATCTATTTTTAGTAATACTAGAAAAATATCAAAATTAGGAACAGCAAAGAATTCACTCTGGAATTTTTTTAAATACAACAGCTTTTTTTGTAATAATTTATTTAAAAATAAAACAGCGGAAGGCCTTAATTTCACCTCATAATTCAATGAGATCTCTTGAAAATGGCAGATTTCTTAGATCCACATTTCCTCCGCTGAGCACCAAAGCGACATTTTTTTTCCTAAACATTTTTCTATATTTAATCAACGCGGCTAGAGTAGTAGCCGATGATGGTTCAACCACAATCTTCATCCGTTCCCATATCAAAAATGTCGCTCTCATAATTTCTTCCTCATCCACCGTAATAATATCATGCAAATGTTTCTGCATTATCTCAAAGTTTCTCACGCCTACTCCGATCCTGAGGCCATCAGCTATGGTTAAAGGAGGTAAAGGGGGATGTATCGCCCCACTTTTGAAAGACAAATATGCATCATTTGCCAAAGCAGGCTCCACACCTATGACTTTGGTTCGTGGAGAAAAATGCAACGCACTTAAACAAGTGCCAGCCAAAAGTCCCCCTCCACCCAAAGGTGTGAGAATATAGTCTAAATCACCAATTTCTTTGAAAATCTCATACGCTACAGTAGTTTGTCCTCCAATTATTAAATAATTATCAGAAGAATGTACCAATTGCATCGGTTTTTTCGCCATTATTAATTCAGTGGTGAGTTCCCTAGCCTGTTGCGTAGGTTCACAAAAAGTGATTTCTCCCCCATAGGTTCTAACTGCTTCTCGTTTTGCTGAGGGACCATTGTTTGGCATAACTACTCTGATTTTTACTCCAAAAAGATTCCCAGCATATGATAATGCTGAGGCATGATTTCCTGAAGAATGAGTTATTATTTCAAGATTATCAATAGGTTGGTTCATACGCAATGCACGAGTTATATATGTCTGCAATGCATAGGTTGCACCTCGTAATTTAAAAGAACCTGTTTTTTGAAAATTTTCACATTTAAAGTAAAGGTTCTTTGTCTCCGTAATTTTGGAGAATGTGTCACAAGTGATTAATGGAGTTTTATGGATGAAATGTTTTATTGAACGATGTATGTTATATAAAGAAGTCGCGTCCAACTTATTCATATGTTTTAAGCAGCTAAAAGGATATTTTTTATTATTTTAACCGAACATTGATTTTACCTTTAAATGGAGAAAAAATATGATATTTTCGTCAAAGGTCAATAAATTTTAAAAAAAAACCTATTATAGTATTTATAGCTAAAAAAAGAGGAAACATGAAATTATGAAATGGTAAATATCTAAATTAAAAAAGTATGAATAGGAAATTTTATCATTTTAAAATACATTCGAATTTTTTATTTTGCGAATGACTACACTAATTTAAAATACAATTTTTTTTTTTTAAATAATGAAAAATCTGAAAATCCAAATTTTATTCATTCTTGCCAACACCTGCCTAGTTTTATGCCAACTTTTTACTAATCCTGATTTTGCCTACGTTAACATGACAGCAACAACCAACACTCTTTTGCCTTACAGGGGTCTTTGCAATTTTCTTTCTTAAAATATCGTTTTTTTTAGATCTTGCGGCTTGCGAGTGTGATTTGACTTACAATTTTTGCGATAATTTTTGTTGCTGTGATCCAGACTGTGCTTCAGTAACAAAAAACATCTTTTTCTTAATATCATCATAATTTAATTATTAGGGCTTGATTTACGATTGGCAACTAGAAAATCTCTGTTTCGAAGAAACAACAAGTTTTTTAATTTTGTTTTTTTAAGGAATATATTATTGATATTTTTGAGATGTTCCGACAAAATTTCCTCTTTGTTCAAGTTTTCCTGGAATCTTTTCTAATCTGCTAACTTTGGATTCAAGACAAGAAGATACTTTGACATGTTTGGCTTTCGAGAATAGGCCATATATGGGTTATTTTTACAATGAAATGACAACAAGCCAAACTCAAGCTCAACTATTTCAAATGTTGGATTCTTCCAAGTTCTAAATTAAAGATTGTTAACTTTATCAATTGCAAATTCAAGTGATCAACTAATAGGGTTTACAACAGATGAGAATGATTATAACAATGTCAATTCAAACTATCAAGTCACCAAAAAAACAATTTTATATATTAAATTTTTATGAGAAAAAAAATAGATCGGGGATTATTTGATTGCAAACAATACCTCTGGTTACACTCTAATAAATAATCTATACTCCATTCCAACTGTTGATATTTTTGGCTTCTGTCAGGATAATAATTTTGTAAAATATTTTCTGGATATGGATCCCATAACTTGTCTTAGAACTTTTGTACAATTTTATTTTCTCACAAAAAATGTCTTCATTTTTTAGAACATTGATGACAATTGCAATGAAAATGGCACACTTTCAGCTTATAAACTGTTGGAATTCTATTCCATTCAATCTGGTCCCCAAAGTAGCGTCTTTGCAAATCTTCAAATTATGAGTGCTAACACTATTGATTTAACTACTGGAGCCCAAACATCCAAAAACATTTCTTCTAATGCTGATTTAAAACCCAATCAAACTACAGTGGATCCTGCTGTTCCCACATGCACATGTTCCAATGTTCTCAAGCAGGCCGATTTTTATTTTATGGTGGCGAACCAATCTATACAAAACGTTTCAGTGGAGTTGGTTTTTTATGATTTGATTCCAGAAAACATGTGCAATCAGACTTTGAAAATCGAACAATCTTTTTCTTTCAAATTTCTTACGGGATCCTTTGTAAAAATGCCACTTTTTATTTTTTCGGTAAATATTTTAGGACATTTTTTATGAAAAATCAGGCAATCCTGGATATATTTTCGGAAAACCTTTGATGAATGGTTATATGGCAAATTATGTAAACGGGGAAGGAATTTTGATGCCGAATGTAAAAAATTCATTTTATTATAGAAATAATTAAAACCATGCAAATAGGGAGGAATTCCTTTTAATGTCTCTCTTAGTGATGGAAGCTGTTATCAAAATAACACAAATGCCACTGGAAATATACCATATTCTGTAAATTAAATGAGAGAGAGTTAAAATTAATTATTATGAAAAGAACATCTATTTTGGCCAAGACCAGGAGCTTTCATGCACTGTTAACATAAACCTCCAAACTTTACAAAATATGTGCAGTGTATCAGCAATAGAAAATTTTGCCATTTTTAATAATTTCAATTCGGATCAAAATATTTATTTTGGAAGGTACGGAAATGCAAATCCACTCTATATCAAGGTAAATCAACTGATTTTTAAAATTCAATGTTAAATATTAAAAAAAGGATTGGATTGTGGTATCGAACCCTGAAACTTTGGCGTCAAAAAATATAAATTATGATCAAACAAAATGTTATTGTTTTTCGAAAAAATCTTATAATAAATTAAATTTCAATTAGTAATGTGCCATTTGCCCACAACTACTTTAATAACGATTTTTTACAGCCGCTCGGGAGCAACGAGCAATTTACAAAAATACATAGTATACGCAGAAAAAACTTTTGCCACAAATTCGTAAGCGTTTTTTTATCAGTGGGAATGACCATCAAAAAAATTAAATTAGTTATTGGCAATTTTCAAAACTGAACTTGACTCAAAATCAAAGTTTTAGTTTGTTTCTGAAAATCCAATTCCTGGAAATTTCGGAAGATCTGTTGAATGGCGGTGCTCAAGTTGCAACACCAGACTATTTTGGAACATGGCTTTCGGTATATTTATGATACATGAATAAAGTCTATATATTATTTTCGTTTTTATAGAGTGTTTTCCGACCATTTTCTATAACTCCAACAAGCAACGTGTTTTCGGAAATTCTAAAAAATAATATCGTGATTTTAATGTTATTTTGGGTGATTTTGGTTATTTTAAGCTCCTCTTAATTTTGGATTCAACGTTACGTCGTTATTTTATTCCATATTTCACTTTAATTTTTTTTTCTATTTTCTCCATAATTTTATATTGGCTTCATTAAAAACTTTCCATTTTTATCCAAAATAATTAGATAAAATTCATCATTATTTTTTCCAATATAAAATATTATTTCTCTATTTTCTCGTAATTTTATCTTTTCACAACAATAAATATGGTAAATTTTTTATTTTCCTTCCATCTTAAAAAAAAATAATCTATTTTTGTTTCTTCCTTTCCATTTCCTCTTCTTCTTTCCTTTTCAATTCTCTCCAATAGCAACATTTCTTATATTTCTTCATTGATCCGCAATAACAGGGCTGGTTGGCGAATTTTGACTGATTTTTTTCATAACTTTCCTTAATTTTCTTAAAAATCTCATATTCTTCCTCTTCTGTCATATCATCTGCTTTCTTCTGGTTATTATTATTTACAGGAATTTCATTCATTCGACCAGCAAATTGCTTATCCACTTGAGCAGAATCAAATGTGCCTAAGATTTTTTCATTGTTTTTGTTAAAAATGCTATATGCACTTAAAGTTCCAGGGGCTCTTTTTCCAAGATTACTAAAAATAAAGCAAATTCCTGAAACACAGAGAAAAATTTTTGCAAATTGATATTTTGTCGAAATCACTAACAATATCGTCCAAAGAAAAATATATAAAGCCCATTTTGTTTTGGCAAAGTGCAAAAATGATTTGAGGATGTTTTTCGCGTGATATTGAATTTCACTTTTCGTTGTTTGATGGAAGACATTTGAATCGACTACTTCGATCATTTTTTCAAATATCTGCGCAATTATAAAATTAAAAAATTAAAAAAGTTTAAATTCATTTTTTTGATAAAACCAATTCAAAAAATTGCAAATTTTACAACATATGCGAAATAACAACATGGTTAATGAATTCCAAAATTTAGATCGACAGATCGAAACTTTGATGAAATGCAAGCCGCTTCCAGAAAGCGAAGTCAAGATTTTATGCGAGAAGGTTACAAATTTTTTCTTCTTCTCTTTTTTTAAATAAAAAAAAAGGCTCGTGAAATTTTAATCGATGAATCAAACGTACAACCTGTGAAATGTCCCGTCACAATATGTGGTGACATCCACGGACAATTTCATGATTTGATGGAGCTGTTTAAAATCGGAGGGGATTGTCCAGACACCAATTATTTATTTCTCGGAGATTATGTTGATCGAGGTTATTACAGTGTAGAAACAGTGGCATTGTTGGTGGCTTTGAAGGTGCGTTACCGTGACAGAATTACCATTTTAAGAGGCAATCATGAATCTCGTCAAATTACTCAAGTTTATGGTTTTTACGATGAATGTTTAAGAAAATACGGAAATGCCAACGCATGGAAATATTTTACAGACCTCTTTGATTATTTGCCTTTAACAGCAGTGGTAGAAGGACAGATATTTTGCTTGCATGGTGGGTTGTCGCCATCAGTTGAGACATTGGATGGTATAAGGAATTTAGAAAGAATGGTGGAAGTTCCTCATGAGGGGGCTATGTGTGATTTGTTATGGTCTGACCCAGATGATAGAAATGGGTTCAATGTTTCTCCGAGAGGAGCTGGCTTCACATTTGGACAAGATGTTAGTCAAGAATTTAATCATAAAAACAATCTCAAATTGATCGCAAGAGCCCATCAATTGGTGATGGAAGGATATAGTGAATCACATGAAAAAAATGTTGTGACATTGTTCTCAGCACCTAATTATTGCTATAGATGTGGAAATCAGGCTGCTATTATAGAAGTCGATGAAAATATGAATCAGACTTAGTATGTTTTAGTTTTTTAAAAAAAGTAAAAGGATTTTTAGTCTTCAATTCGACCCAGCGCCTCGAAGAGGAGAAGCTCATTTAGTTAAAAAAACACCAGATTACTTTTTATAAGAAAAAATGAGTAATGTAAATAATGAAAAAAAAAAAAAAAATTTGAACAACTATATTTTTTGTCTTGTGTTTTATAAAAAAATGCACATTTTTTATTAATATTTTTTTTAAAAATTCATGATAAAAAAAAAATTTGAATAACTAATATTTTTTGTATTAATCAATATATAAATAATTAAATTTCAAATGGGTCAATCTTTGTCATACTATGGAGAACATCAAAACCAATCTGCAAGAGGAAAATCCAGTCATAGTTCCAGACGAAAAGAAATGCAGAACATGGTCAAAGTCTTCGATATTTCAAATTCTGCCTCGAATAATAATTGCGCTACATTTTTAGCGTTTTGCGCAGATTCATTTGAAAAAGTACCTCAAATTAAGTAAAAGTTCTAAAATATTTTAGATTAATTGGCGATTTTGCCTAAAAAATGATTGCAAAGAGTTCATCCATCAATACCATTGGGCCTCTATCCTTCCAGACGTCCTTCATAAATTCAATGGATTGAAAGATGAATATTTTCAATCTGAGTTGCCTCGGACTCTTTTTCGATACAATGGTTTTAATATTTAAAATTCTTCTTTTAAATCAAAGCGCTTAAAACAGAAAAATTCTTAAAGGGAGTGCGGGGCAGTTTAAATGCCCCCTCGCATCAAAAGTCATGTGAAGAAAAAGTGGGGTCGAGAACTAAAACCGACGAAATAAAAAGCATGGAAGAAGTTTTTACTAATAAAATCATAGACTCTTCACTCTTGAATTCTTCCTCAAAGGAACCTAGAACCAGTCAAGGGTTTGAATTATTTAAATCTCTCTTAGGGCCCTTGGAAAGTGCCAATAATGAAAAAAAGCACAATAATTATTACGAGAACAATACAATCCTTAATTTGGAAGAAAATTTGACCCGAAGCACAATAGAAACTGAGGAAAGAGCCACTTTCCTTTATAAGGTTATAATGAAAATGATCGAAAAACATCTCAACGATAAACAACACCCCTTAAATCATCTGTTAAACTTTTACATCGATTATTTTATAAAGAAAGTGGAAAATGAAAGATGTTGTAAAGAAATTTATACTGAAGAAGAAATCCAGACTTTGATCGATGATGTGAAGAGCTTCATGAATATATTGAGAAATTCAATTTACATCTTTTACAATTTTTCTGAACTCAGCTTCAAAATAAAGAAAACCTTCCATGTCTTAATAAATCTCTTCACTTTTGACAATTTGACGAATTTTTTCACAAGCTACTTTTTTTATAAGTTCGAAATTTATGATGTGTTGTTCGATTTGCATTGCAAAACCAGCTCAGAAAACGAAGTTTTACTTCAGAAAAATCTCAAAATCCTCAAAACCTGGTCGCCCACTGATTTCGGAGTGTCTGATGCTTTCACATTGGATTTCTTAACATATAAATATCTGCAGAAAAACCATAAAATCAAACTGCCTTTTAACAAAATTCTGAAAAAACCAAAGAAGGATCTTGAAAATAAAGAAACGGCAACTAAAGAAGAAAAAGAAGAAAGTAAAGGGTCTGAAAAAAATGGTGTTCAAACAATCCAAGATTATAAAAATAAATCAACTTTTGGTAAATCTGAAAAAATTGAGAAGACTGAAGAAGATGAAACTGTAGAATATTTACCTTATGAAAAAGCTATAGAAAAATTAAACATGTTAGTGCCATTGAAGAGTCCTTTGCAACAATTAAAGATCCTCAATGAAACCTTTGAAAATATCATTGATTCTATTTCAGAATTCTATCTCAAATTCAATGTTCTATTTGATAAATATCTCGAATCAGATGACTTGATTTCAATTGTCATATATATTATTTCGCAAAGCAATTTGCCACATTTGACAAGCCATATCAAAATCATGGATAATTTTATAACCCAAAATTATTTGCTCAATATAATTGGTTATCAATTTGTCACACTCAAGGCATGCCTCAATTATATTGAGAATATTAGTGAAATAGAATATAGGAAAGATCAAAAATATTCAGTTTCAGCACTCAAAGAAAGCATTTTAATTGATCTAAAAAAAGAAAATAATAGTCACCTTGAAAGAAAGACTTTCATTATATAATGTTAAAGAAATCTGTTTTTAGGAACCTTTGAGTGAGACTTATGAATTTTATATGCTTGAAGTTTGATTTTTAAAATGAGTAATTTTTAAGAAAAAACAGAACTTGAATTAATTCTTATAAAGAAAAAATATTTGTTTTTTTTTTTTTTTTTATATATTACAAATAATTGTTTTGATTTTTATTGAAAATGTAAAAAACAAAGAAATTATATGAATTCGGAAAATTATCGTTAAGAATGAAGCTTGAGAAATTTAATATATTTTTGAAAAACTAAAAACCTTCTTGAACGATTAAGATTTAAACGCACGGAAGAGCTTTAAAATATTATTATATTACCTAATTTAAAGAAATTCCAACTAAAAATGAGAAGGAAAAAATGAAGATTATTTTTTTTTCATGAATTTTCTAACCACAAAATAATAAGAATTAATATCCCTCCCCTTTTTACACTTAACTCAAAATGGCATATTAGTGATATTTACATTTAAAAAAAAACTAAAATGTCCTTTTATTTATATTTAATTTCTCTTTTTTTTTTTTCATTTTAGAAACTATTCAAAATTCGGATTTCCTAATTAATTCTAGAACATTCTGACAAAAGTAAAAATAATTATGGAACATTCCAAACCTTCTCTCATTTCGAGAACCTTCTACACCAATCCTATAAAAACCCCCCCATGTCGATGAGTTCTCCATCAACAAAATAAAAACAAAACCAACAACAACAAACCAAAACATATTTTTTCTAATTTTTAAATATGGCCCAAAAAGATTTAGCTATTGGCATAGACTTAGGAACAACTTATTCATGTGTCGGAATTTATCTCGATGACCATGTAGAGATCATCGCAAACGACCAAGGAAACAGAACCACTCCTTCTTATGTTGGGTTCACTGATACTGAGAGACTCATTGGAGATGCTGCAAAGAATCAAGTGGCAAGAAACCCAACCAATACTATTTTTGATGCTAAGCGATTGATAGGCAGAAAATTCGAGGACCCCATCGTTCAAAAGGATCGCAAATTATGGCCTTTCACTGTTGAATCTGGTCCTGATGGCAAACCTTGCATTGTGGTGCAGCTCAAAGGAGAACGAAAGAGATTCCATCCAGAAGAAATTTCCTCAATGGTCTTAACCAAAATGAAGGAGACTGCAGAGATTTATTTGGGTAAGCCAGTGAAGAAGGCTGTGGTCACAGTGCCTGCCTATTTCAATGACTCACAAAGACAAGCGACCAAGGACGCTGGCTTAATTGCAGGCCTCAATGTTTTGAGAATCCTTAATGAGCCCACAGCTGCAGCCATTGCTTATGGACTCGATAAACGAGGCAAAGGTGAAAAAAATGTCTTGATTTTTGATTTGGGTGGTGGCACATTCGATGTGTCTTTGCTCACGATCGATGATGGTATGTTCGAGGTGAAGGCGACTGCAGGTGATACTCACTTGGGCGGAGAAGACTTTGATAACAAATTAGTGGAGTATTGTGTAGCTGATTTCATGAAAAAGACTGGAGTCGATATCAGAGCCAACCCTAGAGCTATGAGAAGACTGAGAACACAGGCTGAAAGAGCCAAGAGAATTTTGTCTTCAAGCACTCAAACTACTATTGAGGTCGACTCTTTAGCTGAAACGATGGACTATCACATGACGATTACCAGAGCAAAATTCGAGGAATTATGCATGCCTTATTTCAAGGAATGCATACCTCCTGTGGAGCAAGTGCTGAAAAATGCCAGTTTTTCCAAAAGCCAAATCCATGAAGTGGTCCTGGTGGGAGGATCAACCAGAATCCCCAAGGTGATTCAAATGATCACTGAGTTCTTCAATGGCAAAGAACCAAATAGATCTATAAATCCGGATGAAGCGGTGGCGTATGGAGCTGCTGTTCAGGCTGCCATTTTGAATAATCAAGATAAATCTGGAAATTTGACTGAAGTGATTCTGATTGATGTAACTCCGCTTTCTTTGGGAATTGAAACGGCAGGAGGTGTGATGACCGTCGTCATTCCAAGAGGAACACAAGTTCCCACCAAGAAAACCCAAACATTCACCACCTACGCAGATAATCAACCTGGAGTGTTGATTCAGGTTCATGAAGGGGAAAGACCCTTAACCAAAGACAACAATTTATTAGGAAAATTCAATTTGGAAGGTATTCCTCCTGCTAAAAGAGGAATCCCTCAAATTGAAGTCAGCTTTGATGTCGATTGCAACGGGATCATGAATATCAGTGCTTTGGAGAAGGCAACTGGCAAATGTGAGAAGGTTACCATCTCAAATAACAAAGGGAGATTGACAAAGGAAGATATTGAGAAAATGGTAAAGGACGCTGAAATATCCAAAACTGAGGATGATCTTTTGAAAAAGAAAATTGATGCAAAAAATGCATTAGAAAGTTATATTTATTCAATGAAAAATACTCTAGATGATAATAATCTGAAAGCAAAATTCAATGAAGATGAAAGAAACCAGTTGGTTAAGGAAGTCGATGAAACCACTAAATGGTTGGAAACTCATCTAGATGCTGAAACTCAGGACTACGAATCAAGACAAAAGAAGCTTGAAGACCTGTTCAATCCTGTTATGACGAAAATTTATCAACAAGGAGCAGGAAATCAACCAGGAATGCAAGGATCTGCTCATGAGAACAATGATAGCAGACCGAAAGTAGATGAAGTCGATTAAGAAATCAACGACTTATTTTAATATTTGTTATTTAATGTTGTTTAAATGTTAAGTTTATGTTTTTTAATATTTCAACTTCAATGCTTGAAGTAGAAAAATGAATTTTTAAACAATTTTGTTCTTAAAACCAAAGATTTTTTTTTTGAATTCAGAAGAAATTTTAATTTAAACATTTTTTAAAATATGATTTTTTAAGAAGAAAGAAAAAGACCAAAAAAATGGTTTTTTTGAAAAATTTCTTAAAGCAGTTTTTTTTCT
>Ga0302186_10000632_pt1 | contig 31168 bp, 31 predicted proteins | sample II_Bog_E1_2_FD_198782 | JGI IMG/M metagenome (GOLD analysis project Ga0302186, IMG submission 198782) | Peat permafrost microbial communities from Stordalen Mire near Abisko, Sweden - II_Bog_E1_1 | ecosystem: Environmental > Terrestrial > Soil > Wetlands > Peat | place: Sweden: Abisko... | reverse complement strand
GCAATTATATGGTGGTGCGAAAACTTTCCGAAGCTCTCTTAAATACTGAAATTAATCCCGGTGAGGATATTCATCTCGCTATTTTCTTTTATGCGTATACCATTTTAGTTCCTTTAGTTTATATATGGATAGGGCTAAAAAGTAAGAACTATGTTTTTTTTCGCATCGGACTGCTTTTGGAAATAGCCGGAATATTAGCCATTAAATACTACCACCATATTCTGCCACCCGAAACGGCAATGATGCTTGGAGGAATAGTAGTTATACTAATAGCATATTTCAGTATAAAGTATTTGAAAACGCCCAAACATGGTATTACCTTTGAATTATATAAACGCAGCGGCAGGGAAGAGGCATTGGCTAATATTGCCAATGTGGTGATATCGACAGTAGTGGCAAATCAACCTGTAGCTCCCAAACAGGATAGTGGTGTTGAATATGGAGGCGGACAGTTTGGCGGTGGTGGAGCAGGAGCTGGTTATTAAGGATACATTGCTAAACTCCGGGTATGATTTTTCCGTATATTTATTAAAGCAAAATATGAGGAAGGTAATCATTTTTGGCACATTGATAGTATGTGAACTCTTTATTTGTTTTGGATTTGAAAATAAAAAGGAAAACGCTTTCGATAATTCAAAGGGGGTTGCAGTAATTGAATTATTCACTTCCGAAGGATGCTCTAGTTGCCCTCCGGCAGAGGCTGTTATGCATAAGTTGATTCAAAAAGCAAATACAGAATCATTACCTGTTTACATCCTGGAATTTCATGTGGACTATTGGGATTATTTGGGTTGGAAGGACACTTTTGCAATGCCTATGTATTCACAAAGGCAACAGGGATATGGTTACCATTTTAATTTAAAATCCATTTACACCCCGCAAGCTATTATAAATGGCAAATGTGAAATGATAGGCAGTGATGATGATAAAATTAATGCAGAGCTTACACTGGAGTTGCAAAACCCTTCTTCAGTTAACATTGATTGCAAAGTCCATACGACTGGCAACTCAAAAATAGTAGCAGACTATAATATTACAGGCAATATTTTCGGATGCGAATTAAATCTTGCCGTTGTTGAATCAGGTCTTACCACCTATATACAAAATGGTGAAAATGCCCATGCGACGTTAACACATGATAATGTTGTAAGGGTTTTTAAAAGGGTAGACTTAAAATCCTTAACAGGACAAATTACTATTGCCGTTCCGCATATTAATCTGGCCCATGCCAGTCTTATTTGCTTTGTTCAAAATAATGAAAATAGGAATATTATTGCGGCAACCCGGATAGCTATTACCCAGTAGAATTTTAATTTATAGCTTTGTATTATTAATCGCATACCTATGAAAAAGATAATACTCCCTATTCTGTTATTAGCTACCACACTCGCTTCAGCGCAAAAAATGAGTTGTTGCAGCGGGCCTTCCAATGACATGCGCGCAATGGCCAATGACCCTCAATTTGTGGCGACCCACCAAGCTCCTTTGCCTTTCAATTATACCGATCAGGCCGGAAAGATGATTACCTTTTCAACACCGGATGGCAAAACCAGTTCAGCTTATGAAGTGCTTTCGCCCAGCCCGACCAAAAATTTTCTCATTATTACCCATGAGTGGTGGGGGCTGAATGACTATATAAAACAGCGGGCAGATGAATTGCAAAAGACCTTAGGAAATATTAATGTTATTGCAGTGGATATGTATGATGGAAAAGTTGCAAGTTCTCCTGATTCTGCCGGAAAATATATGAAAGCGGCATCCAATGACCGAATTATGAGTATACTGAATGGCGCCATTGCTTATGCCGGAAAAGATGCCCGTATATTTTCCTTAGGTTGGTGCTTTGGAGGCGGCTATGCTTTGCAAACTGCCATAGCTGCGGGCCAACAGGCAGCAGGTTGTGTTATGTATTACGGCATGCCGGAAACAGATATGGCTAAATTAAAATCTTTACATTGCGATGTGCTTGGTTTGTTTGCCAATATGGATAAATGGATAAATCCAGAAGTGGTGAAAACGTTTCAGGATAATATGGAGAAAGCAGGTAAAAAGCTGATAGTTAAATCATATAATGCCGACCATGCTTTTGCAAATCCCAGCAATCCTAAATACGATAAAGCCTCCGCTGAAGATGCGAATCAGGCAGCCGTAAAGTTTATTAAAGCAAAATTATAAGTCGGCCCGATCCATAAGTGTACATTTATATTAAAACTTCATCAGGAGAAAATAAAAATCTCTTAACTTTGTAGTAGAAAGAAAGTGTCTATATGAGACAAATACTATGGAAGTACATCAATTCAAGCAAAGCTAATGGAAACTTTTGGACATTATTTCTTTGAATTTTTTATGATGTTCCTTGCTGTATTTTTAGGCTTTTTAGCGGACAATATAAGAGAACGCCTGGCAGAAAAAAAGCAAGAGAAAGTTTATATGCAAAATATGCTGGAAGACTTACAGGCGGATATTGTTCTCAACAATAATTATACAAGTAATAACAAACTCGTATTTGAATTAATTGAAGCACTTGTACAGCTTATAAAAAGCCCGGAAAGAAAGAGAAACATTACTAAACTTGCGTATACAGCTCGAATGATATTGCCTCAATTTAAGCAGTTATTCCTTATGGAACGTACGTATGAACAAATGAAAAGTTCCGGAACTTTGCGGCTTATAAGTAGTCAACCGGTGGCAAACAGTATTTCATATTACTATCATTCTGTAAGCGAACTCAAAAAATATAACGACTCCATTATGGTGTGGGCTAAGGATTACGGAAATGAAATGGGAAAGATATTCGATGGAGAATTACTACTTTGCATAATAAAAGAAAAAAAAGAGATAGCAGCCGATGCAGCTGCGTTGCTTACCGAAGACCCGGTTGTGTTAAATGAGTTAATTACCAGCGCTCAATACCTATACGGCGCCTTGATCCTGGGAGAAAAAATTGGGAATGAAAGAAGTATTGCTGCCCAACAACTTATCGAATTAATCAAAAAGGAATATCGATTGGAAGTGTAGTTTATAATATGCCAGGAAAAACCAAAGCAATTATTATTGGAAAATATGGGAGACTAGCCTATTATTATTCCCCAAAAACTCACTATCACCCTACAGGTACTTCACCCCTTCCGGAACATCATAAAAGGTAGGGTGGCGGTAAACTTTATCATTGGCAGGATCAAAAAAAGAACCTACTTCTTCCGGAGTGGAAGCCACAATATATTGTGCCGGAACAACCCAAATGCTTGTTCCTTCGTTGCGGCGGGTATAAACATCCCTTGCATTTTCCAATGCCATAGCGCCATCGGGTGCATGTACGCTTCCGGCGTGTTTATAGGGTTGGCCTGATTTTGATTGAATAAAAACTTCCCAAAGGGGCCATTGATTATCTTGTTGTTCCATATTAAGCTGCTTTCTTTCGTTTTTTATCGGCATAAGCGGCGGCGGCATCGCGCACCCATTTACCTTCATTATGTGCTTTTACACGGGCATTCAAACGTTCCCGGTTACATGGTCCGTTCCCACTAACAACCTGATTAAATTCTTCCCAGTTTATTTCTCCAAATTTATAATGCTGGGTCGCTTCATCCCACTTTAAGTCTTTATCAGGCATGGTTATACCTAAAAAATCAGCCTGTGGAACGGTACGGTCAATAAATTTCTGGCGAAGGTCGTCATTGCTTTCGCGTTTCACGCGCCATTTTGTCATATCCCCTGTATGTGGAGAATCCTTGTCATGCGGACCAAACATCATAAGCGAAGGCCACCACCAACGGTTAAGCGCATCTTGCGCCATAGCCTTTTGTTCTGCTGTTCCCCTGCAAAGGGTAAGCATAATTTCATATCCTTGTCTCTGGTGAAAACTTTCTTCCCTGCAAATCCGAATCATAGCACGTGCGTAAGGCCCATAGGATGCTCTTTGCAGCATAACCTGATTAATAATAGCGGCTCCGTCAACCAGCCAACCAATAGCGCCAATGTCGGCCCAGGTAAGAGTTGGGTAATTAAATATGCTGGAGTATTTTGCCTTTCCTGTAAGTAATAAATTTAAAATCTCTTCCCTGCTTGAACCCAATGTTTCAGCAGCAGAATAAAGATATAGGCCATGCCCTGCTTCATCCTGAACCTTAGCTAATAAAGCCGCTTTACGGCGAAGGTTCGGGGCCCGGGTAATCCAATTAGCTTCGGGTAGCATTCCAATTACTTCGGAATGAGCATGTTGTGAAATCTGGCGAAGTAAATTTTTGCGATACTTATCAAGCATCCAGTCTTTGGGTTCAATATATAGGTTGTCGTCAATCTTCTTTTGGAATCTTGTTTCGAGCTCAAGTTGAGATAATTCAGGCATAGGGTCGGGCTAATGTTGAATTGCAAATATAGGCAAAACATTTAGTAAGAATCAGTGATTTCTGTTACGTTGCAAATATCACACCGTACTTCCCTAAAAATTCTAATTTTGTGCGGTTTAAAATAAGAAATAGCCCGTGTCAAAATTCCATCAACTTACCGTATCAGAAATAAAGAACGAGACACTCGACTGTGTTTCAGTTACCTTTGATGTGCCATCCAATCTAATTAAGGATTATGAATATATTCAAGGTCAGCACCTTACGTTAAAACTGCTGGTGAACGGAAAAGAGGTGAGGCGTTCCTACTCTTTATGCAGTAGCCCTATGATTAAAGAGCCTTTGCGGGTAGCGGTTAAACGGGTTAAAGGCGGACTTGGCTCTAATTTCATTTACGATAATCTTAAGAAAGGGGATGTAATTGAGATAATGACTCCTATGGGAAATTTCCATACGGAACTGAAGAATACCAATAAAAAGCATTACGTTCTTTTTGCAGGTGGTAGCGGAATCACACCCATGATGTCTATCATAAAAACAACATTAATAGCCGAACCGCAGAGTACCTTGACCTTATTTTATGGAAACTTTGATGAAGCTTCCACTATCTTTAAAAAAGAGTTGGATGAGATTGTTAGTCTGAACCCCGGAAGATTTACCCTGCATTATATTTTTGAAAAACCTTCCTCTCAAAATATTTCCGCCGATTTAATCGGGATGCTGACCAAAGATAAAGTGAAGGAAGTTATCAGCAAGTATCTGGAAAGAAATCCTGTTATTGAATATTTTGTTTGTGGCCCAGGACCTATGATGGATAATGTAAAAGAAGTATTGGAAAGCAATAATGTAAACAAGAACTTTATACATATTGAATACTTTACCTCAGCAGTAGAAGAACCTAAAAAAGACGCCTCCGAAATTAAAGGCTCCATTTGTGAAGTAACCGTTATTGCCGATGGAAAAGAAACTACCTTTCAGTTAGCGACTGATGGTGACGCAATTTTGGATGCCGCTATGGATGCGGGAGTGGATGCCCCATTCTCCTGCAAGGGTGCGGTATGTGCTACCTGTCGCGCTAAAGTTATGGAAGGAAAAGCCAGTATGACTATGAACTACGCTCTTACCGATGATGAAGTGGAAGAAGGATACATACTTACTTGTCAGGCCCATCCAACTACTCCAGTGGTTGTTGTAGATTATGACAGATAATAAATAGCTATAAACTATAAGATATGAGATGTTCCCTTCCAAACTTGCGAATGCTTTTCATAGCTTATGGCTCATATCTAATGTCTATTGGGTTTATTTCTTGTGGCGGTGAAACCAGCAATAATTCAACTCAAAATAATACGGCAGACAATTCACCTTACGCAGCCGGAAGGGCTATTTACCAAAAGACCTGTATTAGCTGCCATCAGGCAGATGGGAAAGGAGTACAGGGCGCTTTTCCTCCCTTGGCAGGATCGGATTATTTACTGGCCGATAAATTCAGGGCCATACGCCAGGTGCTGAAAGGTTCCATGAATAAGATAACCGTTAACGGAACCGATTATCAAGGTGTTATGACACCACAAGCACTTAATGACAGCGATGTTGCACAGGTATTGAACTATGTTTACCATTCCTTTGGTAACAATGGTTTTACGGTTAGCTCTGCCGATGTGAAATCGGTCAGGGATACAATAAAATAATAAGTTATTCTCTGTTACATTGTTACAAACAATGCAACAGCAGCTACCGTCATTACTATCAGCGTAATCCATCCTAAAATATTGGAGAGTAGTTTATTGGTAAATTCTCCCATTATTTTTTTGTTGTTACAAATATGCATAATAATGGCAATTAATACAGGTGCGGTAACCCCATATACAATGGCGGTAAAAATCAATGCTTTTATAGGGTCGATGCCAAGCAGGTTAATGCCCAAGCCAATTAGAATGGAAATGGCAAGTATCAGATAAAATCCTTTGGACTGGTGCCATTTGGTATTGAGTCCTTCCGACCATCCGAAAGTCTCTGCAATCATGTAGGAAACTGAGCCAGCCAATACTGGAATAGCCAATAATCCTGTTCCTATAACACCTATTGCGAAAAGCAGGTAAGCAGAATTTCCGGCTAAAGGTTTCAGTGCTGAGGCTGCATCCTGAACAGTTGCAATATTTGTTATACCACCACGGAACAACACAGAACCTGTTGCCAGTATAATAAAATACATTACAAAATTGGAGAAGAACATCCCGAGATTAACATCTGTACGCATATCTGTAATATCTGATTTATCAACAATTAAGGATTTCTTGTTAGATTCTCTTTCTTCTTTTTCCATGGAGGTTTGCCAGAAAAAAAGATAAGGCGAAATAGTAGTTCCAAGTATAGCCACTAATATGGCTATATATTCTTTCGTCCATTTTATTTGAGGAATGAATGTTGCTTTCAAAATGGCCCAACCATCCTGCTTTACCAAAAATGGGACAATAATATAAAGCATTAGGGTAAGGCAAAGCCATTTGAGCACTGCAGCTATTTTTTTGTAAGGAAAATAGATAAGTGTAATTATGAGAAATGCAACAAACACAAATGAAAAAACAATGCTGTTAACCGAAGGGAAAAGCATAGTTGCCACTGCGCCCATACCTGCAATATCCGCGCCAATATTTAAAATAATGGCAGGGAAAGAAATAAATACGAAAGCATATAGTAGTAATTTGGGATAATGGATTTTCAAGGTTTTTGTAAGACCGCTGGCCGTAACTATTCCAATTCGCGCGCACATTCCCTGCACGGCTGCCATCATTGGAAAGGTAACAAGTGCAGTCCATAAAGTAGTTAACCCAAATGCCGCACCTGCTTGTGAATAGGTAGCAATCCCCGATGGATCATCGTCACTGGAACCGGTAACAAAACCGGGACCAAGGGTTCTCCAAAATTTTTCTGTCTTTTTTACGGGATTTACTTTCATTATTTTACCGCTTCACATGTACAATCTTTTTACTTTTATAAAATTCTTCGCTAAACCAAATATCGATTGGGTAAATGGTGGTATTCTCTTTAAGCCTTCCCAAATCGGTTTCCACATCGCCTCCGGCCAGATAAAGTAAACCATTGGGTAATGTGTTATCACTCTTTTTTTTGCTTGGTAAAATAAGATGTTGTACACGGCTGTAAAAATCTTGCAGGTTGCTGACGGCCCTGCCTGTAACAAATTCAATATCTTCATCCAGATTTTCTGCCCGGTCATTTAAAGCGAATGCATTGGTGATTCCTAAGGCAGTAATTATTTCCTCTACTACTTTTATTTTCTTTCCGATGGAATCTACAAGCATGAAGGAACATTCCGGAAACATAATAGCGAGGGGTATCCCGGGCAGGCCACCGCCGGTGCCCACATCAATAATTCTTGTTCCGTCTTTAAATTGAATTAGTTTAGCAATGCTCAACGAATGGAGTATATGGTGCAGGTATAGATGCTCCATATCTTTGCGGGAAATAAGGTTTATTTTTTGGTTCCACTCATGATACAGTTCCCCCAGTTTTTCAAACAGGGCTACCTGTTTTTCGGGTAAAGAAAAATATTTTTGAATAAGAGATACACTGTCTGTAGAGGAAGCAATATGTTCTTCCATCAGATTTTTTCCCTGGAGTTTTTAAGCACTTGAAGCAAGATTTCTTTGGCGCGATATAGCTGTCCTTTTACTGTACCGATAGGGATATTCAAGTGTGCCGATATTTCTTCATAGGACCATTCTTTAAAGTACCTAAGCTCAATAAGCTTTTTATACCGTGGTTTTAATTTGTCAACCACTTCATGCATTACTTTTATTTTTTGAGCTTTAATAAATTTTTCTTCCGGGTCCAGGTAACCAGATTTAAGATCCATAGTTATCTCACCACCATCCTCACTTTCGAAAGTATTGTCAATAGAAAGGGGTTTTATCTTTTGCCTTCGCATATGGTCAATGCAATTATTAGTTGCAATGCGGAAAAGCCAGGTGCTAAAAGCAAAATCGGGAGTATAGTGATGCAAACTTTTAAAAGCTTTTCCAAAAGCTTCCATGGTGAGGTCATCCGCATCGTCTTGGTTGCGGACCATCTTAAACATCATATAATAAATAGCATCATAATACCGCTTCAATAGTTCCGTATAGGCTTTCTGATCGCCTGCTGACGCCCTTTGCACGAGGTTGTAATCATAATATGCCTTTGCGGAAAGATATTCTAAATTTTCCATGTCGCTTGTTTAAATACGAGGTTGGATACTGCTATAAGAGGGTAGAAGAAAAAAAGCAAAACCCATTCTGACAATAGCGAATATACGAATAATTTGCTTTCGTTCAGTCGGGACATGGCTTTTTTAAATATGATTAATTGAATAATAATATATCCGGAAAGTATACCTAATGCTATATCTCTATAATTGGGAGAGAATAATAGTGCAATGGCGGCAATCCAGAAAAAATATTGAGAAAAAGTAATAACAGCGAGCATGAATTTTGAAGAAGGTTTATAATGTTTGGCTGTTGATACATGCCTGCGCTTTTGATGTAACCATTCTTTCAAATTCTTTTTAGGTTCGGAAAAAGTGATGCAGTTTTTATTGGCCGCAATGCGGATGTTGTATTTGGTAGCAGACTTATTTACAAACAAATCATCATCACCCGAAGGAATTTGCGAATGCGGAGAAAAGCCTTTTTCCTTCATGAAAAATGATTTTCGATAGGCTAAATTCCGCCCGATGCCCATATATGGCATGCCTGCTATAGTCAGAGAAAGATATTGCAACCCTATACGCAATGTATCCATGCGTATCATTTTGTTAATAAACCCCCTGCTATTAGAATAGGCTCCATACCCCAGTACAATGTCTGTACTTTCATCAAAAGTCTCGATAATTTGCGTCAACCAATCCTTACTTGCCGGAAAACAATCAGCATCTGTGAAAACCAAATGTTCGTATTGTGCACTCTTTATAGCTATAGTCAGTGCTAACTTTTTGCCATGCTTATAAAAATGGTCCTCTTTTAATTCTAAAATTTTAAGACTGGGGTACTCCTTTTGCATTTCTTTTAAAACACTCAGGGTATCATCCCAGGAACAATCATCTACAACAATCACTTCAAAAAGCGGATAATCTTGTTCCAATACCAAAGTCAGGTTCTTTTTGATGTTAACGGCCTCGTTTCGTGCGCAGATAATTATTGAGGCGGGCGGCAAGTTACTTTTTGCAAGAGGTGTTTTTTGAGTTCCAAATACAAACCGAAAATAGGCTATACCGCAAAAAAACAGGTAGATAGCAGTACAAAAACAAAGTATACCAAGTACTATTTCGGCAAGCATGAATAGTTAAAATTTGTAAATCATGCAAAGCTATCTTTAGTTTAGAGCACTATTCCTTTTACTTTTGGCATCATTTCAACAAAATAATTAACATATCCTTGAATTTTAAATTACTTCATACCGATCCAAACTCTAAGGCAAGAGCCGGAATTTTACACACGCCACACGGTGATATTGAGACTCCTGTGTTCATGCCGGTGGGTACTATTGGCTCGGTGAGAGGTGTTACCCAACCTGATTTGGAGCATGATATTAAAGCCCAAATTATATTAGGTAATACATACCATCTTTACATTCGCCCGGGTATAGAAATTCTTAAAAATGCCGGCGGCCTGCATAAATTTATGAATTGGCATAAACCAATTCTTACCGATAGCGGTGGTTTCCAAGTGTATTCACTTTCTCCAACCAGGAAAATAAAAGAAGATGGGGTGGAGTTTACTTCCTATTTAGATGGATCTAAACATTTCTTTACACCCAAATCCGTATTAGATATTCAAGAAATAATTGGCGCTGATATTGTAATGCCTTTAGATGAATGCGTGTCATTGCCCGCCGAGCATAGCTATGTCCGCAAATCGGTTCAGCTTACACATAAATGGCTGAAAGAAGCCAAAGAATATCATGATACCAGAACGGAGAATAAACAAATGCTTTTTGGAATTATTCAGGGCGGAACTTATGCCGATTTGAGGGAAGAGTCGGCCAAGTTTGTAGCAGATTTAGACCTCGATGGTAATGCTATTGGCGGCCTTTCAGTAGGTGAACCGGCAGAAGAAATGTATGCCATGACTGATAAGGTGGTTCCATTTTTGCCGGAGAATAAACCCCGTTATTTAATGGGAGTTGGTACGCCTGACAATTTATTAGAATCGGTGGCACTTGGAATAGATATGTTCGACTGTGTGATGCCTACCCGCAATGCAAGAAATGGATGGCTTTTCACGAAAAACGGCATTGTTAACATTGTTAACTCCAAGTGGAAAAATGACTTTTCACCTCTTGACGAGGATGGGGAATCTCCTGTCGACCTTTATTATTCCAAAGCGTACTTGAGGCATTTGCATATGTGCAAGGAGCTTTTGGGTATGATGATAAGCAGTATTCATAACTTAGCATTTTATTGCTGGCTTATGCAGGAAGCACGTAAACATATTATTGAAGGCGATTTCGCCAAATGGAAAATAGAAATGGTAAAACGGGTAACAACCCGCCTTTAGGTAATGGAAAAGCATTTGAATATACGAGTTTATGGGAGGGTGCAGGGAGTGATGTATCGCGCAAATGCTGTGGAAATTGCCAATGGCCTAGCTTTAAAAGGTTTTGCCAGGAATGAAAAAGATGGCAGTGTATATATAGAAGTGGAAGGAGAAGAGGAAGCATTAAAGAAGTTTATTGATTGGTGTAATATAGGTCCTGCAAGGGCAAGTGTTGAAAGGGTTACAACAGAAAATGCTCCTATGAAAAATTATCTCAATTTTGTGATTCAGCGATGAAACTGATTAAAAAGTTAGACATATACATTCTAAAGAAATTCCTGGGGACTTTCATTTTTGCCATTATTATAATAAGTGTTATCATTATTATTTTCGATATATCGGAAAAGCTGGAATGGTTTATGAAGCACCATGCCACCTGGAAGCCTATTGTATTTGATTATTATGTAAATTTTATTCCTTATTTGGTAAACCTGTTTAGCCCTCTATTTACCTTTATAGCTGTAGTCTTTTTTACTTCGCGCATGGCTGCGCGCAGCGAAATAATTGCCATTTTGGGTGGAGGCACCAGCTTTTGGAGGTTGCTTTATCCATATATGATAGGTGCCTTTTTAATTTCCGGCATGTCACTTTATCTCAATCATTTTGTAATACCCGATGCGAATAAAATACGTTTACGATTTGAGAATAGATTTCTGAATGATCCGACAACCAATCATAATTTAAACGTTCATAAACAAATTAGCCCGGGGGTATATATTTATATGGAGACTTTTAACAATGATGTTGGGTACCGCTTTACCCTAGAGAATATTCAGGGTCAGGAAATACCTTATAAGCTAATGGCTGAAACAATTCGCTGGGACAGCGCAAAAAAAAACTGGAAGATCTTTAATTATTTCATTCGAAAAATCCGTCCCGATGGCACCCAAAAAATTATTTCCGGAATGGAAAAGGATACAGTATTAAATCTAAATCCCGCAGATTTTACAGAGCGGCTTGATGATGTGAAAGCCATGAACTACAAGGAATTGAATGCTTATATTGACAAAAAACGTATGGAGGGCTCTACCAACATAGCTGCTTTTGAGGTAGAAAAAGACCAGCGAACCGCTTTCCCATTCGCGACCTTTATTCTTACCGTTATAGGGGTTTCCCTTTCGAGCCGAAAGGTAAGGGGAGGAACAGGGCTGCATTTAGGCATTGGTTTAATGATTGCTTTTTCATTTATTTTATTTATGCAAATATCTACCACCTTTGCTGCGGGAGGGTTTATCTCTCCTTTAGTATCGGTATGGATACCTAACTTTATTTATGGTATTCTAGCCTACTTTATGCTAAGGTGGGCGCCGAAATGAGCAGAAAGTTCATAACGTTGAATGTTTATAAAGTACGGTATTGATGATCAGAGACTTTACAAACTTTGTGAACTTTACAAACTTTATGAACTCGTATTGAATTATTTCCTATATTTGCAGCCCAAAAAAAAAGGTAGGTATGTCAAGAGTATGTCAAATAACAGGTAAAAAGGCGATGGTCGGAAACAATGTTTCCCACTCTAACCAAAAGACTAAGAGGAAGTTCAATCCAAACCTGCAATCGAAACGTTTTTACGTTCCCGAAGAAAAAAAATGGATTACCTTGAAGGTGAGCACCTCAGGAGTAAAGATAATTAACAGGAAAGGCATATACGCCTCATTGAAAGATGCAAAAGAAAAAGGCTATTATATAGAAAAAAAAGCTAAAAAATCTAAATAATCATGGCAAGGAAAAGAGGCAATAGAATACAGGTTATTTTGGAATGTACCGAGCACAAAGCCAGCGGACTGCCAGGCACTTCCAGGTATATTACCAAAAAAAATAAAAAGAACACTCCCGAACGTATGGAGTTGAAAAAATACAATCCCATCTTAAGAAAGATGACGGTTCATAAAGAAATCAAGTAATTATAATTAAAAAGTCATGGCAAAGAAGACGGTAGCAACATTTAAAACAGGGAAAGGAAAAGACTTTGTAAAGGTTATAAAGATGGTTAAAACCCCAAAGGGCGGTTACACCTTTAAACAGGAAATAGTTAACAAAGACCACGTTAAGGATTTTTTGTCCTCTAAGTAATTACTTATTACTCCTTTAAAAGCTTTCTTCCTTAACTTGGGGGAAAGCTTTTTTAATTCATACCTATGGATAGTTATATAGAAATCTGCAGAAAAGTTTTCAGGCAATATAAAGCGCTGGGTGAAAAAGCCATGGCTCAGCTGGACGATAATCAACTTAACTGGGCTCCATCCTCCGAATCGAATAGCATTGTATTAATTGTAAAGCATCTTTACGGCAATATGCTTTCCCGCTTTACGGATTTCCTAACCACCGACGGAGAAAAGGAGTGGAGAAATCGCGACAGTGAATTTGAGAGTGATAAAAAAATGAGTCGTGCAGAACTGAATAAAATGTGGGAAGAGGGATGGTTATTATTTCTTCGCACATTGGATTCTTTGACTGATGCTGACCTTGATAAAATTGTAAAGATACGCGGAGAGGAACATACTGTATTAGAAGCCCTACAAAGGCAGACTGCCCATTACAGTTATCACATCGGGCAAATAGTATATCTTGCAAAAGCATGTAAAGACAAGGATTGGAGTTCGTTATCCATTCCAAAAGGTAAATCAAAGGAATTTAACGAAAAGCTATTTGGAAAAAAGTAATGAATCTGAGGAGCATATTTGGTGGAGGAAATAAATCGAGCTTTGATATAGGGCTTGAAAAAACCCGCAAAGGATTTTTCTCCAGGCTTGCTGCCGCTATTTCAGGTAAAACTACTATTGATGCCGAGGTCCTTGAAAATATTGAAGAGACGCTCATCTCTTCGGATGTGGGAATTACCACTACGGTGAAGATAATTGAAAGTTTACAGAAAAAAGTGGAGGAAACTAAAGGTGTAAAAACGACCGATATTTATACTATGCTCAAATCAGAAATTTCCAAACTGTTAGCAAATAATAGCAATGGTGTTTCCGCGGAGCTTCCCAAAGAAAAGCCGTATGTAATCATGGTTGTGGGCGTAAATGGAGTCGGCAAAACCACCACTATTGGAAAGTTGGCATCTCACTTTAAAAAGTCGGGTTTAAAAGTAATGCTCGGTGCTGCCGATACCTTTCGTGCTGCAGCGGTAGACCAGTTGCAGATATGGGCCAAACGGGTGGATGTTCCTATTGTTTCAAGAGGAATGAATGCAGACCCCTCAGCAGTAGCTTTTGATACCCTGCAATCGGCTGTTGCACAAAAAATGGATGTCGTGATTATTGACACCGCAGGCAGACTTCATAATAAAGTGGGGTTGATGACCGAACTTTCTAAAATACGCAGGGTGATGCAAAAAGTAATTCCGACTGCTCCGCATGAAGTGCTGCTTGTACTTGATGCAAGTACCGGGCAAAATGCTATTGAACAATGTAAAGAATTTACCAAAGCCACCGATGTAACTGCACTTGCCCTCACCAAATTAGATGGCACCGCCAAAGGTGGTGTGGTTATTGGTATATCCGATCAATTCAAAATTCCCGTGCGTTATATAGGCATAGGAGAAAAGATAGATGATCTGCGCCTTTTCGACAAGGATGAGTTTGTGGAGAGCTTGTTTAAGCAATGAGAAATTCAAACTTTCCCTCCCACAAAAGGATTATGTAGTTTTTCATATCCAATTGAAGTTTGTATTCCATGGCCTGAGAATACTTCCACATCATCGGGTAGGATGAAAAGTTTTGTCAGGATATTATTTTCCAGGGTATCGTAATCTCCCCCCGGAAGGTCCGTTCTGCCAATGCTTTCGCGAAAAAGCACATCGCCTCCCCACAATTTCTTTTCCTTGGCATTATAAAAGCATACGCTGCCCGGAGAATGTCCGGGAGCATATATAACATCCAGTGTAATATCGCCCCATGTTATCTTTTCATGCTCCTCTATAAATCGCAACGGATCAGGCGAAGGAATGGCATCAACTCCATAAAAAGCGGCCGTTTCGCTTAGTTTTTGCAAAAGGATAAGTTCATTCCTGTGAAGCAAAGGTGCAAGGCCATACTCTTTGTAAACGAAATGATTGCCCAAAATATGATCAAGATGGCAGTGGGTGTTAAGAAGAAGTACCGGTTTCAACCCCTCTGATTTAATAAAATCGGCCATGCGTTTGCATTCTTCCGGAGTACTGCATCCGGGGTCAATAATAACTGCTTCTTTGTTATTGTTGTAAAGTATATAGGTGTTTTCGGCAAAGGCGTTAAACTCAAAGTGCTTTTGGTGCGTCATAAGGGTTCTGTTAAAGGCAAATTTACTATTTTAGCAGTCTTATATTGGTTATAGTGTACTTACTACGTAAATATTTTCTTATTGGGGTCTTGATTTTTTCCTTTTCTTTTGAGGGAAAATGCCAGTTCTTTACGGGTTCGGAAGTGCAGTTTGGGAAGAATAGGGTGAAGTATGAAAAATTTCTCTGGACCTATTACTCTTATCCGAATTACAAGGTTTATTTTTATCAGGGAGGTGACCAAACAGGGCAATATGTTGGTGAAAAAGCAGCAGGATTTATACGCCAGATATGCGCATTTATGGATTACCAAACAGACAAAGAAATTGATTTTATTGTTTACAGTAAGCAATCGGAATATGCTGAAAGCAATATTGGCTTAAATCAGGATGACCAATATAATACCGGTGGCGAAAATCATGTTGTATCCAGAAGAGTTATTCTTTACTTTGATGGCGATCACCGACATTTAGATGAACAAATCAGGCAGGGCATAGCTGAAGTCATTTTTCAGGAAATGATGTATGGAGGAAGTTTTAGTAATGTTATTAAAAGTTCCACTTTATATAATATCCCGACCTGGTTTGAACAGGGCTTTGTGCATTATATAGCCTCAGGCTGGAATACGGACATTGATGGCTATGTACGTGACGGAATTCAAACAGGCAGATATAAAAAATTCAATCACCTTACGGGCATCGATGCCACTTATGCCGGTGTTTCCATCTGGAATTATATTGCACAGAGCTATGGAGAATCTGTTATCCCTCAATTACTTTATGTAGCCCGTTCCAGCCGAAGCATTGAAAATGCATTTCTGTATTCATTAGGCACCTCTTTGAAATCGTTTACCAAAGACTGGATAAGTTATTACGATACACAATACAAAAAGGAACCGCAAAAAGAGGCTGTTCCGCAAAAGTCTCCTGTTATTTCAAAACCCAAAAGCAATACCAAATACTATCATCTGGAAGCATGTCCCGAAGGCCGTTACCTTGCTTATGCTACCAACGAATTGGGACAATGCAGGGTTTGGCTATATGATAATGTTACGCATAAAAGCAAATGCATACTTAAACAAGGGCAAAAAATAGGCCGCGTTTATGATTACTCCTATCCGCTTATTGTATGGCATCCCAGCGGAGAAATATTTTCCATCGTTATGGAATCGGATGCCATGATAAAACTTTATACGTATACCCTTTCCAAACATAAATTGGAATGGAGCAGGCTTATGAATTTTCAAAAAATACTCGACCTTTCTTATTCCGATGATGGCACTAAATATGTTATGTCTGCTATACGCGACGGACAAACGGACATTTACATACTAACTGCCGGATCCAGTGCATTTGAACAAATTACAAAAGATGTGTATGATGATATGTGGCCCAGATTTATCGACCATTCTACAAAAATAATATTCAGTTCAAACCGCCCCGATGATACCTTGGGGAATAAAGGGGATTATAGTAAAATGCAATCGCATTACGACATTTTTGAATATAATTTACTCACTCATTCTAAAGCATTAACAAGAATTACCAATACCCCAAGTATCGATGAAACTTATCCAATACCTTATTGTCCGGGGTATATTTCATATTTGAGCAATGCTTCGGGAGTAACGAATAGAAAAATTGCGCGCATTGACAGTTCTATCAGTTTTGTTGATACATCGGCACATTACAGATACATTGTGAATTCGTTTACAATTACAGACTATAACCACAATATTCTGGAACAGGACGCATCTCCATACCTAAGGTATTCTACAGAAATTCTTTTCAATAAGGGCAAATATTACATGTACAAAGATACCCTGCCCGAAAAACTAACATCGGTTGAATCTTTAACATCTCAGCCTACTTCGTTTATGAAGCAATATCTTGGCATAGAAAGAAGAAAAATTTATGATGATTCTATTGCTAAACAGGCCACAAAAGCAGATACCAATGCTATTATTATTAAATACTCCATAGCCCCCGAAAGCAAGGCACCTGTAAAATCTGACAGCACAAATAAAAATAAGCCTTCGGATACCGCCCATATTGATCCTTATCACTTGCCGGTAAATATAAATGCCTATTCATTTGAACCGGAAGGGACTTATGTAAAACCTGTTACTGCTATTCATTCACCTGCACCATCACCCACTCCGAACATATTCCCAACAAATAAGCCGATAGATGAAAAAGCCAGAGACACCGGTGCAAAGAAGCATGTACTCTCCAAAGAAAATTACTATGTAAGTTTTAAGCCTACGTATATCAATGCCCAATTAAATAATACTTACATATCTAACACCTATTTACCTTATAGTGTAGGTTCTTCATTATTATCTCCCGGATTGGGCTTTAACCTTTCGGTAAACGGGCTCCAGGATTTATTTGAAGATTACAGCATTTCAGGCGGGGTGCGCATGGATTTGGGCTTTGATGATAACGACTATTTTTTAACCTATGATGACAATTCCGACAGATTAGGCAAGGAAATCACCCTTCAAAGGGGGTCATTTTTAGGTGTTGCACAAGGATATTATTTATCAAATATTTATTGTCTCGATGCGACCTATAAACTCAAATGGTCATTAAGTGAAACAGCCCGTCTGGAGGGAAGCGCAGGACTTCTTAATGAGAAGACCATAACGCTTGCTGAAGATATTCCAAGCCTTGAAACTCCGCCTACATCCAATTACATGCCCCATCTCGAGATGGATTATGTTTACGACGCCACTATTCCTGTCGGTCTTAATTTATACACCGGATTAAGGGCAAAGGGATTTATACAGTATTATAATGACGTTAGCCAGGCGAAAACAGGAATGTATATATTAGGTATGGACGTGCGTTATTACATAAAAATCCACCGGGAATTAATCTGGGCAAATCGGTTCTCGGCAGGTACATCATTTGGTCAGGAACATGTACTGTATTATTTGGGTGGTGTGAATGGATGGTTTAACCCTGCCTTTAGCAATGCTACAAACCCACCAACAGGTCAAAATTATGTTTTCGAGTCATTGGCGGACCCCTTGCGTGGCTTTGACCAAAATGTACGCAACGGCACTAACTTCGTGTTATATAATAGTGAAATACGTTTCCCCATTTTCCGCTACTTACTCAATCGCCCCATTAAATCAGACTTTATTAATAACTTCCAGATAATTGCCTTTGGTGATATAGGAACTGCTTGGACAGGCGCCACCCCCTATTCCAATATCAACTCCATTAATACAACGGTGGTAGGCGGAGAAGGCAACCCCGTTACCGTAATTATTTCAACACAACAATATCCTTTTGTAGAAGGTTTCGGACCTGGAATCAGAACAAGGATATTAGGTTATTTCCTCAGACTTGATGAAGCCTGGGGCATAAATAACGGTGTAATTTCAAATACTCCTGTTACTTATTTCTCCTTTAGTTTGGATTTTTAAATGGTACAAACTAAGTAGTATTATATTCCGGACACTGGATCTTTCATCTGAATGATAAAAAGTTTTTTAAAAAGATATATCGGTTTTATATTCCTTCTTGGAGGCTTTCTCGTAATAGGGATTACGACCTATCAAAGCTATGGAATTTCATGGGATGAGGGCGATGAAAGGAATCTTGGCAATGCAACATATAACTATCTCTTTCATGGTCAAGATTCCATAAAATATTGCAGCAACAAAATATATGGAGTTGCCTTTGAACTACCATTGACCGTAATTGAGAAGTCACTTAACCTGCAAGACATCCGGGATATTTATTTAATGCGGCACCTCATGACACATCTTTTCTTTTTGCTGGGAGCTCTTGCATTTTTTTTATTGATTGATTACCTCTATCGTAATAAGATATTAGCAACTATTGGCTTTTTGCTTCTAACGGTCAACCCATTAATTTATGCCCACTCTTTTTATAATTCAAAGGATATTCCTTTCCTTTCCATGTTCATCATTTGCTTTTTAGTAACCGCCATTGCATTTAATAAAAATACGGTAAAGTGGTATATTATACTTGGAGTTGTATGCGGACTTTTAATGAATATGCGGATAATGGGCGTATTGCTTATTGGTTGCATTTGGCTGTTTTTCGTGTTAGATTACCAGGCATCAAAACAGGATAAAGCAGTAAAGAAAAAAATTCTACGGTATCTACTCATTTTTACCTGTACATCATTCGGACTATTGCTTATTACCTGGCCCTATCTATACTCTAACCCGGGTCAGAATTTTATTGATGCTTTTAAAAAACTGTCACAATGGTCCTGGGATGGAGATGTACTGTTTTGGGGGAAAGTATATCATAGTAAACACTTGCCTTTGTATTATGCTATTTCATGGTTCTGTATTTCTAACCCTATTCCCTATATTATTCTTGGTTTTTTCGGTATACTCTATTTTGTCATAAAGTTTATAAAAAATCCAAAACAGTTTATTTTCGATAGAATGTTGCGAAACCAGGCGCTTTATGTTTTTTGTTTTGTTGAGCCTTTACTTGCTGTTCTTGCTTTTCATTCCGTAATATTTGATGCCTGGCGGCATTTGTATTTTATATATCCGCCTTTTATACTTGCAGGAATATTCGGGTTAAATTATTTATTTACAACCAAAATGAAATGGCCGGTTTTGTTAATACTAATAGCAGGTATTGGATATACAGGTATTTATATGACTTCCACTTTTCCCAATGAAAATGTCTACTTTAATAAATTCGTAAACCGGGATCCGGAATCTCTCCGTAAAAATTTTGATTTGGATTATTGGGGGAATTCCTATAAGCAGGCGCTTGAATATATTTTAAAAACCAACACTTCTAAAACCATTAATGTGTATGTGGTAGGGTTTGTGGGAAGAGAAAATGCCTGGATTTTAAAACCGGAAGAAAGAAAGCGAATTCATTTTATGGCTGATTCGGAGTCAGGAAAAGCAACCTATGTTGCCAGTTTCTACAGAAACCATCCGGAAGATTATTCATTCCAGAACTTGGAAGTATTTCACATTAAGGTGCTCAACAGCACTATCATGAGTGTTTTTAAAGTAAAGTAGACAAGCCCCTTTGCAATTAAATAATTGCTTCGGGGGAAGCATTAATGACTTACTCTGTTGGGAAAAGGCGGTACTTGCGGCACATCTTTTTCCTGTGTCTTTAAATCTTCCAAAATAACTTCAATAGCCTTGTTTAACTGGTCGTCAATACCATTGTATTGATGAGAAGGATCGTTTTCTAAAACAATATCAGGATCAACTCCATGCCCTTCAATTACCCAATTGCCTTCCGGCGAATAAGGTCCAAATTCTGGCTTCTCCAGGTAACCGCCATCTAAAAACGGAAGTGATGCATTTATTCCAACTACCCCACCCCATGTACGCTTTCCGATAATTGTCCCTAACTTGTTTTTGCGAAAGCGATAAGGAAAAATATCTCCGTCAGAAGCAGAGTATTGATTAATGAGCAGCACTTTAGGCCCGATATTCATTTCAGGAGATGGTGCGCCAATTGTATTTCTCGACATTTCAAAAAACACCAATTGCCGCGCTAACCGATCCGTAATAAACGGAGAGACGAAACCACCGCCATTGCCCCGGTCATCAATAATAAGCGCTTTTTTATTTATTTGCGGGTAAAACAACTTGAAGAACTGGTTTAACCCGGCTTCACCCATATCAGGTATATAAATGTAGCCTACTTTGCCATGCGATACTGAATCAACATACGCAATATTATGCTGAACCCAATTGTAGTAGTATAAATTTGATTCATCTGCAACAGGAACTACTATAATTTTACGGCTCCCTTCAGAGGAAGCCTTGCTGTTTATAGTTAGCTCAACTTGCTTATCGGCCATATTTATTAGTGATTCATAAATATCCCGCATTTTATTGGTAGGTAAGCCATTTACGGCAATAATATAATCTCCCGGGTATACGTTTAAGCCAATTTCTGTAAGCGGGGAGCGATAGTTAGGATCCCAATTAGCTCCTTTCAATATTTTTTTAATCTGAAAATATCCTGTTGTGCCATCTTTTGTGAGTTGAGCACCCAATAAACCCATTTGAATTCTTTTCACTTCAGGTTCATCGCCGCCACCTACATAGGTATGTCCGCTGCTTAACTCGCCAATCATTTGGCTTATCAGAAAAGATAAATCTTGGCGGATATTAACATACTTTACAAGCGGTTCATATTTATCATGCATTGCTTTCCAATCGGCTCCATTCATTGTGGGCGAGAAAAAGAAATCGCGCATCTGCCTCCAACTTTCATCATACATTTGCTGCCACTCCTGGTGATGGTCAACCATCACTTTCATGTTGGAAAGGTCAACATTTTTTTGCACGTAGATGGGTGTGGTTGTTATATCAATTACAGCATAGGTTTTACCTTTTACTACCATCATCTTTTTACCATCAGATGAAACCTGGAAATCATCAAACTGTCCGAGTACGGTTTCTTTTTTCTCTTTTAAAGAAAAATAAATGATGGATGCTGCCTTATCAAAGTGTGAACGTTTTAAATAATATACATCATTGCCATTAGCAAAAAGAGTGCCGTAATTAGAAGCATCTATAGGCAAAGCAATAAGACGGTCTGCAAGGCCATCAAGGTCAATCCTTACTTCATTGCCCGATTTTGAAGGGGCAGAAACCGGCTTCACGATTTTAGCAAGGGCTTTGGCGCCAGGAGAGCCTGTATCTGTTTTCAAATTCACTTCATCATCTTTGGGGGCAAAAGGAGATGCAGTTTCTTTAGCTAAGGTAATAAGGTACACCTTGGCCATATCAATATACCCTGCATTAAAATCGGCATCGCTAAACGTTGGGTTGTAATCGCGGTTTGACACAAAAAGCAAATATTTTCCATCTCTGCTGAAGGTAGGATTGAAAGATGCATACCAGCCGTCGGTTGCTTGAGTTTTACTTTTTGTATCTATATTATAAAGAATAATTTTTTGTTCGCTGTAAAATTCAGGATGGGTATATGCTATCCATTTGCTGTCGGGGCTCCAGTTATAATCAAAAAATTCACCCAGGTTGGAGGTATCCACTATTGTTTGCTTTTTTGAGTCCACGTCTAAATAAACCAGGCGTAATTTCCGGTCGCTCCAAAGTATCTTTTTGCTATCCGGTGACCATTTCAAATCAAACTTATAATTATCGCCGTTATCTGTTAAACGTATAGGAGTTCCTCCATTCTGCGCCACTTTATAAATTTCATCTTCTCCGCTTGCATCACTTATGTAAGCAATCCATCTCCCATCAGGGCTCCAGTGTGCACTGCGTTCATGAATATTGGATGTTTTATCCAAATCGCGTGTAACACCGGTAGTAGCCGGCAGTGTCCATATGTCTCCCCTGCCCACAATAGCAAGTCGGCTTCCATCGGGAGCAAGGTCATATGATTCAATATATTTAGAGGCATCAACCAATTCGGAGCGGCTATATACACCATCATCAAATATCTGCACATGAATTTGGGTTACCTGTTCCGTTGCCAAATCCATCTTCCATAAATACCCGGCGCGTTCCCAAACAATAGCATTATTACCAAGCGAAGGGAAAAGGACATCATAGTCATTATAGTTGGTAACCTTACGTGTTTGTTTAGTAGTGACATCATAACAGAATAAATTCATAGTATGGTCCCTGTCCGACAAAAAGTAAATTTTGTTGCCACTCCACATGGGCTCAATATCCTGTATGGTGTCGTTGGTAATGGCTGTTGTTTTTTTAGAGTCGAAATCATAAATCCATATATCATCTGCCATTCCGGCGTGATAATATTTCCGGGCACGGAACTGGCGGAATATGCGGTTAAATGCCAACTGTTTGCCGTCGGGGCTGAATGAACAAAAACCACCTGTAGGCAATGGCAGCTGTTCCGACAAGCCTCCATTTGTATCTGCAACATACAACTGGCCTATAAATGGATTGAATGATTGGCAGCGGGAACGGTACACAATATGTTCATTATCTTTCCATGTCATTACTATGTTGTTTGGCCCCATACGGTCGCTAACATCATCTCTTCCAAGTGTAGCGGTATATGTAACTCGTTTTGGCACCCCTCCCTCTGAGGGCATAATATATACTTCCGTATTTCCATCATATTGACCTGTAAAAGCAATATTTTTTCCATCGGGTGAAAACCGTGCAAACATTTCATACCCCGAACTACTGGTAAGTTTTCGCGCCACACCGCCATTGGCATCAACCGTGTAAAGATTACCGGCGTATGAAAACACTACTTGGTTATTGTGAATGGCAGGAAATCGCATTAGTCGTGCTTCATTATCCTGGGCAAACAATTGCAACGACAGGCAAACGGTACTCAACGTAAGGAATAGATTTTTCATAAATAGGATTTATAAGGGAGTAAATGTAAGAAAATAGCTGTGGTTGAATAATAAGTACAGTAAAAATTCCCCTTTTCTGCATATAGTATGCAAAATGGGATAAGGTTTAGAATATTTTTGGGGGTGGTGCCAGCTGGAGTTGAACCAGCGACGCAAGGATTTTCAGTCCTTCGCTCTACCAACTGAGCTATGGCACCTTTTTATAATTGGGGGCGCAAAAATAACAAAAAACCAATTTGATAATTAGATAATTTAGATATTTGATACTCCTTGGGCGTATAATCCTTTAAATAAGCAAATACACACTGTTAACGAATCATAAATTTGTTTTCCTTAGCTTTGACATAATTTTGAAAAATGAATCTTGCAATTGACATAGGTAACTCAAGGGTTAAAACGGGCTTATTTGTTAAGGGTAAATTGGTGAAAAGCAATATTTATAATTCCTTCAGCCTGAAAGACCTGGAATCTGTTTTTAAGGAGAATCCTGCAATAGATAATACTATATTATGTAGCGTTAAAAGCTACTCGCCGTCAATAAAAAATTTCCTTTCTTCACGCTCCCGTTTTATTGAACTTAGCTACAAAACCCCTGTGCCTGTAAAGGTTGCCTATAAAACTCCCCAAACCCTTGGTATGGACCGCCTTGCGGCTATTTGTGGTGCCTATTCCATTAGCAAGGGAAACATCTTGGTGGTTAATGCAGGCACTTGTATAACATTCGACTTTATGGATAGTAAAAGAATATATAAAGGAGGAAGCATATCTCCCGGTTTAGATATGCGATACCAAGCGTTACATACTTTTACAGGAAAGCTTCCGTTAATACTTCCTGATATGAAATTTAATAAATTAATTGGCACTGATACCGCGGAGGCAATCAAGTCAGGTGTTCAATTGGGGATTGTTAATGAAGTGGATGGTATTATTGGGGAATATCAATCAAAATACAACGATTTGACAATAATACTCACCGGAGGCTCCATGTCCTGGTTGTTAAAAAGTCTTAAAAGCAAAATAAAAGCCGAGCCTTTCTTGGTGCTTACAGGACTTAATGTAATTTTGTCACTTTTTCTTAACCAAGGCAACCTTGCATCAGCTAACAGATTTTAGTAAAAAATGAACAAAGCTTTTTATTCGTTCCCGGCTTTAATATTCGTATTGTCTTTATTCAATATAGGTATTGTATCTGCACAAATAAGTGATATATCTCCTTATTCCAGGTATGGAATTGGCGATTTGCAGGATGTGAATAGTGTGACCAATTTTTCCATGGGAGGAACAGGAATAGCTTACCACAATGATGCAAGCACTCCTTTTTTTATTAACCTGAAGAATCCGGCATCCTACGCCTTTGGTTTTATACCTGTAGAAGACAGTTCCGGTACAGTTGGCCGAAAAATGGTTGCTTTTGAGGCAGGACTGCAGAACAACAGTATGAACCTTTCATCAACCGGCGGCCAAACCGCCAGCAGTAATAATGCCTATTTAGCTTATGCTGTGCTTAATATACCTGTAAGCAAACATTTTGGTCTTGCATTGGGCATTACTCCGGTTAGTACCGAAGGGTATAACATTACAACAAATCCTGTTGTAGATAGCGATGGACATCCGTCAACTACAACCGTACAAAATAATTACCAGGGTGCCGGAGGTATTAGTAAGGTATTTATTGGTGGCGCATATGCCCCGGTAAAAAACCTTTCTTTTGGAGCCAATGTATCTTATCTGTTCGGTAATTTAACCAATACAGAAGAAATTATTTTCCCCGGCTCAAACGCATTTAATACATTGAAAGCCGAGAATGTAGGCATACACTCCTTTGCCGCCGATTTTGGGATAATGTACACCTTTCAGCCGAAATTTTTCGGCGATTGGAGCCTAACCTTGGGCGCTACCGTGGCACCTTCTGTATATCTCAATGCAAATTACAATATCCTTACCGTTTCCCAAGATTATACAGGGGCTAGTATTGATACTTTGCAAGATAGCGGATCGGTTGGCAAAATAAGAATCCCTTTGGCATATGGCGGCGGTATTACTATTAAAAAGGGTGATCAGTGGACCGTTTCGTTTGACTACACCATGCAAAACTGGAGCCAATTTTCTTATTTCGGGCAGACCGAAAACCTTTCCAACAGCTATACTTACGGAGTAGGGGTACAGTTTGTTCCTAAAAAGGATTTCCCTAAAACATATGGACAAAGAATACATTACCGAATCGGATATTCATACTCTTTGAATTATTTAGACTTAAATAACACCCCTTTAATGGACAGAGGTTTCTCTGCCGGAATAGGCTTGCCTATTGGGGCTTCAAACCCTTTAGACCATCCGGCCGTACTGAATATGGCCATAAAAGTTGGATCGATGGGAACAACAACAAATAATCTCATACTTCAGAACTATGTTCAAATAATGGTCGGGTTTACTTTTGATGACCACTGGTTTGATAAGCGCAAATTCAATTAAGATTTAACCGGGGAAAAGCATCCCATTAGGATTTACCGAGATAACTGGAGTTCTTTGTACCTTTGTTTTGTAAAGCCGATTATGTTTATACGAAAGGGTAATTATATTTTATGTTGTTTATTTTTTATGGGCGCCTTGTTCTGCCTCTCATCGTGTGAGAATAACCTTAAAACAGTAAGTCTTATAACAGCCCAAGACAAAAACCTGCAAGATGTGGAGGAAAATGCATCTATTTTTTATAACGATTCTGCCAAAACTAAATTTCATCTCACCTCTGCACGAATAGAAATTTATGGAGGGCCGGACCCATATACATTATATCCAAAAGGTGTAAACATTGATGCTTACGATGACTCTGCCCATACAGATGGGCACTTAGATGCCGGCTATGCCATTGAGCACCTAAACTCAAAGCTATATGAAGCAGATAATAATGTGAGTGTGGTAAATCGCAAGGGTGAAAGGCTTAATACTGAGCAGTTATTCTGGGATGAAATCAAGCATACTATTTATACCAACAAATTTGTGAGGATAAAAACAGCCAAGCAAATAATTTATGGTGACGGGCTAATATCAAACGAGGATTTTACCCAATATAAAATAACTAATATACGGGGAACTATTCAATTGGATACTCCCGAAGATAACGATAAAGACAAGAAATAATGCTAACGTCTGCCATTATCATATTATCCCTTTTGTTTTCGTTTTTCTTTTCAGGCCTGGAGATTGCGTATATATCGGCCAACAAGCTACAAATGTATGTTGAGAGCCGCAAGGTGAGTCTTACAGGACGCTTGTTTTCCCGAATTACCAATAGTCCTGTAAGGTTTCTGGCCACCTTGTTGCTAGGTAATACGCTCGCCCTTGTTTTGTTTGGCGTTTTTTTCTCGGCAGTATTGACAGATATGTTATTGCGCTTTCATTTCAGCAGCCTTTCAATGCTTCTAATACAATCAGCAGTTAGTACATTCATCATTCTGGTTATTGCTGATTTTATTCCAAAAAATTTGTTCAGGGCAAACCCCAACAGGGTTCTTCAACTATTCACACTCCCTTGCATAATTGCTTATTATATACTATTACCATTTACGCTGGCTGTCCTTGCATTTGTCAATTTTTTAATGAAAAAAATATTCAGGGTCACCTTGGTCCGATATAAAAGCACCTTCACCAAAACAGATTTATTCAGTTATATAGAAGATCATTCCAATACGGATGATGAAACTTCCGGTGAAGTGGAACATGAAGTAAAAATCTTTCGAAATGCGCTTAGCTTTCCGGATGTGAAGGTGCGGGATTGCATGATACCTAGAATGGATATTGCTGCTGTGGAAATAGCAGAAGGCTTTGAAAAACTAAAACAGGCGTTCGAAAAAACGGAATTGTCAAGATTGGCGGTATACAAGGATAGTATTGATAATATTATAGGTTATGTACATTTTCACGCTATGTTTAAAAAGGTAGATGATATTCAAAGTATATTAATTCCCGCCCCATTGGTGCCTGAATCTATGCCGGCTAAAGATGCATTACGTATTTTGATGCAGCAACATAAAAACCTTTCGGTAGTGGTAGATGAATTTGGTATGACCTCGGGAATAATTACTACGGAAGATATATTGGAAGAAATATTCGGGGAAATAGCAGATGAACATGACAGGGAAGAACTCACTGAAAAGCAAATATCAGCCGATGAATTTATATTTTCCGCACGCCTGAAAATTGATGACATTAACAACAAATACGGCCTGGATATTCCTACTTCGAATGACTATCTTACACTAGGCGGATACATTCTTAATCATACAGGTTCTATACCATCGGCAAGAGAAATTGTAGTAATTCATAATTTTAGTTTTAAAATTTTATCCTCAACTCCAACCCGTATTGAGCAGGTATATTTAACCAGGGAGAAAAAAGAGAATGAATAAAACCTATATTTCACTTGGAAGTAACAGGGGTAACAGAACTGCTAACCTGAATAGAGCAATAAATCTATTGTCGGAATGGGTGGGTAATGTCACTAAAGTTTCTTCTTTATATGAAACCCCGCCGTGGAAAATGGCAGATAAAACAGATTTTTATAACCAGGTGCTTTTATTGGAAACCATACTTCCTGAAACAGAATTAATAGATACAGTTATTTTGGTTGAAACGATGATGGGAAGGCTGAGAACAAGTAATAAATATGAACCCAGAATAATAGATATTGACATTCTCTTTTTTAATGAAGAAATAATTAATACGGAGGAACTGACAGTTCCACATCCGCTGATAACAGAGCGCAAGTTTGTACTTGTACCTATGGTAGAAATTGCCCCGGAATTTATCCACCCTGTTTTAAAAAAAACTATGGTTCAGTTATTAGATGAATGTGAGGATAAAAGTGAGATAAGAAAATTAGTTTCGAAATAATGCGTAATTTCGTCCGTCAACACTAAGTATATGACAGAATATAATGAATTAGCACCCGGTTCACGGGTTTGGATTTTTCAGGCAGACAGGGAATTCTCTATTGATGAAAATGAAGCAATTTCAAACGAACTACTTCAATTTGTAGATAATTGGTTAAGCCATGGAGCTTTGCTGAAAGCGCATTATAAACTTTTACATAACCGCTTCGTTGTTTTTTTTGCCGATGAACAAGGAGATAATATGTGCGGACGTGCTATTGATGCTTCTGTAAGATTTGTAAAAGAATTGGAAAAAGAATATTCCGTTTCACTTCTGGATAGAAGTAGAGTAGCCTACATCAAGGATGGTAAAGTAGAAGCCTGCACACTGGATGAGCTTGGCCAACGAATTGAAGACGGAGAGATAACTCCCCAAACGGAAGTTTTTAATAATCTTGTTTCAACAAAAGAAGAATTTGATAAAAGCTGGACAGTACCACTTTCAAAAAGCTGGCACCGTTCATACATTATGCAAAATCAATAAAACCAGGTGTATAACAAAAAGTTTCATTCCGATGATTTGAGCCGCTATTCTTTTGCAATAACAGGCGGAGCAGGTTTTATAGGGTCGCACCTTCTTGAATATTTAATTTCGCACAAAGCAGGAAAAATAGTCGTGTTGGATGATCTTTCTTCCGGTTCAAAAGACAATTTAAAATTAGCCGAAAATTATAAAGGGTTTGAATTTATTCAAGGTGATATTTGCGATATAAATACTTGTGGAAAAGCCCTGGCAAATGTTGATTTTGTTATGCATCAGGCTGCCTTGTGTTCAGTACCCCGTTCGCTTGCGAACCCTGTTGCCACTAATGAAGTAAATGTTTCGGGTTTTCTTAATATCCTTATGGCTGCAAAAAAAGCGGGCGTGAAAAGACTTGTTTATGCAAGCTCTTCCTCTGTTTACGGCGACAGCCAAAAGCTACCAAAAAATGAAGCTGATCCGGTGTCTCCGCTTTCACCTTATGCAGTTTCAAAATACACCAATGAATTATATGCTTCGGTATTTGCCCGTAATTTCGGAATGAATATTATCGGGTTGCGTTACTTTAATATTTTTGGTCCGAGGCAAAGTCCGGGCGGCCCTTATGCCGCAGCTATTCCTCTTTTTGTATCTGCACTTCTTGAAAACAGGTCCCCGGTTATTTTTGGAGACGGCAACCAAACACGCGATTTTACCTTTGTTGAAAATGTAGTTCAGGCCAATATTAAAGCTTTATTCTCCTCTGCCGAAGCCAACGGAAATGTGTTTAACATTGCCTGCGGAGAAAGGACAAGCATCAACCAATTATTTAACATGCTTTCCAAAAGTGCAGGTGCAACAGTTAAACCCGAATACAAACCTTATAGAACCGGCGATGTAAAGGATTCCTTTGCAGACATTACGAAAGCAACCTCTTTATTAGGATATACCCCTGAAGTTAATTTCAGCAAAGGCATAGAAACCACCTGGAAATGGTTTAAAGAAAATTGTATTATCGAAAAGTAAATGACATTTTTTGGTCTGTTTAACAAAAAGTCTTCTTTGCCGCCGGCTAACCTATCCGTGTTAAAAACCGATATGCATTCTCATTTTATCCCCGGCATAGATGATGGAGCAAAAACCATGGAAGACTCGCTTGAGATGCTGATGGAAATGCATGCATTGGGCTATCGTAAAGTAGTTACAACTCCACATATAATGAGTGATGGGTATAGGAATACACCCGAAATTATTTTAAGCGGATTGGAAAAACTTAAAAAAGCGGTGAAAGAAGCCGGTATTGATATTGAAGTAGAAGCCGCCGCCGAATATTATTTTGACTACGATTTTGAAAAAAGCCTCCCGCGGCAAAACAAATTGACTTTTGGAAAGAACTATTTGCTTTGGGAATTATCATTTTTAAATAAGCCGGACAATATTAATGATGTTGTTTTTGAAATGATAACCCAAGGCTACAGGCCTGTATTGGCGCATGTGGAAAGATATCCCTTCTGGCATCAGGAGTATGCAAGGTATGAGGACCTTGTCAGCAGAGGGGTTTTACTGCAACTGAACATAAATTCTATTTCGGGCCAATATGGCCCTCCTACTAAAAAGGCTGCGGAATGGCTTATTGATAACGGCATGATAAGCTTCCTGGGAACCGACTGCCACCATATGGGCCACCTGGAGATTTTGAAAAAGACTCTCAAAGAAAAGTATATGCACAAAATTTTAGCTTCGGGCAAACTGCTCAATTCTACGTTGTAGCGATAAATTAAGTCCGGACACAATCATAATAATTGTTAAAATACAAATAATCACCCGATTATAAGTTGATAAGTTTTAGGGGCGAATATTGTTTCTTTACTAATTTTGCCTCACAATATTAAATAAGATTATATGAAAGTAACAGTAATAGGTGCAGGAAATGTAGGCGCTACTTGCGCTAACGTTATAGCACAAAAAGACATTGTAAATAAAGTAGTACTTCTCGACATTAAAGAAGGTGTGGCGGAAGGTAAAGCACTTGACATTTGGGAAACCGCTCCTGTTAACGAATACAGCACACGCGTAAATGGGTATACCAATGACTATTCTCAAACCAAAAATTCGGAAGTGGTGGTTATTACCTCCGGATTGCCTCGTAAACCGGGCATGAGCCGCGATGACCTTATCGCTACCAATGCCGGTATTGTACGTTCGGTTACTGAAAACGTAATCAAGTATTCTCCCGATGC
>Ga0302186_10000630_pt1 | contig 31191 bp, 22 predicted proteins | sample II_Bog_E1_2_FD_198782 | JGI IMG/M metagenome (GOLD analysis project Ga0302186, IMG submission 198782) | Peat permafrost microbial communities from Stordalen Mire near Abisko, Sweden - II_Bog_E1_1 | ecosystem: Environmental > Terrestrial > Soil > Wetlands > Peat | place: Sweden: Abisko... | reverse complement strand
CCCAACCCCAACCCCAACCCCAACCCCTTATAATTATTTTTCAAATAGTGATTAGATAATGATTTAAGGTATACATTGAATATAAATGCAACTCATAATTAAAATAGTAATGTAATATTTAAATCAATTGCGTCATAGGAATTATTTTGCTTCTTGATAAACAGCTTTCATAATAACAGATTATAAATGATTGAAGTTCTCTTAATTTTTTAAATCTATCTAGAAAATAAATTATTTTGTTAGAGTCTGCTTCAGTTTATGAAGAAAGTTCTAAATATTTTTATGTTATGAAAAAATACCGAAGTTAATGATATTCAAAGGCTATTTAGGCTTTGATGAAAACAAGAAATCTTCAATTGCCTTTTGCCGGTTTATTCTTGGTAAAACATTTAAAGAATGCTTATTTTTGGCAGTTTTAGCATATATCTTGATAATATTCTATTTAGGGATAGTTATTTTTTCTTGCGATAAGCCCGAGTTTGGGGTTAACTGAATATGAGAAGGCTATTGATTCTTCCATTTCAGGTTTGATGATTTAAATTATTGCTCTTTATGACTATTTTCTTTTTTTTATGTGCATAATCTTCTATTGATTTATTTCTAATATAAGGTTTTATTCAACTCATGCTAATTTTTAATGAGCGATAGTCTCTTATTAACTTTTGACTGCTTTTCTAAGATCTTATTATGAATTTTTTATTTTCGCTGAAGCTCTATATATTAGAGTCTGAGCTTTCGTTTTTTTGGATCTTCTTGCTTCCTTTGGATGTATTGATACTTATCATCTTGATAGAGAGGTTCTTGGGAGATTGGTAGACTATGTTCTTCCTTTCCGATAATAGTTGATAGATCGATGAATTGTTTTTCCATTATTAATATTTTTCGATAATTAACTTTAATAATTAAGTTCTTAATAATGCATATTAAGATTTAAGATAAATGAAATCAATTTTTTTGTTAACACGAGAGTTATTATATAAAATTTATCCCAAAAACTATTTTATGAAAGTCTTCATGATCTTATTTGTTAAATATCTTTTCAAGCTTAATTATTATTCACTTTAAAAACAAATTAATACTTTTATTACAACATTGCCAAATTTTCATCCATAATATTAATTCTCTTGGTATTTATGCTTTTTAGCATCAATTAATACTGCCTTAATTAATATTCATTTATAATTATTAATTATTTCATAGAAAATCAAGACCAGAATTTTTGAATCTATCTCTATATCTATTTTATGATTTTCTTCTTTGAGCTCCTGGCCGGTGCATCATCATTTTATTGAAAGCATTTTAAGGCTCCTTATGATTTATTTATTCATGTTACTATTCATCCTTTTTAATGAATTTGTCATATTTTATTTGCATACTCTCATAGAAAGAGAAGATTGATTGATAAAACTGTTAATCTACTTCATCAATAAGCTCTAGGGAAGATGTGATCCAAGTTGGTAATTCCTTACGAAATTTACTTTCACTATATCGAGAATCAATAAAAAACACAGTCCCATAATCTAATGCATGTCTTATAACTCTTCCTAGGGCTTGATTTATGGTTCTAATTGTACCCATCATATACCATTCATCTCCCTTTAAAGCTAAAGATCTATTGGAGCTTCTCAAAGCTAAATAATCTAAATGATTTTTTTTCTCTATGATAAAAGGATCTTTAACATTAGGATACGGAATTCCGACAAGGATGACAGAACGGCACATTCCATCAGGAAAATCAATTCCTTCACTCACTTTCCCTCGACATACAACTGCCAATAAAGCTCCTTTATTTGAAAGGGCCTTTTTTTTGAATTTATTCATATCTATATCACCTCTTTTTTCCTAAAAAAATATGTCTTTGTACTCCCAAAGAAGTTATCGTTTAGATGATTTGTTAAGCTGAAATTTGAATTCAGTTTGCAGTCTAAAAGAAGGAAAAACCAAAAGTATTCCATTGGGAATTTTTTGAGCCAATTATATAATAAGGTCAATAAGAGATTTAAACATTTTTTACTTGTTTCGTTGCATATTATCAAAGCTAAAATTTAATAGACAATTTGAAGGTCCTTGAGTAATTATTTGAGCTTTGATTTGCTCTGGCTTTATGACATGACTGTTAACTAGCTTACTATTAAATTTGAGCTGCAATTATTTTTACCAAAGATCTAAAGGTTTTAAAGTACCAGAAGTTAAAATAATGCATCTTGGATTACATTTTTTAATATTAGAAAAAGTCAGCCAAGGGACTAAGCATCGCAAACCGATAGTATAAGAATTATTTTTTGCTCTATTTTGATCTCCGCTGCTATTGCTCTTTAAATAGAATCGAAAATGAGATATTTATAAATCTGGGGATTCTTCACCAAAACTAAAAGCATAAGGGAGTAAAAGCTGATGAACCTTAGCACAAAAGATAATGTTTTTTTATAAATTAATGAATGCACCATCTATTGTTTCTTTCAAACTTTCAATAAACATATTTCCATAGGAAACAAGCTCTTATAAAGGATTTAATAGCTTTATTCGCAACTACTTTCGAAAGAATTATCCTTTTTTTGTAAACATCTTCCTTTGTTAGTCAGTTAAACCTCCTGAAAAAAGTTCAAAAAGATTTTAAACAGTTCTCTCTTTATTTATAACGCGAATTTCATCTTCTTCATTATTAAAGCTATCTCTGCGAGGTTAATTTTTAATATTTTCAGAGAAATAAAGTCTAAAATTTTATCGATAATCTTCTAATTTAGTCAGCATAAATAAAATTTCCTGATGATATTCTTATTTTATTTTTGTTAGACTTTGCGAAACAAGACCTGTTTGGATTTTTGAAAGTTAAGCAATTGCTGCTTCTAATGTTTGACTATCAAGGACAAGTGAGCGACCTTCACATGCTGCCTCAGCGACATTGTGAGCTTAATCAAAAACAATAATGCTTCCTTCGATTATATCGATGTAACTTCCGAGTAAATAAGCGTCTAGGAAATAGTTATAAGGCATCAATACCAAAGAAGCGTTTTCCTTAATATCGTGGGGATAAAAATAAGGACAAAACTCTTCTTAACGAGCAATTTTTTTCATTTTTTATATGTTTAAAACTTGATTGCTAAGTCTTCTTCTTGAAATTTATGCTACTATTTCTCTATTTTTATAATATTCGCAAGCCATTGGTTATACCTTATCCTAGTTCAATGTATTATCTTTATTTTCTCGTAAGATTTTTTTACTCAATTTTACAGCCCTTCCACAAGCTTATATTTTCTCTCGTCCCTTTAATTGAGAAAAATCATCTTTAATACAGAGTTGTTATCTGGAAGCAAACACGGCCATGTTGGGTCTATAACACGTTTTTTCGAGCTCTTTCTGAACCTGGCTTAATTGTGAGTGGGTTCTCGACATATAGATGAGTCTTATTTTATTTCCAGTTTTTCGAAATTTCTCTTATATCCAAGAAAGAGCAGAAGATAGCAAGCATAAAGTTTTTCCGGTCCCTGTTGGTGATTAAAGCACTGCATTAGAGCTTTTATCAAGTGAAAGCAAAACTTCAGTCATATAAGAAATTTGAGCAGGATAAGCTTCGTAAGGGAAATATAGTGTATGGCCTTCAATTAATAGGACTTTTTGTTTTTTGACAAGCTTTCGATTCACTATGTAGCAATCTCTTTCTGATAATAGTGAAGAATTAACCCTTTAACTCTCTTTGTCGAAAACATTATCCCGAGGTCTCTACTTCAATATTCTTTTTAAGTCATCAAATTTTTTTTGATCAAAATGCATATTTATCGAGTTTAAACTGCTAATAGGTTGCCTTTCTTTTTATTACTGAGCAGATATATCTTTTTATTTTTGTTGTGGTTCTATCAACAGTTGTTTATCATTACTTAAAGATATTGTTTTAGTAGTATCATTTTAATCTTCACTATTGAGGTCATTTTAGAATAGACTCAGTAGTAGAAGTTTCCTTTTTTAGTTTTATGAATTCTTTTAGGCGACTTATTTTCCATTGGCAATATTATTTTTCAAATTTTATACACTTGAATTCTAATTGAGTTGAGAAGGAACATGTTTTGGTTTATTTAGGGTAGTCCTTCTTTCAAATTATACTATTTTTGTTTGTTCTATTAATTTTTCCATTCCGCTCCTCCAATTTAATAAACACTATAATTTCAAAAATAATTTAAATAAATTAGACTCAATTTAGTTCAAGGGTATTAATAGTAAATCTATTAAGTGGACGTATTTTAATTGTCCTTTTTATATTCAACCCTCAAAAATAATTCTAATTGCAATTGCAATCTATCAGCCATGAATCGCAGAAAGACCAAGATTCACTTATTTGTCATTTTTGTATTACCTCTCCTCAAAAGTACCATCAGGATCATAAAAAACCCCAGGTCCATTTCTTTTATCATTTTTCCAGAGTCCCTAATAACGATGGCTGCCCAAATACAAGATACCTTTACCTTCCTTTTGATCATCAACATACTGTCCCTCGAATGTTTTTTATCCTTCCGGATTAAATTAGCGACCAAAACCCTCTCTCTTGTTATTCCTCCATTAGCCATCATAAACTCCTTTATGACTTATTAATTTTCCCTTCCCATGACGATTATTATCAACCCATTCTCCTTCATAACGATCCCCATTGGCAAAATAGTAAGTGCCCCATCCCTCTGGTTTATTATTCACAAATTTACCTTAATATCGATCTCCATTAGCATATTATAATTTTCCTAATCCCTGCTTAAGACCATTGACATATATGCCTTCATAACGATTTCCATTTCCTTCATATTGAATTCCTTTTCCTTATTTTTTATCATTAACCCAATGACCCACATATTTATTGGTTGCATTGATATATTAAGTTCCATCTCCCTCTCTTTTAGAATTTACCCAATTACCATCATAAAAGCCACCATCGCCAAAAGAATACTTTCCTTTTCCATGCTGCTTATCTTGGCTCCAGTTACCAATATATGTCCATCCTTTTTCAATAGAAAAATATTTTCCATAACCGTCTTTTGTATCATTTATAAAATTTCCATCATAATAATCTCCATTTTCATATTTGTATTTTCCCTCTCCGCTAATCTTTCCCTTCACAAATACTCCCTCATAAACCGAAGTTCCTTTTGTTAATTTTCCTTTACCATCACGCATATTATTTATAAAATTTCCTTAATATTTGGCCCCTTCAACAACTTAAACTCCAAATCCCTATTTTTTTCCTATTTTCCAGCCTCCATCATAATAATTTTGTTAATTTTTGACAAACTTTCCTTTGCCATGATATTATCCATTTTTGACTCCTCCTTCATATGTATTACCATTTGGATATTAATATCTTCCATGTCCTTCGATTATATTATCTTAAAATGACCCTGTATACTTCAGTCCTTCAGCCGATATATAATAACCTTGTCCATTTTTTAAATTATTTTTGAAGTATCCCTCATAATAGGTTCCACTTATGTATTTTTCAATTCCTTTTCCACTTTTTTTATCGTTTTACCATTAGCCATCATACAGCCATTCGTTGAATCTATCATAATAAACTCCCCTTCCATATTTAACATTGTTTTTCCATGACCCAATATATGTTTCTCCATTCATTCCCTACCATATTCCACTTCCTTCTTTCTTTTCATTTTTAAAAGTACCTTCGTAATAATTACACATTTCCTGAAATACTTCAATTCCATGACCCTATCTTACATTACTCTTCCATTCACCGCAATAATAATCTCCATTCTTAAATTAATAATTTCCTCGACCATCTTTAGCATTTTTTGTCCAATTTCCCCAGTATATATTTCCATTTGTTTATGTTTAAACTCCATATCCCTCTTTTTAATTTTTGGAATTGCATTATCCTTCATATTTTACACCTAATTCGTACTAAACTATGTTTTTCTTGCTAGCAGGGACGACTTTTATGATATCATAAAATTTAATTTAAAATATTCTTTGCATAATTTCTATTGCCTTCAAGCCACCTTTTTGTTTATCATTCATTAAGTTAAACAGTTATTTTAGTTTTTAATCTTAAAGCATGGAAATTAATTTTTTTTGTTCATCGGATGATTATGGCACGTGTCTTTATAGCCAAAGTTCAAGAAATACTTTCGCTAACGATTGACTGTGAATAAATTTGGAGTTTTATCTTCCATTTCGATTCTCAAAGCAAGATGCTAATGTTTAGGATTTATTGCATTTAGGCAAACCCAAGAATGGAATAGTTTATTCTAAAAAGATATTGTCCGATTGAATTTTATCATGAAGGATATCTCTATTTTAAACAGATTTAACTGCTTTTGCCAAGCGATACATTATAAGTAATTTTTATCCTCGAGTATATTATTTTAGTTTTTCATAATTGCTCATTTTTCTTGTATATTCTTTCATTTTAATGATAATTTGTTTCTGCTCTGAGACATCATATATCTTTAGAATAGGCACTACATACAAAAATAATATTTTTTCATAATTTTTTAGCTGAGTTATCATAGGGTTCAGCATTTTCCTTTCTCCAGTGATGTACTTTAAGATGAAATTGCTAGATTACTATCTTACTAATTTAATATAAGGAGATTATGTGGTGTATTTTTATGAAGAGAAGAGATATTTCTAAGGAAATTCTTCGAAAGGCATAATTTATTTAGGAAACATTACTTTCTTTAAAGGGCGACCCTTTTACGCGAAAGAAGTAAAAGTAAACTGATGATTTTATATTTTTTCAGACTTTGTTTTTGGAGTTTCTTACTTTTATGTGGATTAGTTTTTATTTTTTTCAGGCTTTCGATCTGTATAGCAAGTACCCATAGTGATTATATTTTGGTAGCTCTGAATAACTTAATGAATTAATATCGATATAGTAATATCAATTAAAACCTAAATAAAAATATAAGTTAAACTATTGATTTAAACAATAAAATAATAACAAGCCAAATAGCCAAGTATAATTTATAGTATATCTAGTGATCTTGAATAGCTATTTTAACTATATTTGTCATTTTTATGCATTAAAAAAAGAAGTAGCATAAGTTTTGTTGATCTTTTTACGGCTATAATATCTTACTTTACATATTTCATCTCAATATATAATAAAAATAATCATGACGATAGTTATTTTTGCAAAAATTAAATTTAAGTTGATAATTAGTATTTTATTTTTTACAGTTCTATATTTTATTATTCAATAAGCTTCACCTTCTGCATTGTTTCATCTTACAAACACATTAAATATTCTTACATTTTAATTTATTAACTCACATTAGTAAACTTTTTTTACATTTCTGTTAATCGATAGCAATGACTACTCAATTCTTCCTTTAGAATATCGCTCTCCATGCCTATGGCCTTAATCTATTATAATTTATTGCTTCTTTCTCTATTTATCATTTTCTATTAATTTTATATGATTTGATCATATTCTTGTATGAGAGATTTTTTAATCTATTATTGCTCATTTATAAGTTGTCTAAGATTATCTTCTTTCTTTAGCATATCATCAATAACGTCTTGGGTGGCTCTTTCATTATAACAACATTCAAAAAAATTCTTTTTTTTATCAAAGTCACTTTTACGCTCTCTTAAGAGGCGCATTTGAAATTATAATTTTATTCTTTTCTCTTTTTCAATCATTAAAGCCTCATTGCATTCTTTTTTCGCTCGCTGTATATCATCTTGTTTCCTATTAATTTATTGTGTAAGAGATTAGCATTCTTAAATCATTATCTTAATGATTTTATCTAAACTTTATTAATTGGATGTGAGAGAATCGTTGGTATTAAATTAATTCTCATAAATTGCATTAAACTGTTGATATATAATGTTTTCATTAAACAGTAAAATATTGGATTACTCCTTAAGCTTTCTGTTATTATACTGAGTTTGCTATTTCTATTCTCTAAGAATTTCATATTGCTCATTTTTGTCTTTTATACGTTCATGCAGCATGATGATTTATTAGCTCACTGCTTTAAGATCTGATTCGTACTGATCAATGATTGAGCTCGCTTCCATCTATCGAGAAATTCCATTGATTAAATTTTAGAGTTCAATTTATTGGCTTTGAATTCCATAATCTAATTGTTCCAGCATCTTCACAAATTCTCTGTTTTAACCTTCTATTTATGTATTTTTCTTCATAATTGCATTGAGATCATCCTCGATTTATCGTATTTTTGCTATCATTCTCATCATATCATTGTCATATGAACGTTCAGGTGCTTCTTTCGAACTGTTAAAAATGCGCTGACGAGAGGAATAACGATATGGCCCATTATAGGCTTTACTGTGAGGCTGATTCATTAAATATTACAATTAACAGTCAGTATATTATAAAACAAAAGGTATATATAATATATGAAGCCCCAATAATATCTTTAATTTAACTTTCAATCATAACTAAATAAAATCATTCTTCTTTTTCATAAATGCTGAAGCTGGCAATTATCTTCGATCAAAAGACTTCAACTGCTCCTCTAATTTTTTTTATTATTATTTTGGTTATTTTGATTTTTTGATTTTTTCCAAAAATAGGTTTGCTCTTTGAGGATCAATCTAAGCCATTATGCCTTGAAGAATTACGATAATAACTCTTTGAATTATCTGTCCTTTTTGCTCTAGTAAAAATGGAGTATGATAATTCATAAAAAATTGATCAAAAGACACGCTCCAATTTTACTTTCTTTTATTTTGATGAAAAACTGAGTTAAATTTTAGAATAACAGTTTCATCCCATTTCATCTAGAATTTTGATATTAGTTAAATATGTAAATATTCCTTTTAACGATAATTTTTAACTTGAGAATTAAATTCATGCCCTAAGATAAAGAGCATTATGAGGGATCTAAGGCCATCAATAGAAGGAGCCTCAGCTATGCTTTGGCAGTAATCTTGAATTCTGTTATTAATGTTTAAGAGTCTTTAGGAGTATAATTGAATAATCTCGCTTTTCGAAATTGAAAAATCTGCTTTAGAGGATGATGATAGTTGCTAACTTTTTTTTAATAATTCGTTAATGTTTGTGAAGAATATATTAAGTTCTGCTTGATAATTTTTCAATTTAATCTCAATCAGCACTTCTTAATCAATAAAATATTTGGCCATTTCACGAGGAATATTTTGCTAGACTTGCTTTTTTTCAATCTCAGTCAACAATTTTAAAGGATCACTTTTATCAAAAAGCAAATTTAGCAGACTGATGTAAAAATTTTGCCATAGATTTAAGAAATTATCTTTTAGAGGCACAGTCGGAGTTTCTGAATAATTTTTGAAGATTAGTTCATATAATTTATCGAGAATGTTCATAAACTCGTTTGATTTTACCAATTTTTCGTAGAGCTCACTAAAAATATTTATAGTTGTACTATTAGAAACTGACAGTTCCATCACTATTGCTTTTAATGAATGTCTCAGAAAGGTGAATTTATATTTCCTTAATATTTCTGCAAAAGATAGCAGAAAGATGTTGAATTTATAGGCTGTCATTCTCCTTTTCAAGGATCAACTGATAAATATCGTAAAAGAACTTAAAAATATAATTGTCTTGATGATTGGAATGAGTGTGAGAATTATTTAAAGACAAAAGCTTGCATTTAAAGATAATCTCAATAATGTCGTTTTAGGAAATGTTTTCAACTCCATTTTTACGTTATATTTCTTACGCTATAAGGGACAAGACCCCATTCTATATTCTTTCATTTTTAACTAATTCATTTTGCTAATCAACTGTGAGATTGTGAATATACTGACTTAAACAGTCTATCACTTCACTTATAAACACATTTGTAAATTTTTTAGTAACCAAGTCGCTTTCTAACGACTCAAGTATTTGAACTCTGAGAAAGGGAAGATACATTATTTAATTTTCTTAAATAATCTCTTTTTGAGAATAGCTTTCACGCATTGCAAGAGAATACTTCTTTTGATATATTTTTTATTCAACTTTATTTACGATAGTCTTTGGTTTTCTTTTATTGTTTTCTTATAAGTCTGTCGAACTCGATTTGAAAGATGCTGATATGTCCTTTTAAATTTACTGAATTTGATCCGTAAAACTTTTAATTGTATTGAGCAGATTAGAACAGTCAACGAGATTTTAATATTTTTCAGTTAGAGCGGATCTCAGTTAAGAAGTATTTTTCTTAATTTTTTACCTAAATGCTGACAGATATACTGTAAAATTTGATAAACATGATAAGCTTGATCCAGTTGATGTTCACTAAGGAGTCTATCCATGGCTCTCGAAGGTTTCAATCTCAGATATTCTTATAGAAGCATCTCCTACTAACTTCTAACTTGAGGACCTTTCATTTTCAACAAGTATATACAAATCTTTTTAAATAAACAATAATGAATTCATCAATAATATGAATATAGATTTAGTTATGCAATATCTAATTCATAAAATTAATATTTTTGCTATATTTATTTACTCTTATCAAAATCTTTAAAAGAAAAATTAATCTTACTTTGTTTTCATAGATATCTCTGTTTATTTTTTAGAATGAAATTATCATCTTTATTTATGAAATTGATGATAATTATAAAATTTAATTAATCATTATTATATTAAATGCATGCACATCATTTGACTAAAATAACTAAGCTTCAAGTATAATAAATATGACTATCTGCATTTAGATCTTCAAAATTTTGGAAATCATCATCAGTAAATATTCACGCCAGCCCGTTAGAGACCTAATTGATCACTATTTGAGAATTAAAATCATTACTCACATTCACTTATAGTCTATAGAAGTGTTTCTTCAATCCTTAAATATGAACGAGGTCGATAAAGTGATATTTACTAAGAAGCAAATTAATAAGAGATCTCGTTACATCAGCATTATTATTGATCATTAGAAATATTTCAATCTTAGCAAAAAGATTTTTGCCGAGATAAATGACTGTATTATTATAAGTACCAAATTACAGCAAAGAAACAACATCTTATCTCTTAAGCAGGAACAATAGTAATAAGACTGCAAAGCTATAATATTGAAAACAGATAAAACAGATTTTGAATAATTTACTTAAAGTTTGGATGCTTATATTTCAATTTGCTAACTTTTTCACGCCCATACTCATCTCATCATGAATTGCTTTTAAGCCTCAATTCCTTTCGATTTACGTTTAGAACTGTCGCCCGTAGTTGGAGATTAATTTGAGGGATTTTGCTAGTAAGGCTATTTTAGAATACTTTAAGAAAGAGCAAGCCGCATTACTTTAGATGAATTGAGCGATTCTTGCAGTCTGAATCGATTTCCATAAGGCGAAATGTTGATTTTTGAAACTGGATTTGATGGACTAATTATATGGATTACTTAAAATTTTATGCCTAAGCTCACAGTGATTCCTGACGTGAATATTCCAGCAAATAAATAAAAAATGATGCCTCTATTTATGAAAAGTGAGCTTGGTTTTAAAATATATAAAAGTAAAAAGCTCTTCAAATAAAAGATAGTTGATTTAAATTTTACCACAATCATCTTCAACCTCAAAAAGTATACCCCAGAAATATAATCAGACTTAAACTAAAATTTTAACAATTATTGCAAAAAGTTCTTCTCTAATTTATCAGTTTCAAGTTAATTGGGGCTTTTAAATGAAACTATAAAAAATGGGGAAAGGATTTGCAAAATTTTAGACATTGATAGTTTTGCTTTAATAAAAAAGCTCCTTATCTTTGAGTGATTTTCATTAAATTTGATTTATTAAATATCATTGATATAATTTCATTTAATCAATCTGAACTTAAAAGATATTTTCATCATCATAATAATAAAATCTCAAATTATTAAAACTTACTCCGTTGCGCTTTTGTTTTCGTTTATAATTTTTATATTAATAAAAATGAATATTGGCAGTACGAACGTTCCGATCGCCGTCGGAATTTTATTCATATTTCTGTTTCTTTCAGTCATCTTCAACATCTTTCTTTTCATACGTAATCATCAATCGTATTCTATCAAATATGAACTCATGAGATAAAGAAAAATATTTAGAACAAATCAATTTTTATGCAACGCCGTATAGATCATCTATAAGTGCTTCTTCGGACTGCCTTTTGCATTACTGCTAATTATGTCTATACTTCTGGCAATGGTTGAGCCAATACAATTCATTACATTAATTGTAAATGGATTGATAGTTCTATTAATTATATATCCGTTCAAAACAACCTTTTTCTATTTTAAAGAAGTTATCCTTTTCGTTTTAGCTATCACCTCACAATTTATCACACTTTTTCATAGCCTATATCACAATACTAATGCCGATCCTTATACACTATTGGCCTGTACTTTTTATCCACTTAATTGTATTCTCTTCTGCCTTGCATTACTATCTCAATAATAAAAATTTTGGGATATTGAAGAAGCTTTTCGACTTTGTCAATAATAACTAAAAGCAGTGCATCCAGCCTTAGCTGAATCTTAAGAAAAGCAAGTTCACATTCAATCCAATAAAAGAAAAACTATAGTCTGCTTTAAAAACATTCCTTTTCAATTCAATGGTGGTGTATATGGCAAGCTCTGTCGTCATAGAAGGCCTTATAAATATAAATTACTCTATTTTTTTAGTTTATGTGTTCTGGCTATTAATGCAGTTGTTATATGGTATACTGCACAATCTTCTCTTGGAGTGGTTGGTCTGATAACGAATTTTATCTATGATATGTTCGTTTTTACCTTTAATGTTCTTAACACAGAATAAAGATCTATTAGAAATGTATTTGTCCTTATCTTTGTCGGTAGATTTTTTAGTTTCGCTTTCGGTACAGATCTTTGGATTATTGGTTATTGCATCCTTTATCTTTTCGTTGGAATTTTCATCGGTAAGATAATTATCAACAATAGACTGCCTTTAAGAAGTTAAAATTCATCAAACAATCAGCATAAGCAATAAATTAATGCTTTGAGAACTCCTGAATTTGTTATATTCATACTAAGTGCATAAATATTTTTCTTAGTGCTTGCTCAGTCTTTTAATATTGGAGGCAGTAATGTTCAAATTTCTTATAGTGAATCAATTTTAATTCCATTGTGGCAATTTGCATTAATTATCGTCATAGTAACATGGATTATAATCATGTGTATGGCAAGTATTAGGATGTATGAGCGAGCTAGTTTGCGCTCTTCCATTTAATATTATTTCGGAAGCAAGAACATTAAATAATAGCATATATACATACTTGTAGACTATTTGCTGATAATAGGTTTAGGGTTTTATTGCTACAAAGTTCTGCTTAATGAAGCTGTATTTATTGCTTGTGTGTTTCTTCCTCTCATCTATCTTGTGCTGGAAAAGATAGTCATAGAATGGGCAAATAATTAGTTTCAAGTTTTGGCTGATACCCTTCAACATAATAAAAAAGTTGATCAAATGAGGAAAATACTTTAAAAGAGATAGCAAGCTTTAAGAAATCAGAATGATAAAGCTGAAGCAGCATTCATTAAATTTCAATCAAAAAAAAAGGTATAAGAAGAAGTTCAATCAGGTGAAAATTCAAACATGGTGTTGAATGTCAAAAAATGGCTGGATAATGATTCATAATCAGGGATGTCTATCTCAATGTCCAGCTAAATAAATAATTTATAAGCTGAGAAATTAAAATGGGAAGAACTGGCAGATTGGAGATAAAGTTAAAGGTGTCTTAATCCAATTTAATTTTGGAAATGTTTGACTCCCAGTGATAAATGGCTCATCTTTCTCTTCATTATCCTTGGAGTTCTTTTTTCTCTTTTTATAGGGATCAGTTATGTATATGCAAGCTCAATTTTTGGAATATTTGTTGGAATGGTGCTGATATCTGTTATATCTCAAATGCCTTTTTATCGTTATACTCGTAATAATAATGAAATTGTGCCACTATAATATATCTGGTACGAATGTGGATGGTTAGTAGGAATCATTTTCTGGTCAGTGGAAAACTCACAATTCATATACTGTATGTTATGGGCAGCAATATACATTATCTTTACAGCATCAATGTTAGGTTATGGAATTCTGAAAAGTATGAAGAAACAATATATATATCTATTAATTCTCAATATTTCTTTGACATTATGCTTTATTTGCATATTTCTTGGATGCACTGTTCAGCCAATCATAGCGATCGTAGTCAGTATAATATTGGCAATAGCATGTGTCGGGGCCATTCCAATCGCCTACGTTTATATTGAAGGTACTTTACCATTTGCATTAAAAATAGTATGTGGAAGCGTAATTGTCGGTGGAGTAATACTAATCTCTCTTCTAGGATTTTTGCTCGACGTTGTGTCTGATTTTACAGTCTTTTCTTTTGTAATGGGTGCAATTTATATAATTTTGATGGTAGTTGCATCAGTTATGTTCTACCAAAAATAAGCAAATAAATTTGATGTTCCTCATGTCTATTCAGCGTACGGAGAGCCTATCTATTGTTTTAATAGCTCAGTTGAAAAATTGAAATCAAGTCGCGGCCATAAAGTGCTTTACGATATTGCATCAGTCGTGCTCATTATTTACGCTGCAATAGTTTCAATAATTTTTGACTCGAAACAATATGCTGTCTATGTCTTGGGCTACTATTGCTGTGTGAGCTATTTTCAAAACCTCCTTTTTTCATTGAAAAGTTATGAATAACTTGGAGCTGATAGAGATAAATTAACAAAAGATCTTCTCTTGGCTGCTCTTCAATAACTTACAAATAAGCACATGTTGGATTTTAAAGATAATAGGTTCTCAAAATAAGTTGAGAGACTCAAGGAGATAAAAAAGACATAGGCATAGGCCCTAACAAATTAAGAAGAATTGAATGAGGCCTGGATGTAAATTACTAAAATGAATACATAATAGGTTAATAGCAGGGAAGAATAATAAAAATTTATTTACTTTTGGATTCTCCTTATAGAATTTCATATAAATGCTCAGAAGAAAAATAAGATGCTTTAATTTATAAATTAACTTAAAGATATTGAAAAAGAACTTATTGATGAAGGAATTTTTATTGAATCTCTTAATTATGCTGTTGACTTTACAGCTAAATATGAAATGGTTACCAAATAAGTAAATAATTTAAATCCTTTTGATTACATTACATTTCAAAAGATCTTGGCTGAGCATCAAAAAAAGAGAGCTTAAAACAATGAAAAAAGCAAAATAATAGGATAAAATATCGATAAAGAAAATTAAAAAAAGGAGGATGAAATCTTTGATAAATTAAAGGAAGATCTAAATCGTCCAGCCTCATAGAAAATTGCAGAGTTTCATAAAATGACGAGCAATTTAAAAAAAGGAAAATTGTTTGTAGATGAGGAGTTTCCAGCTAACGAAAATTCTTTAGGTAGCCTAGCCAGTTATGCCTAAAAGTGGAGAAGACCAAAAACAGGGTAGAGTCTAGTTGTATAAAAAATTAGCCCTTATGATATTAAGCAGGGTCAAATTGGAGATTGTTATTTAATTAGTTCTCTCGGTGTTCTTGGATAAAAATGGATCCAGAAAGCACTTGGAAAAGGAGATGATGGAAAGGACATATGGACTAATCGTAAAGGTGCATATATGGTACGCTTCTATAAATTTCTAAAAGAAGTTTACATTGTTGTTGATGATATGTTGCCCATCAACAATTATGACGAATTTGTCTTTGCTCGAAGTGAGGATTCAATGGAGATATGGCCCTGCATCTTAGAAAAAGCATATGCAAAATTATATTCTGGCTATGATAAAATAGTTGAAGGTAAATGTCATCGTGTCTTTGCATAGTTAACTGGAGGCTTCCCTTTTGAGATCTTAATATAAAGTTATAAGACTAATCTCAATGGACTTTGGCAAAGGATATTAAACTCAAAAAATAATGGTTATCTACTTGGAGCTGGATCACAAGCCCATGCTGATGGGGACAAAGCAATCTCAAGTAGAGGAATTGTGCAAGGACATGCTTATTCAATTTTAGATGCTAAATAAGTTTAATAAAACAGACTTATAAAACTAAAAAATCCTCATGGTAGTGGTGGAGTTTAATGGAGTGGTGATTTTTCAGACTAATCTGAATATATGACTAACAGAATGATGCAATTACTTAACCATCAAAAAACTGATGATGGCGTTTTTTGGATGAAGTTGGAGGATTTTGTTCATGAATATAAATCTCTATACATTTGCGCAGTGTTTGATGAGAATTGGCTAAAGGTTCTTCCCATTGAAGGTGAGTTTACTCCATAAAATTCATTTGGCACACCTAATTTATCGAATCAAACATTTAAAAGCCCCCAATTTGGGATAAAAGTAACAAAAAAATGTACTATTTTTTTAAACATGATTCAATAATCAAAAAATTCCTTATTGGGCTAAAATTTTATTTATATGAGAATGCAACGCAATGAAGGGAAAAGAATTTCAAAATAAAATGTCCAATCAGATAAACTTTGCGGAACAGCTTTAAGACCTACTAATTCCGTTTCTCTATCAAATGAGGTTTCTCTCGAAGCAGACTAATATCCTTATGTCTTTACTCTTTACTTAAGTTGCAAAAATGAAGGAGATTTAGGGAAATATGTGCTTGAAATGTATTGCAGTGATAAATAAATGGAAGTTATAAATGATAAGGACTTCGATCGTGCCGCTTTTGATAAATGATAAATCCTAACTTTGTTTTCTGTATTCCTTCTATAATTATCATTATTTTTGACAACTAAAAATATTTGGTGAAATTAATATCTATAATATGATGATTAATAATAATGCGCAAAAAATGAACAAGACAGTAGAAGAAATATAGAGATAAATATCTGACTTTCTGCAATCAAATTCTTTTTGTCTAAAATTGCCATTTGTATTGAGCAAAGATCAAACTTATTTTGCTCCCATCATAATTAAATACTTACTGCCTCAATTAAAATAATTCAAAATATCATCCAAACATAAAAAGATAATCGCTTAGCTTTTATAAATAATTTTAGCTGAACCAATTAAGTATATAAATCAAATACTTGAGCTTGAACAGGCAGATAGATAAACAATAGTATTGAATGATCTCAGCAAAATGTCTAAAAATCAATATATAATTAAACTAATTTCTCTTCATTCTCTCTTCTTAAATTATTTTTGTGAAGGGGAGCTCACTGACCCAATTGTAATAAGATAAAAAATGAAATATAAATAAAATTTATACGTCTCCATCTTTACAATCCTATAATCATTGATTTAAGAAGAATAATTAATGATTGTAAACAAATTCTTGCTACTCGGAGAAGAATAACTTCTCTTAAAATACTATATAACAAAGAAATAACAGTTTTTATTATAAAATTTCAGTAAATTATCAAAGCAAAGCAATATTATCAAACATCTTTATATTGCATCTCTCAATGAAGGGTAATTAGAACAAAATAAATAGAGAAAACTACTAATAAAAATAACCGATAAATATGATGTTTCAGCGAGCATTATTTCACTTCTTAATCATAATGATACCAACATATATGCAAAAGAAAAATATCATCATTTTTATTCACTCTTTTCCCAAACTAATAAAAAATCAGTCATTTTTTAATAATTATTGCGATGGTGGAGTTTGGGTAGAAATTATATCATTACTGAAAATCACGCTCAAACAAGATGCAATTTGCTTGCGTTATTTATTTCGTAAATGGACAAATAAATGCTTTTAAATTCAAATACTGATTATACTCTATGCATTTCAGAGGGAATTAAAAAAAGATTGACGGATGGAGCTGGAAAAAGTTATGCATTGCTGATATGGAAAATTATGGCCAAAAAATTAGATCTACCTTTGACTTCGGATATCGAAAAGGCATCTTTCTTTTAAATTCAAATAAACTCAGAGTAAATAAATACAATGCCAGTGAAAGAAAAGAAAATAATATAAAAATAACAACCGATTAAAGCAAAATTAAAAGAAATTCCAAAGAAATAATAATAATCAAAAGAAAACAATTTAAAGTAAGCTTAAAAATAAAATGATGAAGTAGTTATTATTCAGCCTAAGAATATTTATGATTGCATTCTTGGTTTGCGTAATCCTCATAGAATTCATATTATTTTAAAAAGACTGCCATAATTGATTGTAAAACATAAGTAAGATTTGGTTTTGATGTGGAATTCTCTTTTAAGATAACTATTTAGTCCATTAAAAGAATAATACCATTCATGCTTAGTTCTTCTCTTCAACCTCAAGCCTCAAGAATTTATTGAATCAATTGTTCTATTTTTTATGAGCAGAGATACGAATATCAGTGAAAAAATATGGCTAATGGGAATTTTGAAAGAAGGAATAATAGAAATAACTTAAAATTAAGAGCAAACCACTAATAATGAATCAGATGAATCTGCTTTCTATTTTAAAAAAGTGAAATCAAGATATATCAAAAAATAGGGATCTAAGCTTGAGTAGGATGCAAATTAAATTAAAAAAGATAAAGATTAAGTAGAAAACAGAACCAAAAGATGGGGGCACACTCGTATCGCTTATGAAAATAAATTAAAAGGAACAGTCAATATTAATATCGTAAAGGATCTTGCTCATATAAACAGGTTATATGGAATAATCAATCACCTATACTTTCAAATAGTAGATATTTTATGTGTTGACTTAATTGAGAGTTTACGTAAGCATCAAATTTTTGTTCAACACTTATTGCAACTTCTCTCTACTATTGCTTCTAATATACGTATACTTAATTTAATGTAGGTAATCATTTCGATAAATATCTTATTTTATTTGATATTAGTGTAGTATGTTCCAAAATAATTAAGGAGTTAAAATTTTCAAAAGAAAAAGGCGATCGCAGATATTAATAAAGTGGAGGACAAACACTAATGTTGTGTTTACAAGTATTAAACAAGATATCGTTGGTAATTGACAAATGGATTCCTGAAAAAGTATTGGCATAACTGAAAGAAAGTGTATAAGGAGCAAAGCAATTGCCTAACTATGGAATGAGTGTAGTTTTACAGATGATCGAAGCCAATATTTATAAAAATGTTTATGCATTAAAATAGGAGTGATTCATAGTGTTAATTTGAAACCAAAAATTACTGAAAAACGATATATTTTGTTGTAATTTATTTACTATTTCACATTTCTGCAATTTCATCATAAAATAAGAAGATTTACATAATGTCAAAGTAAAAATACCTCAATATACTTGTTTTAAACATTAACATATTTAATTGTGTATTCCTTATAATTTTGCATTTGATATAAAATTCAAAATGGATCTCATCAAAAAAATTAAGAATTACACAATTAATGAGAGGCATTGTCTAGGGGAAGGCTCATTCGGAAAAGTGTATGAAGCTACAAGTGATGAAGGACGCAAGGTAGCCATTAAAAGAGTTGACCAGAGACTCATAATGGGTGATCGTTATCTTCGAGATTCGTTGGATAATGAAATTCTGATAATGAAAAAATTAAAGCATCCTAACATTGTGTAGCTCTACTAGGTTATAACAACTGCAAACAATATTTATCTGGTCATGGAATTTTGTTCAGGTGGAGACCTTAAACGCTTTTGCACAATGAAAAAAATAAATGAAGAGAAAGCTTTCGATATTTTAAAACAAATAGTTCGGGGATTTGAATAAATGAGCAAATTAGGTGTTATTCATCGAGACTTAAAACCTGCAAACATCCTTGTTCATTAATAAACCTTTAAAATATGCGATTTTGGCTTTGCTAAATTTTTTGGGGATTCTGGGAAAATGGCCAGAACTTGTGTTGGGACACCTATTTATATGTCCCCTCAAGTGCTTAAACAAAAGCAATATACTGCAAAAACTGACGTCTGGTCGATGGGAGTTATCTTTTATGAATTACTTTTTGGAAGATTACCATATAATGGTACCAATGAGGACAATCTGTTTAAAAATATAATGAAGGGGCAATTGGACATTCCTTCATGCTCAAAATAAGCTCAAAGGATATTACATGAAACTTTAGCAATCGAGTAAAAAGATAGATGGGGATGGCCTCAATTTTTATAATTCTTATTTGGGACTAATCCAAATGATCTGCAGAAAAGAGAAAGGGTTAACACTTCTCCAATATTTTATCAAGATTATTTTAAAGCATAAATAAGTACTTAGAAGGATAAAAAAAGATAGCCTCATGCAACTGAAAAAAGGATACCTATCATAGCTAATAATTATTTTATTGATGAAAATTAACAGACTACACTTGATCAAGGAAGGGAGATAAAACGAAAGCCTGTCAATATCTTCGCAATTCAAAATCAGCAATAGAAATATTCTCCTGTCATTCAACCTGAACTTCGTCCACTAAACCCTCCAATCATTCCCATTCCAGCACCTGCTCAATAAAAATAAACAGAATAAAATCCCCGATTCATGTACTTTGTGCTGGTTGAATTGATTGTAAATCCAATTGATGCTTTAAGCTATGAGAGCTTCATTTATAATTTTTGGAAATACACAACCTAGCAATATGAAAGATTGTTGTAAAAAGCATAAAATTTTCCACCAATGTACCAGCGAGTACTTCAAAACTAACTTATGGAGATAAAATCTTTGCAGGCAAGTATTAAAGGGATGAAGGAAGGAAATGTGCGTAATCTTGGATAAATCTTATTTAATGAAGGAAAAAATAGACTTCAAAATAAAAATAAAATGGTTTGGCTCCATAGATTTTTAAATAAGCAATACTCTTATGAATCCATTGATTGATAAATATTAATTTACGACTTCAATATTTACATTATAGGTGCTAAAAATAATTATTTATTTATGCCAGCCTTTGCAATAATAAGTTATCTTATAATATTTGCATTATCTTAATGGAAAGAAGAAGGAAGTAAACTATTATTCATAAATTGATCAGCACAGCTATTTAAAACATCTTTTCGACAACTCAACTGCACCAGTTTAAATAGAATATACGATAGCTACCACTAGCAAGCGAACAAATATCATAGGAAATGGATTTAGAAAATATAAATAGAATGCAAACTGAATTATAAATCTCAAAGAAGAAGCAATTGGAAAAAGAATAAATACATGAATAGAACAGACATAGTTAATCTCCTATTCGGCAACTATAAGCAAATCACCTTTAAAGCGAAATAAAAGAAATAAAACAGCCCACTTTTTAGGAATCAAATAGGGTGACAGATAAATATAATAAAAATCATTAATAGGACAATTTAACCAAATAATAAGAGAAATTTCATATTCCCGTTCAATAAACTGATAGAATATACTCAAGTCGAAGGAAATATTCAGCATAATCCCAAAAGGATAGTAAGAATAGCGGAGCGGAGGAGTCAATTAATCTCTAATTTACATTAAAAACAAAAAACTACCACAATATTTCTATGGAAAGAGCAGATTCACTTGCTTACTCTGATGCTACATATCAAAACTCAAATGCTTTTGGGTTTGGCCTTGACCCTGGCTCCACTGTTCCTGCTTAGCAGAAGCAACCTTTGCAGGCAGTAAGAATCAACTCTCAAAAAGGAATGCTGAAGGCTATTTAAGATAGTGAAGAGGCAGAGGTTGCCGTGCAAATGGAGCGAACAATTAGTCGTTAATGCGATCGCATAAGATCTGTAACTGAAGGGCAAGGGTCATAAGAGATAAAATCAAATTTAAAAATTTAAGGAGAAGGGCAAGAATAATTTTTCCCAACCGGTGTAAATGAATTCAAGAATAAAATCATCATGATGAGAGAGTTAAAATCATAGCAAAAGAAAAGATTAGAAATGGAGATCAATAAAATCAACAAAGACCTCTAAGATTTGGCTCTCCAATAAGCGCGCGAACACAGTTCAGGCTCAAGGATTAATAGTTATGAAAGCAGAGTTAAGATAGCTGATAACATAGAGGCTAAAATTAAGGCTGAGCGCCTTGTACGTCATCTGAAATACGACAAGAAATTAAGATATGATAGCAAGTTGGGAAAACTTGAAGCAATTGATAAAAATATCAACCAGTATATGTAGGAATTAATGAGATAAAAATACAGACATGATGAAACGAAAAAATAGAAGAAAAAAATATAAATAATTGAGCGAATGAAACAGCAGTAACTAAGAAAAATATAAATAGAGCAGAAGAAAAATAAAAATATATAATTTTTGCATAAGTTACAGCAAAAGGATCAGGAAATGAACAAAGGAAAATAAAAACAAAAGCAGTCCGCCAATTTTGACCAGATCAATCAAATTTAGAAACTAAGTAACCTTAAACAGAGAAGTCCCACCAAGAAGAGTGAATTGCTCGAGCCAACTGAACCCACGCCTTCCCTCTCTAGGAAAAAAGCCTACCTTAAACGAATTCGTAATTTAAATTTTAAAAAGTAAGCCTGTGATCAATACGAACAAGCTTTGATGTGATTAATTTCACAAAATTATTTTTAGAACTTTTATATGACACTTTTTCTATTCAATACATATCAGATTACTTTTTTGTGAATAATTGGCAGTATTAAGATACTCAAAGAAATGTTTATATTCCTATTTAATTTAGATAACTACTTATATTTCCAATCACAATAATGAAAAATGTATGCTATCAAGATATATAACGAGTATTTATTTATTTTCTTAAGAAGTTTGCTCCTTCTTTGAGCTATTTTTACCATTTAGCTTTGTCTTTTTCTCGCTGCTCCTGCAATTGTTTTTGCTACTATAAATACCGAGTTCTTTCTTCTCTAGATATAAATGTGTCAATGAGCTTACCCCCTTCGCTGTTTTCGGTTTTTAGCTGAGTTGCAAGGTTTCCGTTCGAGGATTCCTAATTTTTCGAAGGAAAAGGATGCAACTAGATTGAATTTTATTAGATTTATGTGATTTGACCGATTACACTCTCTGGAAGCTTGACCTGAGGAGTAGTTTTGCTGACTATAAGCCCTTCTCCGCTTTTTTTGCCACTACTTTTTCTTAAATGACGATACTATGGAATATGCTGAGTATGAGGTACCACTTCAATTTCGAAAGACAAGTTTTAAATTTGTTCCTATATTTTTTATTATGGAACTTTAAAAGAAGCAATCCTCTCTTTCTTGGGTTTTCCTGCATCTTTTTTTGAGGCTGTTTTCTTCTTGTGAGCAGTTTTATTTTTCTAGCTTATGTAGTCCTCTATTTATTGATATTTCAGTTATCTTGTAGCTCGACTCAACTAAATAGTTTATTTTGTCCTATTAATTGATCTATCAGTATTATTCTTTGATAGACCTTGACGATCTATCCAGCGATGCTTTAGAAGCTATACAGCAGTCAAACGTTGATTTGGAATGTTGTCAAAACAGGATAATAAAAAGCATTAGCCTTAACTGCTGAGATCTTCTGGGAAAGGAGGATGAATTCCGCTCACTATGTAGCTGATAATTTATTAAAAATTGATGGTTAAAGAAGTCCAAGGAGCTTTTCCAGTAATCATTTCAATAACCAAACAGCCTAGACTCCAAATATCAGCAGAAATAGTATGTCCAGTTCTCCTTAATATTTATGGAGCCATATAGTAAGGTGTTCCTTTCAGAGATAAGCACAGCTTTGCAATATCTTATGTGCTACTAATTTTTATGGATTTAGCCGTTCCAAAATCGCTTATTTTCAAAGTATCATCTTTCATTATAAGAATATTTGCACATTTTAAGTCTCTATGGACAATATTCTGTTAATGAAGATACTTTAATCCTTCTAATATTTGAACTGTCATCTTTGATGCTTTTTCTTCAGTTAAACTACCATTTTTTTACAGGTAGCTCTTGAGGCTACCGAGCTTTGCATATTCTAGAACAATTTAAACTGATTTGTTATCTTCTGAAATATCGAAGCTATAATATTTGACGATATTTTTATGGTTTAATTTTTTTAGTACTCCAATTTATGCTTTTAGATTGTTTATCTGCTTGATAGCCTCTTCCTTATTCTTGGCTGTAATTTAAACAACTTTAAGCGCATACTCTCGTCCATTGAGTTTATTAATGCATCGATATACTTTTCCATATGTGCCGCTATCAATGAGTTCTTTTCGTTAATAAATGCGATTAAGAGTCAGGACTATGGCTGATGTATCCACATTATTCGAATTTACAGCACCGCAGCCCATGCGTTTAAATTAGTTATTATTATAATGACTGAACTAATAAAATGACAAAACCTTCTTTAATTACCTTTCCTTAAATAGATATTTTAAATAATTTCGAAAAATATCACAAATTTAAATAGAATATAAGTATCGAATTTAATACACATTTTTGGTTGATAAATTGATCAAGTACTTCCAACTAAATTTTAAATATATCTTATCTTTTTCCAAAAGTCCTCTCGTAGTCTCTGACTACTTTGTAAACTAATGTCTTCTTAAAGTAACACAGCTTAATTTATGAGTTCATCCACTTTCATCCTTAGTCGATTTATTCTTGCAATCATAACTCGCTTGTACTTGATACATTCCTCAGGGTTGCGAAAATCAATCTCCAAATACTGACAAAGGCTAAAGGATCTTTTCTTATTTGTCTTAGCTCTATCAGTATATTTATATTTATGATCACAACTGCCACACTGTATCTTTAAGTTATTTGTAATATCTGCTTTAATCTGCAATTCACGTTTTCCCCAAACATAGGAACAGAAGACAGAAACCAACATCCCAGAATAGATGCAGATCGTAAAGAGAAAAACAAAAACAATGAAAAAAATTAGTGATATTGGGTTGGATCTGCTGGTGACTACTGCAGATTAGTAAGTCATGTTATAGTAGCAAATATAAAATAAAGACATAAAAGTACGCCACAGTGATGAAAATTGTCCAGAATAACGACAGAAAACGCAATAACCAAAAAGAGAAAATGCAATAAGGAGAGGACCAAAAGAAGCAAACAGACGTCCAATCATCATGTATGACTTGGACAGCAGAAAACTTAATTTATAGTCTTACTAATTTGTATAAAATTTGATTGAGCAAAGCCAAGCACTGCAGCAGGTGAGACCATCAAAAATGAAAACTGCCTAAAAAGATAATTGTTTAGAAAAAGCTAAAATTGAGGTTAATATCAGGAAAAGACAGAGAAAGTAGTAGAGAAAATTTTACATTCTATTTTGAGGGCTATTGAAATATTCCCATAATAGGAAAATACCTAAAAGTATACCACATATGAAAGGTACGATATGGTAATTAGTGAGATCTATTTATTGTCTTGCTACTAATTGAACAATGATTGAAGTACGAGAAAATGGCTCAAGTGTAAATAGTAAATTCCAATGATGTCCCATTCCGACATCAATTGTTTATAAATTAATATGAATTGCAGTTGATGATAGTAAAGTAGCCTTGATTTGTGCAATATCATAGATATTAAAAGGATATTGCGGTCCATTCTAAAGAGTCCATAAATATGTATCTATCTATCCATTTCGCCTCATAACATGGATGCTTTGTTCTGTAGTATTGAGTTGTAATTGATCTACTTCTCCATAAGTGAGCGTTTAAAGATGCGATAGATTTTGATGCATTCTCTGTAAAAACTACTGAGCTTTTCCTAACTGATAATACTAATGAATAGGATAATTATTCATTTCCTGACCAAACCAGTATACTCCAAATGTTTGATGCCCCAAAATATGATAATTCAAAGTACGAATAAAGTTACGCCCATGTTGAATACCCGAAACATTTATATTGTACACTGTCCAAGAGGTTAGTACAATGATGAATATCACGAAGAAAAATATTCCATTGATACTAGTAGATTTTGCTTTTTTTGGCAGGGAAATATACCTATCCATCACTATTAATAATCAATTGATATAAGATCATTATTAATCATATAACTATTCTCATAAAGTCTTTTTGCTCCTAAGCGTTGAGATCGATGCATACTATACTGGAGTTCATATTCTGGTTTATCCTTCCCAAGTTGCTATGATTCTAAGCATTGATATCGATGCATATGACGCTGGAATTGAGATTGTTTTCTCTCATGTATTCTTATGTTTTAGTTTTTGGTAATTCTACTTCTAGTATGGCATCAATTTCATTATATTCCTTTTTACAGTTAACTGAATTAACGATCTGCTTTTAAATGTTGTATTCTTATTGAATAATAACTTCTTCAGTGCGGGACATCATCATACTCTTGTTGTAATTGGCAGCCAAACAATTCGATTCAATATTTTTCTAAACATTTAATTGTTTGACTATTTAAATTTCGTCGTCTTGATTTATGTAGTCATTAAATTTTTATGAACACTCACTTTTTGTATTATTGAAAATTCCCCTTTCTCCTTCAGCTTCTTTAGATTTTGTTATATCTTACATATCGCTAATTCTTGCTTACAGGGTTTCATTTTTATATTTGATCATGCTGATTTACCCTACTAATTTGGCTTATCTTTCCACCATCTATTGAAATCTATGCTATTTAAGAACCTTATATTCTTAAAAGTGCTTTAGTTGTTATTTGATCATCTCCATTTCAAAATTTTAGGAGGATGCCATAGAATCGCATTTCAAAGATATAATCTAAAGTGGTGTTATCTCAAGATTCTTTCTTTTTTTTGGAGAAATCACACGTATATTCGTTATAAAATTTGCATTTTATTAAATTTAATTCAATTTAATCTTTAACCCCTCGTTTTATTATCTTAACTCATTTATCCTAATGGCTAGCTCTTATATTTATTTCTTAAATCAAGAAAAATGTACCTTATAATTTTGATTTAGCACAGTAGAATGTTTCAATGCTTCCAAAATTGATTTCGAAGGCTTTATTTTTCTATTCATTTATGCCTTTAGATCTTCTAAAAATTATCGTGATAAATAGCCTTTTATCATGTTGTTGTTGCGATATTGATCTTTGAATTCAGGAGAATTAAGTCTCATTGAATAATATCTTTCATTATCTCTCGTTTCCATTTGAGAATTTAAAATAATAATTATGAGCAATTAGATTAGAATAAAAATATTGCCAAGAAAGGAATCATGAAAGATTTTCTTTTAATTATTGTTCAAAGCGTAAGTATCGTTCTTAGTTGCGCTTGAGAATAATTTAAAGAGGTCCTAAAACTCGAGAAAATGTCTATCGATCAATATATATCAATTTAACTTAGGTTATGGTTTTTATGCTTGCTTGTCGAGGTATATTTTTCATAAGAGCTATTTCTCCAAAATAATCCCCTCTTTTGTATGTATAAACAAGCTTTAATTCTCCTTTTTGTTTTTTATAAGCTACTAGTTGTCCGCTGCCCACAACATAGAAACAATTACCGACTTATCCTTATCTAATAATAAATTTTTAAGGTCCTACTGTCCTTACTTCCATGCTTTAAAATAGTTTAGATCGTTAGTAAACATTTAAATTTTTAAATATTTCTATTTTACTTACAAGTTCTTCACATTATCTGAGTTTATTAATCATGGTGCTTCTTAAAACAAGATTAAATTATTGGCGGTAGAGTCCAAAAAGTTTTCCATCTGTCATGGCAGTAATGGTCGATGCCCTTGGATGATTATACAAAAGAGAAAGTTCTCCAAATATTTAGCCAGCACTGTATCTTTTTAACAATTCTTAACTACCTTCCTTTTCGCATTTAAAAATACCTTATTCCACTATGTACAGCTCATTTCCCTGTTCACCTTCTTTGATGACAATGTCGCCTCCTTTATAATCTATCATGCGCATGTGAGAAATTAGCTTGAGAAGGTCTTAAGTTGAAAGATGCTCAAAAAATACACATTTTCTGAGATTAATCATTAGGTTTATCTTCATTTGTTCAGGCCAATCAAATTTCACCGACCCTAATATCTTTTCGTCAATAGCTTTAATTACTTCTTTATCTGTTTATCCCGATACTCCGACTCTAATACGTTTTTTATTTTTTGATTTTCTTTTAATTTTTTCCTTAAAGACGTCATCCGGTTCTTAATCGCTCTCAAGATAAGTATCGTATTGCTTAGCGTTTATATCTCAATTACTCAAAAAATACTATAGTTTTACAGCCATTAAGTACAAAATTGGTGAATATTTTATGGTTGTTTTAACATCAACTACATCTGTAAGGGGCCGAGAATTGGATTGACTCTATTCATGATATAACTGTTTATTTATCTTATTTTTTATTCCTATAATTTAGTCCTTACTTCACGTTTGACACTCAAAGGATAATTTTACATATGTTTATAATGTCCTTTCAAAGAGCAAATATATTGATAATTTTATACAAATTAAACAAACTTAAAATCAAGTTCAATGAGGCTAAAAAGATCAAAGGAGCAATAGTCATTCTATTTATATTTTAGGCTTATTTGAAAATGATTGTTGAAGAAATTACTAAGTATTTTTGTAGTTATTGATGTCATTGCTTCCTTTTTTAATGAATATTTACTCAGATTAACATACTGAATTTTATTCCAATTGGATTTTACTAAATATCTACAACCCTCATCGTTAATTTAATTGTCATCTAAATATCATTCTATCTACCGAATTTTATCGATTTTAATTTTCTCCAATTACCATCACTAATAAATTTGCATCCTTTCCATCGAATCTTATTTTAATCTGATTCATATTGGGAATTACATAAATAAATTTCAGTTAAATTCTTCCAATCAGATTTTATTAACCATTTGCATCCCCAATCGGTTATATTGTTGTGACCTCTATAAATTTAATTATACGCAACGATATCGCCTCAATGTTTTTCCAATTTGATTATTTTATATATTTACATCCCTCATCTCCAATGTTATTAAATCCTGAGTCAAAAGCTAATTACCCAGCCATAGTTCCCTAAGATTTGACCAACCAGCCAAAGATAGATATTTACATCCTCTTTTTCTAATATCGTTTCCACCTCTCTAATTAAATGCGTACTAGCGTTGAAATAAATGAGTTTCCAGTTAGCCCGAGATATATGCTTACACCCTTATGACTAAATATGATTGGATGCTTATTCATTTGATTATTACATAAATCAAGCTTTTAAATTTTCCATTTGCTTTCTGACAAATATTTACAACCGATTTTTCCTATATTATTTTAATATAAATGAAGACTAGATAATCTTTTTGCATTCAAATTCTTTAATTATTGACACTGTTTATCTCCAAATTATGAGCCATTATCATCTGTATAGTTTTATGATGACATATAGATAGTTCAGTTAAATTATCCCATTAACCCTTAATCAATTCCTGAACCTCCTCTAAATTGAGATGACTTGATCCTATATGAAAAATATATGACCCAAATGCATTTTATTGATGCCATTAATATCTTTCTTACTGACTAAATATTTCCAATTTCCAAGTGAGAACGCTTTACCTTCTACATTATTTTTTATATACACACAGTGATAATCTTCTCTTATGTCCGGAAAAAACTATCAATTTCCCATTGGACTTGACTATCGATCATAATATTATCTTAAAAAGTAAATTAAATTATGTAAATAGGAAGAATTTTTGAATATAATTATAGACTCTCAGCGGATAAACATAACTGAGTTTCTTTCCAGTGTAGAAAACCATAAATTATTGAGTGGAAAAATAGTCAATTTGGCGCATTCTTCTTTATTAATATATTCACTTTTCTTAGGAAAACTTTAGTGATATATCTTTAATATTTTAATATTAAAAACTGATGTAATACATATGACTTTACTTTAATCAATATTGGTAAGTCTACTATTCCTATTTTTCAGAAAAGGGCACAAAATTATTCGACGTAAAAGATTATTTTTGCCTTTATTCTTTACTCTATTTTAGGTCTTTTGAACTGCAATTAAAATGTGAGCAAAATGGTTAATTCTCCCAGTCACTCAGCACATTTTTCAAATCTCTTTTCCCTTATTCCTTCATCTCTTACCATTATTTTTCCGATGATTGATGTTTGTAATTTCTCTTGTTTTCTCTTAAAATAACCGATCCACATTCCCTCCATGTGTGACCAATTTTTTAGCATTTAAGACATGCTTCTCCTTTTGCTTTGCATTCCTATATATACAGATGATTACTTGATAAACATGGCCAATTTCACCACATCGAAAACAAGATCTTGAATTACAATCCAGGTATTAATGATGTCCCAAACAGTAATAGCATCTAATTTTCTTTTATTAAAGACAGTTTTTAGAAAAATGTCCTTGTTTTCCACATCGAAAACATTTTAGTCCATTCCTATTTATTATTTGTTGGGTGATTCCATCAAAATATCGATTATGATGTTTTCTAAATTATTCATGTTAGTCGGGTTCATCATCTTTCTCAATTTCTCCTTCACTCAATTGTTTTTCAGGAATAACAGGCTCTTTGGAAATATTTTATCTTCTTAAAGCATCCTCCACCTTTTATCGGAGCAAAATAAAATTAATTCGCCTTTTCTTACATTTTCCCAATATATTGTATGTATAAAAGGTGGAATCACTTGATTTCTTCTCTGGAATTATGAGTTATTTAGTCGTTTTTGACTTTATGATCTCTTTTTATCTACTAGGCTTTGACTGATTAGATTTTTTCTAAGAATGTTTTTGTCGAGGAAATTATGATAATTAAGAACTCATCGAATTTAACCTCTAGCCACGAAAGTAGGTTGATTTTTCAAGATTGATGGTAGAGTGCTAATCCGATTATCTTTTGCACTCCTCTACTTTGCTGTCTTTAGTGTAGAATGACTACTTGTTCCAAATCATTATGCAGTCAATATTAAATCAATTAAGAAGACTATAAGTAAATGTAAATTAAATAGGGATTAATATATAAAAAAAATCATCACAAAAACAAAATAAAGCTTCTTTTAAAATTGCTTTTATTTGAAATACGAGACATATTTGAAATAAAAATAATCATCTCTTAAAATATTTGATAGTTTGTACCTCTATAATCTCGATGATGTTTGTTACATCGAAAAAAGGTTAAATTTGAATTTTATTTAATTGATATTTGCTTAAATTACATCGTGAGGTAATAATGCAATTCTAAAAACTAGTTGCATCAAGAACTACGACTCCAATCAATCAATAATCTTTTAGAAATAGTAAAAGCAGTATTCGAGTAATTAACCGATTCTTTTCTTCACTTCCCGCATCAGAAAGACAATAAAGTTTAATCAATTAAATCAATGGCAAATCTTTTAAAGGTATTAGAAGAAAAGATAATAAATAGACCAAAAAAGTAAATCAAGAACTCATTACAGTCAATTAAAATTATTCTTTTCCTGAATAA
>Ga0302186_10000628_pt1 | contig 31227 bp, 35 predicted proteins | sample II_Bog_E1_2_FD_198782 | JGI IMG/M metagenome (GOLD analysis project Ga0302186, IMG submission 198782) | Peat permafrost microbial communities from Stordalen Mire near Abisko, Sweden - II_Bog_E1_1 | ecosystem: Environmental > Terrestrial > Soil > Wetlands > Peat | place: Sweden: Abisko... | reverse complement strand
GGGAAAAATTGGGTGTACTATCAAAAGAGGAAGACTCACTGTTCATTTGCCAAAATTTTAGACAAACTTACAAAATTTATATGAGTTTCAGCACGGTTAAACCACCAACTTTGCCAGCTGTAAATCTTCCCATACTTTTTCCTGCTCTTATAACATTTAAAATGATCAATGGATAATTGAGAACGAAATGTGTCATTTCTAACAAATCACTTACCAACAACTTGCTGTTTTTAGCCGAAATAACTTTAAACTGGTTTTGACCTTCATATTTAACTTGAACTATTCGGTCGGGTTCATACCCAAATTCTATAATGGAAGCTATAGGCAACGATTCAATTTTTATTTCTTGTAATGAATTAAAACCAGAATTTCCAGACTGGTCTAAGCTAAGTAAATAAACATCCCAGTTGCTATATCCTAAGTAAAGAGCTAAAGTATCCAAAGTAAATAATCTTGGCTCTGTAACTCCAATAATGAATCCGAATAACCTTTTCAGTGTATTCAAACTGATTTTTTGTTTGGTGACATTCTCTATTTCAATGCAAAGGAATTCTAAATCGGAATGATAACGGATTATCTTGCCTAATTTAGTTTCTATCTGATTTTTAATTACTGGAGATAACATATTGGATTTCGGTTAAGAATTTGACGACAAAAATACGTCAAAATTTTAGAACTTTCTTTGAATGGATGTTTTGGATGTATTGGATTATTTGGATTCAATGATTTTACATTTATCAAACTATTTTTGCATTTGATAATTAGCTTTGAAGAAAAGCTATGCAGATATAAATAATTTAATTTACAAAAAATGAGAAAACCATTATTAATGATTGCTATTGCAATTGCAATTGCTTCAACTTCTTGTACGTTGACTACATTTGTTGAAAAGGATCTATCAATGAATTATGAATTAAGAATGACAAGTAAAAATGAAAAAACATTGTTTGAAAAAATTCCTATTTATTTGACAGAAAAAGAAGTGCCTAAAGAATTTGTTGTGAAATCAATAAATGTTTACAGCCCTATTGTATTACCTGTGATTGGCGATAGAAAAAAAGCGGTTATCGCCAACTTGTACAAAAAAGCAGTTAAGGCAGCTGATGACCAAAAGGGCAATGCTGTATTAATTATTGATGATTCGCACTTTAAAGTATTGAAGTTTAAATAAGAAAAAAGAAACAAATTTCACTATTAGTTATATGCTTGGTAGTGAAATTTGTTAAAGTGGTTCTGGAGGGAAAAATTCAGAAAATGTACAATTTAATGCCTTTGCAATTTCATTTAGATGTGAAACATTATATTTTGCACGACAACGTGGATTTTCAACTGCCGAAATAAAACTTTTCGATACATCTATGAAGGATGCCAAATCATTTTGTGAAAGGTGTTGTTTCTTTCTTATTTTTAGCACTTTATCTATGATATATTGATCTATCTCTGTTTTCATCTCAACAATTAAAATAATTTGCAATTTCAGTATTTTAAATATTATTTTGAACATACAGGTATTATCTTTATATTTGTAGCCAAAATATAAAATGTGTTGAATTATGGAAAAGAATATGGATAGAAAGGAATTAGAAAAAACAATTCAAAAATGGAAAGGACAACCTGATCCAGAATAAAGGAAAGATTTAAAATTCAAATAGGATTAACATGAATTTAAATTGGATTGTTGTATTTTATCTTAACAACTAAGAAATAATTATTTAAATAAAATAGCGGTTACCGAAAAGCTATACGAGTAGGTGAAATTCATTTAAAATATATTTTATGGATAGTGGACTGTTAATTGGCTTAGTTGTAGCAGGTATTCTTTTGATATTTGCTGCAATGAAAAAAGGTTCTTCTGATATGAAAAAGCCTAATAAATTAAAATCGTTTACAACAAATGCTGCATTGGATAAATCAATGAAAACCATAATCCAATTTGCCCAAAATAATAAATATAAAGTAGATGACTTCAATGAAAGTGATGCAATAATTGTTCTTAGTGATTCAGCGTCACTAACAAGTTATGGTAACATTTATCCTATTTATCTATCAAGACAATCTGATGATACAATAATGATAGAAGTTGGGATAAAAAGTAAATCAACACAATTAATTGGACTTGATGCTCCACATTCAAGATGTTTTAATGGAATTAAAACCGCCATTTATGCAATTGTGACTGATATATCTTCAGATAAAGTTATATCAACAAATACTGATAGCGTAAATTATTTATTTTGTTCAAACTGTGGCAAACCATATTTTCAAATTGATAATAATAAATTCTGTGATAGTTGCGGTAATAAGTTTTAAGGAAATAAAAATAATGGATATTTGGAATTTAAAATGACAATCAAATGAAAAACAGAAGTAAAGGAGCATTAATCATAATAATAGTATTTGCTTTAATTGCATTTTTTACAAACCCTTCAGTTGAAAAACACAGAGAAGTTGTAAAGACAAAATTAAATACTTTGATGCAACAATCACTTTATGAGACTAATGATGGAAATAATTCCAACGAACTTACTAAAAGTTTTGGAGCCGCATTAGGGTCAATGCTCGGAAGTGCAATCCTGGATCCTTTCATTGATAGAGCAATAACATCCGACAATTATATATTCTTTTCAACAACAAAATTGACCTGGGGTGGTCAAACAAAAGAAATTGGATTCGGGGCTTTTGGGAATGTTTTTCTATCAAAGGATATTGATAATTCGCTGAAAGAACAGTTGAAAAATGTCATGAATTCAAACAAATAAATTTATATTCAATAATAAAAAAATATAACTCACTCAATATGGAAAATTTACTCAATAAGGAAGAATCAGCTAGTAGCTATAGCTTTACAAGATTTTTTTTAATCGCATTAGCAATTTTTATCGCAATATCAGGAGCATTATTTATTGTCAATATATTAGGAGAAGTAGATCCGATATTTAAATATTTCGATAATTATTTCCATGCAGGAAGTAGTCAAGGTTATTCCTACAACACTTCCAGTAATGGAAGTGAAAGCCTTTTAACTATTATTAAATTATACATTTGGATATCAATTATCTATCTTGTAGTTTTTTGGCTTTCATTGATTTCATTACCTGTAATGTTATCTACCATTTTAGGAAAGACCGAAAACATTGTTAACGAAATTCTTCTAAAAGTATTAGGTTCGATTATAGTTATATTTGGAGTTATAACTTTCATTTTCTATTTGACTTACTCAGATAATTTTAACAATATTGAATGGATAAGAAATTTCCGTTTAATGATTGGTTTTATATTTTTAGTTTTTAATTGTTTTCATGGTTTCATTTGTATTGCTGTTGCAAATATACACGAGAAATATTGTCCTATTACAGTTGGACATTATGAAATCTATAAGGAGGAGGCTGATTATGAAAAAGGTAATTCACCAAAAGGAACTGTATATTCACCTCCAATCTGTTCAAATTGTGGGAATCCCATTATTGCAAATGATGAGTTCTGTAGTGATTGTGGTTTTAAATTATAAACTGTTAATTTAATTAAAATGAAAAAATGTGATATTTGTGACTTAACTTACGACGATAATCAAAACTTCTGTAACAGATGTGGTAATCCCCTCTCAATGGCATCGATAGTAGTGACAAATAAACAGCTTAATAAAGGTGAGAAAAGATGTTTAAAATGTAACATCGCCTACGAAGGTGATAAAAAGTTTTGTGAAAAATGTGGTTCACCTTTGTCTGTTGTAACACAATCCGTCTCAAAGGTTGATGCAAAGAAATTTGTTTTTGAAGAAAAATTAAAAGACAATCAATTAGACGTTAAGTTGCTTAGTGAATATGCTCAATTCCTTTATGATAGTAATGACGACAAAGAATCTACTTTTATATTATTTAGGATATTAGCTATAGATGATACTAATAACTTTGCAAATAATTTATTATTTACTTGTTATTTTGAACTTGACCAATATGAAGATGCGGTGGAAATTGGTGAAGAATTACTTGCCAAAAATGCAAAAGATATATCATTATTAAAGAAACTTGTAACTCTTGCAGAGAAGTTAAACCAGAGAGAAAAAGCATGCAATTACAGCAATAAAATCATAGAAATTGAACCAAATAATATTTTTGGTTTGACAATTAAAGTTATATATTTATTGACTAATAATAAAATTAAAGAAGCTATACCAATCTGTAATAAATTAGTAGAATTAGGTCAAAATGTTCCATTATATTTAATTTATATCGGAATTGATTATGCTTTTCAAGGAAAGTTTGATATTGCAATTCAGAATTTCGAAAAAGCTTATAATATATCTATTGAAAAACCAAATGATATTGATATTCAAAAAAGTAATCTCAGCATTAATCTAAAAGGTATACATAATAATCGCAGTGAACTTTATTGGACTTACTGTCTGTGTATGATAAATGGAAATATATCAGAAATAGAAAAAAAATTCAATTCGATTGATTTTCACTCATTAGAAGATAATTATTTTATATCAGATGGAGATATTGCGATTAAAACCGTTTATTTAATTTTAAGTAACAAAATTAAATATATCACTTTCGATAACAGGCAAATTTTCAATGGACTAATCAATCGTTATTATGGATTAATAGCATTTTATTTCACTAAATTTTCAAAAGAAACGATTGCAGAATGTTGGTATAATGTTGCATTAATGCAAGATAAGATAGGTTTAAATAAAGATGCTTTGATTTCATGTCAGTATGCTTCCACTGTCATACCTACTGAAAAGAAATACATTGAAAAAATAATTGAAATTCAAGAGTTTATTAACACTAAAAATACAAAATACAAAAGAAATAAGATAATTATAATATCAAGTATTGTCTGTTTGATTATAGTTGGGATTACTTCTGTTTTATACTATTTAAAACTCAAAGAAGATAATAAGTGGTCAAATGTAAAAACCAATAATACAATCAGATACTCTTTAATTTCATTAAAAGATTATCTGAATGAATATCCAAATGGTAAATACGCCAATGAAGCCAAACAAGATATTGATTCATTGTTGTGGATAAATGCACTAAATTCTAATAAGTATGAATCATATAAATTATATAATGACAGTTCTTATTACAAATCACATAGTCAAGAAGCAGATAGTCTTGAACAATTGGTATTATGGCATAATGCAAAAGTAGAAAACACATATGAGGCATATCAAAGATATGTTGGTTTATTTCCCAATGGTAAGTACTCAGATAAGGCTAATAAAATTGCAGATAAAAAGCTTTGGCAAAAAACAATGAAAGATGGTTTTGTCTCTAGTTATAAATATTACCTTCAAAAATTTCCTTTAGGAAAATATGTTTTAAAAGCAAATAATTTATTAGATGATCATGCATGGCATTTAGCAGAAAGCCAAAATAAGCAATCTGGTTTTGATGATTATAAGAACTCATTTCCAAATGGAAAATATATAGCTGAGGCAAATTCAATGATTGAGTATTTTAAATCTATTGAGAAAGAGAATCAAACAAATTCAACCAACTCAAATAATGTTACTTCAAATAATCAATCTTCTAGTTCAAGAGGTTACCAACGCTCAAATCGTGATTATTTCACATGCGAGAGTGCAGTTCATGAATTTTTGAGTAACCATTCGTTTAGGTCGGACGATGGAAGCAGTCTAAGTTATAGTATAGGTGATTTAACAATAATCTATAGTAGTGGAAGACTTCGTTTTACTAATATCGAAGTTAAAATACAAAATCAAGATTTAGCTGTTGTTTCTGCAACAGATATTGGTAGTGGTCGGACATTGAGAATTCAATTAAATGCTGCTTATGGTTCAATCGTAGACATGAACGACAATAGCACATCTTTTCAAGCTGTAAATTAATAATACAAACAATATGAAAACAAAACTTCAAATTTCGTTAACGGTTATTTTTATTTCTATGTTATTAATCAGCTGTGTAAATTCAGGTAAAAAGAATTCAGAACAATCAAAGGCAAATGAACCTGTCTATGAACTTGATGAAACATTTTTAAAAGATTACAGGAGTAATCAAGTTGGAGCTGATAATAAATATAAAAATAAACTTTTCAGAATTAAAGGGAATATTACAGAGTTTTCAAACTCTGGAGGCCCAACAGTGCACGTTTATGTACCAGAAGTTGATGGAACAGCTCTCTGTCATTTTGCTGAATCTAAAAGCAATGAGGTTGGCAAGCTTCAAGGTGGTCAAAAGGTTGTTATTGAAGGAGTGTTTACAGATATGATTACCTCTGTAAATTTTCAAGATTGTGTAATAAAAGAAGATAAATCCGCTGAAAGTAATTAATAATTCATATTTACAAAATTCACAGACATGATTCAAAATCACAACATTATGAACCTAATTAAAAACTAATTATAACACTACTAACCATTAAATAAATTTAAAAATGAAATTACTTGGACTTTTTTTATTACTAATTGGTTTGGGTCTTGGCTATTACACATTAAACATGGACACTACTGTAAAAGTTGATTACCACGGAGATAATATTTTGGGGTTACCTGAAGAAGTTAATAATTTAGGCTTAATGAGTGATAAACAAAACTATTTGATAGTATCTTGTTTTCTTGTAATTGGCGGTATAATACTTCTTGCAATTGGAGATAAAGATGATTCAATTGGAAATAAATCAAAGAAATATATTCATGAATTTGATGATTGGGAATCTAATAAAGAAACCACATCCGCTCCTACTTACTGTTCAAATTGTGGTCAAGCTTATTATTCAAAAGGGAAGTTCTGCGAAAACTGTGGTAAAGAATTATAGAATAGTATTATCTGAATTTTAAATTAAAGATTAAATACATTATAATGTGTATAATGAGTTTGGAAATAAATTTTAACTGTAAAAAAGCAATATATGAAAAACTGTTCAAAATGCAATCTTACTTTTGAGGATGATAAAAAGTTCTGCAATAGTTGTGGCTCTGCACTAACTTTAATAACTAATTCAGAATCTAATGTTGAACTTAGTAAGACAGGTAAAAGGTGTTTAAAATGTAATTTGAGCTACGATGAAGACAAGAAATTTTGTAAAAATTGTGGTTCGCCGTTATCAGTAATTAAGCAAACCTTATCTAAAGTCGATGCAAAAATAATGGTATTTGAAGAAAAATTAAAAGAAAATCAGCTGAATATTGATTTACTTACTGAATATGCCCAATTCCTTTATGACCATTCTGATTATAAGGAAACTACTTTTATATTATTCCGTATTTTGGCAATAAATGAAAATAACAAATTGGCTAAAAATTTATTATTTTCATGTTATCAAGAACTTAAACAATATCAAAATGCAGTCGAAATCGGAGAAGAATTACTAATTAAAAATGCTAAAGATATAACTCTATTAGAAAGACTTGCAATTCTTGAAGGGAAGTTAAAACAACAAGAAAAAGTATATATTTACTCCAATAAAATCATCGAAATAGATTCTGATAATATTTTAGCTTTAACAAATATATTTCATTATTTGCTTGCAATAAATAAAATTTCTGAAGCGTTACCTATATCAACAAAATTGATATTGTTGGGTCAAAATGAACGTTTAATATTAATTTATGGTGGCATTGATAAAATTTTACAAGGAAATTTCAAACTAGGAATTCAGAATTTCGATGGTATATTAACAATCCCAAATGATGAAAGGAATAATATTCATAGCAATCGTTGTAGACTTTATTGGGCATATTGTCTTTGCATGAGTAATTCAGAACTTATAGAATTAGAACGTAAATTCAACGATATTGATTTAAATATATTAAAGAAAATCCCTTTTGAATTCGATGAAGAAATTGCCGTTAAAATAATTTCATATATTATAAATCGAAGTTTAGAGGAAATAGAAAATTCACAGAGTGCAGGTTTAGAAATTGATGATTTAATAGAATCAATAAAAAATAAATCTCTTGTATCTTTTCTCACCGAAAAATCAAACCCTGTTATTGCTGAGATCTATTATAAGATTGCACTCAAACAAAAAGAATTTAGATTAAATGAAGATGCTTTGAGTTCAATTAATAAAGCCTTTTATTTAACACCTAAAGAGTTAAAATATTCAGATTCTAAAATTGAAATTCAAGGAATAGTTGATACAAATAATGCAAAACATAAAAGAAATAATAGATTCAAAATTATAAGTATTGCTTGTGTTATTTTAATTATTGGTTTTTCAGTTAAATACAATTTAAAACGTATCGAAAATAATAAGTGGTCAAGTGTAAAGACCAATAATACAATCAGATACTCTTTAATTTCATTAAAAGAGTATCTGAATGAATATCCAAATGGTAAATATGCCAATGAAGCCAAACAAAAAATTGATTCTTTGTTGCGGATAAATGCATTAAATTCAATTAATTATGAATCATATAAATTATATAATGACAGTTCTTTTTACAAATTAGATAGTCAAAAAACAGATAGTCTTAACAATTGATATTATGGCATAATGCAAAAGCAGAAAACACATATGAGGCATATCAAAGATATGTTGGTTTATTTCCCAATGGTAAGTACTCAGATAAGTCTAATAAAATTGCTAATGAAAAGCTATATCAAAAAATTAAATCCCAAGGTACAGTAGCAGATTATAAATTATATCTTAACAGATTTCCAGAAGGCAAACACAAAACTCAGGTAATTGAGATGATAGATGATTGGAATTGGAATTCAATTAAAAACAGTAATTCCAAATCAGATTTTGGAAATTATATAAATAAATTTCCAAACGGAAAATACATACAAGAAGCAAATGACTTTATTGAAAAAACAAACTATAATGAATTGTACAAAAATGATTGGGCTGTTGGTTGGTGGAAAAGTGACCCAAGATTTTTAAGTATTGAAGATTCAAAATCATGCACATATGGTACAAATGCAACGATGTATTATGGTACATATACAATAAAAGGTACAATATTAAAATTTAATGCAGAAAAATTTGTGAAAACTGATATAGTTAAAGTCCAATCAACATATAATGGTGGTGGAATATCTTTTCAATATAATGATCCTCTTAAAACACATACGGAAAGTAGTGAAACTGCAAGTGACTACCAAGCAAATTTTAATATTGACTTTGAAAATAAAACTTTTGAATTATATGGATATGTATATAAAAAATTCGATTAAGGTTATTGATAACTTAGTCAAAAAGAAGATATAAAAGGAAAATATCATGATAAAATCTGATCTTCAAGTTACGATTGGTATTAAATCAGTACTCCACAAGTTTAAAAGTAGCAATTGTTTCTGCTAATGATTTGGTAATGGTCGAACATTAAAATTAAATTTATGCTTCTTATGGTTCAATAGTAGAAACAGCATATCTTTTCAGGCAGTAAATTAATAAAACAACCAATATGAAAACAAGATCTATCTTACTTCTATTACTTGCAACTTGTTTGTTCTCATGCAATATCAATCAAAATGAAACAGCAGAGTATAAATTTGAAATTTCAGGAACTTTTGGTACAAAGCCTGCATTTGTTGGTTCTGATTTGATGTTTTCAAATGTGGTATTGTTTAACGATGCAAACGGCAATAATCATAAATGGGATAATGTGGCAAAAGGATGGACATATACCTGGAAACAAAAAGGTGTTAGATTTATAAATATCAATGTTACAAATACTTCAACTGAAGGTGACATAACAATTAAGCTATTTAGAAATAATGAACTTATTGCTACTAATACTGGATATGGCGGTTCGTTTGCAGCAATACTTGGTAACTATTAAATTTTATAATTCGATTAACTATTTCATTCTAATAAAGTCATTTGACACAATTAAAAAATCAAAAATATGGAAACAAAATTAGGTTTTGTGAAAGTTATGCTTTTTGCAATTATGGTTGGACTTTGGGTTTTAGTACTTCAGAACTTTGGTGTATTTCATTCAAGTAGTCTTAATGTTAAGGTAGTTGGTGGTAGAATTGACACAATAAGTAATAATCTTAATGTTAAAGGAAATGTAGATGTTAACAATGAACTTAAAGTTGATATTAATTCAATTCATGGAAATCCGAATGCCTTTTATGGTCAAAATGGTAAATTTGATGCTATTCATGTATATACGGGATTTTGAAACTAAACAATACATAATCAGATGTTTATTTAAATATATACAAAATTAAATCATGAAACTATTCTACTACTCAAAATTATTATTTTCTATAATTATATCATTTATTGTTGTTATTAACACATTTGCCCAAATATCTAATGTGCAAATTAAAGATTCTTTAGCATCGATTAGGCCAGAATATCGAACTGATATTCCTGTGCAATATGATGAAGTTTGTCCATTTAATAATGGAATTGCTGCTGTAAGTATTTTTAATCATTGGGGTTTGATAAATAATAAAGGTGAGATTGTCATCCCAATGATTTTTAACAAACTTACTCAAGATGAAAGGAAAATAATGAATAGTAAAGGTAACTTAGTTATCGCTAAGCTTACTCCTAATCAACACATGTATTTGGGTGAAATTGATTATGAGGACAACAATCATAATTATATTAGCACTTATTTTCATATCAATGGCTTAGGAAAGATTATAACACCATATCCAGAAACGGGTATTAATAAATTTGATGTTTTTTGGTTTAATAAAGATTTACTTAAAGTTGCACATGATTTTGCACCTAGTCGACAAAATAAACAAGATACTATTGTAGAGCATAATAAATATGGTTTAATTAAAGAAGATGGAGAACCAGTTACTCAATTAATCTACGATAATATCAACTATACAAGATTTAATGATAATATTGTAGTTAATAAAGATGGAATGGAAGGGCTCATAGATTCAACAGGAAAAGAAATAATTGAACTTAAGTATTCAAGTTTAGATTTCCAATATAATGGTAAAATAATCGCCAAATTAAATAATAAATACGGAGTTATCAAAAAAAATGAAGAGATCATCATTCCTTTTTATTATGATAAAATCGAATATAACGATAAGTTTTCAATAGTTATGAAAAATGGAAGTTATGGAGTTGTTGATAGCATAGGTAATGTGATTATTCCAATTCAATTTGAAAAAATTTATCAGCCTGACAATATTACTCTGATTGTAGAATCTAATGGTAAGTACGGAGTATATGATCAATCGGGTAAAATGATAGCTCCTAATATTTATGATGAGGTCGGGGGTTTTTTTGACAGAAATATTTGTTCTGTAAAACAGAATGACAAATGGGGGATGATTGATAAACTTGGAAATGTTGTTATACCTATAGTTTATAATGAGTTTTGGATGAATATGATTGATGTTGAAGCATCTAACAAGAAAAAAATTGAATCAATTAAAAAAGATAGGAATGATTCGACTACAGTTAGTCAAGTTGAGTCAGAACTAATTCCAGCTTTATATGATAATAAGTGGGGTGTTATTGACCCGCTTGGCAACGTGATTATTCCATTTGAATATTATTCAAGTCCACGTTTTATTGCAAATGGAATATTTGTTGTTGAACAAACTGAAAATCACTATGGTTGCGTTAATAAAAAAGGAGAAATAATCACACCTTTCATATATGAAAATATTTTTTCCCCTGGGAGTGGATATGGAGTAGAACTTTATAAAAATGAATATCAATATTATGGAACTAAAAAAAATAATAAAGTTGGATTAATAACTACGAGCGGTAAATTAATTTTCCCTTGTATTTATGAAAGTATTATTGGAGCTGATAATAACTTTAAGGTAAAGTTTAATGGTAAAGAAGGAGTTATTGATAAAACAGGAAAAGAAATTATACCCATAATATACGATGAAATGCAAATCAATACAAAACTATATGTAGTACGTCAAAATATGAAGTGGGGAGCTATAGATAAATTAGGGAAAGTTGTTATCCCTATTATTTATGATGAAATAAATTATAATGATTTAAATATCAATGATACTGAAGGATATGATTTTAATAACTGTTTTTTTGCAAAAAAGAATGGTACAAGAAAATTAATAGGATGTTTTGATAAAAATGGAAAAGTAATTATTCCTGTAATATATGATAATTTGGATATTAATGATTATAATTATCATTTTTTAGAACGAATTGATAAATTATATTTAGTAAGTTTAAATGGGGAAAAAGGTTGTATTGATAAAAATGGGAAAGTTGTAATTCCTACAAAATATTCCCATATTGACTTTGACTTTGACAAAGAATTAATTTTTGTCTACATTGATAAGCAAGAAGTGTTTGATAAAACAAATAAAACGAAACGTTTTATTTATCATAAATTTGGCTGCTATGACAAAAATGGAAATGAAATTCTATCTCCAATTTATGAATCCAAAACAAAATGTCTTAATGCATTAAATGAAAAACAATTCAAAGTAGTCAAAAATTTAACGAATAATATTTCAATTATACGACAAAATTATAAATATGGTTGTGCCAATAAAGTAGGAGAAGTTGTTGTTCCAATTATTTTTGATTACATTTCTGGTTTAAGTGAGGGCATGGGACAGGTGAAAATTAGTGACAAATGGGGCTATATTATAATAAAGGATTCAATGAAACTTAATTCAAAAGATGAATTTTACAATAATGAAATATGTTTTGATGAAAATGATTCAAAGCCGAGGTATGACAGCACTGTTGTAGCAACTAGTCCTGATAACTCAATTGTAGATTCTGAAAACTCAAATATAGATTCACCTAAGGAAAATGATTATAAATATATTAACTCTTATATAAAAGATTTTAAAAAAGCTGATAATAATATATCGAATGGTAATTATAAAAGAGCCAAAGAAGATTTTGAAAAACTAAAATCTATTGATGTTTTTAACCATGGTCTAATAAATGGAAAAATTAAAGCTGCAGAGAAATATCAAAAGGCGTTCGAAATGTCAAGTTCAAAAATTGACTCAATAATAATTATTGGTAACAATTTATTAACTAATAAAAAGTTTGATGATGCAATAAGTGTTTTTAAGAATGCATTTGAATTTGACCATTTTTCTCAAATGATTAAAGAAAGAATAGAATTTAGTCAAGAGTTAATAATTAAAGCCAAAATTGAAAATCTAAAAAAAATAGCAATAAAATATTTCGATAAAAAAGATTATTTTTCGGCAAGAAAAAGTTATGAAGAAATTTTGCAACTTGATAGAAATGATTTGTTTGCGAGTTCTCAAATAAAGAAGATTAACGATATTGTTGCCTTTTTAGAAGTACGTAAGACGAAAAGTTACGATTATAAAAAAAATAATCCTATTTCATTTCAAAAATTCACTAACTATTTGGATTCAGTTTTGTCAAAAGTTATTTTAAAAGAGGATAAAGGTTATATTAACTTTAAGTATGATATTCATTTTGATACACTTGGAGTTCTTAAAAAAGATTTTAAAATTATTGATAAACAAATTGTTTCCGAGTTGAGTTTCTTGAGCCCTGAAAAGGTCGAATATTTTTTTGAGAAACCTTTAATTTATGGCTATTACATTAATTCAAATTTCAACTTAACTTGTAACTTAAAATGGAGTAATGAAATTTTCAAAATTAAATATAATTCAAAAGAGAAAATGAAGTTCCAAGAATCATACTTACATGACAAAGATATTGTTGAACAATTCTTTAATGATAATACGTATAAAAATGGGAACTATTCTTTAAGTGTGAAAACTGTATTTGTAAATGATAAAACTATTTGTTATTATTGTATTTTTGATTTTAGTCCAACTGATTTAAAAGATCTTTTCAGTTCTAAATCGTATAAATCGAAATTTGAACAGAGTCCAATTATTTTGACTAAAAAGGGAGTTCAGTCAAAATTATTTGTTGAATAATCTTAAGATCGTCTAAATTATAAGTGATAGTAAACTTGTTTTCCATACACTAATTTGAAACTCGATTATGATACTATAGCAAATTAGATTACCAAAGTAGTAGAAGTCTGTATTTTAGAATCTTTAATATTTGTCATGACTCAAATAGATTCAGTTTAAATCAAAACACAAATCATACAAATCGGTTTTTATATACACTTTATAATCGTAAATTTGTTTCATTTTAAAATAATTGTATGACACTAAAGGAAGAAGATAAAATTTGTTTAAACTGTAAATATATCATATGGCAGATTGCTTATGGTAATGGTTTAAGCTGCGGAAATTTAAATAATCGTGAAGTTGGAAAAGCGGCACCTCACATTCCAAGTAGAAATTATTCTTGTAATTATTTTGAATCCAAAAAGAATGAAATCATTAAATAGAAGATATGTTATCAAATGAAGATATTCCAATTAAAGGTAACAAAGATGGATTTGATTACTTTTATTATTATAATTATATTCCAAGACATTTTAAAGTAAATGAGCTTTTAGAGGCTCAACGGAATTATATTATGGATTTTAGAAATGGCTCAGTTGACAAGAATATCATATCAGAAAAATTATTAAAGGATTTAAATTATTTTGAACTTGGATCCCAGGTCTCTGATTGGTGGTTTTGCATTATTCCTACAATTAATCAAGAAAGAACAGATAAAAGGTTTAAAAGTCTGTGTGAATCATTCAGTAATATGTCGACGATAAATAATGGATTTGACATATTAAAAAATAATCCCTTTATTGATACAATAATTTATGAAATAGATAGAAGATGTGCTGATATGCTTCATCATTGTAATTATGATAATGTTTCTAATAAAAAAATAATACTATTTGATGATGTAATATCAAGCGGCACAACATTTTCAACAGTTGCAAATGAATTAATTGCACTTGGGGCTATAGAAGTAAAAGGAGTATTTCTTGGAAAAGTTTATTGTCCAAAAGAAGAATTATAAGAATCAATAAAAGAAATCGAATAAAAATAATGAGTATTAAAAAATAAGGATAGCAAAAATAAGGATTATATGTTACTGTAATTCATATTATTTATTGAATTCTGTTTAATTTAAATATTCTGATTCAAAGTGTACTACGATTCTGATTCAAAGTGTACAACTTTTGGTGATTAAAAATCATAAAAGATGGTACTGACAATCTGACACAAAGTGTACAACTTTGGAAGATAAAAAAGTCAAATCCTTTTGTGGAGTGGGTATAATATTGTCCTTTTTGAAATATAAATACACGAAGTACAATGTCAAACAAACCCACAATTATGTTGCGACTAAAAAGAGTTTTACAATTATTGATAAATGGCGAGAGCAAATCTGCTATTTCTCGAAAAGTTCCGATTCACCGATCCGTATTGGATAAATACCTGTACATTTTTGATCAAAGCCTAAAAAGTTACTCAGAACTTCTGATTCTTTCTGACCAGGACTTCGAAAAGATTGTAAATCCAATCAAAGACAATAGTGAAAACGGGCGACTAGCCTACTTGCAAGAATTGATTCCCTCCTATACTCTGGAACTCTCTAAAACTGTTATAACTCTCAAATTAATATGTGAATAATATATTGAGCATAAGCCCAATGACTACTGTTATGCTCAGTTTTGTATACACTTAGTCGAGTTTCGAAAATGTAATTGTGCAACCATGCACTTCAATCACATAGCAGGTGAAAAGTTGGTTCAGTTCAGAGGAATACACCACCATTTTATTAAGAAAAAATTACAAGGCTATCTTGAGGAATATCATTTTAGATACAATCGACACAATAATATGGATGCTATATTTGACACCTTACATTAACTAATGGTTCGATATGAACCAAAGCGTTTAAATACAAGGAAATAAACGTGCGGTCTAAACGCTTATTCCTATAAATTAAACAAATAATTTTATTGTTTATCATTTCGCTTTAGACTACATGAACATATAAAATATTCACTAAAATTTGGTTTATAAGTTGATTTATTTATTAAGGTTTTACTTGAATTACTGCTTGATTCTTTTCCGCATTAACAGAATTTCGACCAAAGGAAACACCAATAGAAATACTAATTATAATTATAGTAAGTATACCTACTACAATTATAATTATTTCCTTTAATAGTTTAATATGACTATCAATTGTTGTTCCCTTTTTCATTGACTTAATGATTGATACACAAAAGTAATATTGAAAAAATAAAAAACAATGGGATAAATTATGAAGTTTTTCACAAGTTTCAAATATTTTCCAAAATAAATCGTAATACATTCATATTAAATTACATATAATTTATTTTTTGGGAAAAAGTTTTCTACAATTATTTATTTAATTTGTGTTGAAATTTTAAACATTAAGATGTCAATAACTTACAAGTTTTTTTATGCTATTTGATAATATATTCACTACATTTGCAATATTAACAATCAAAAATTAAAATTTTGACAACAGAATTTATTATAAGCGGTGTAATTGGATTATTTACAGGTGCCGCGGATTCTTTGGTTGCACCTTGGATTCATTGGGGAATTAAAAAAAGAGAATTAAGACACAAGGAAAGAATTGATTTAATAAATGAAGTTAGAAAGGAATTTAAAAAAGAATATGTAAATAAAAAAGTATTCAGATAAACTCTATTATATTCACAAATAAAACCCTTTTTAGATATTAAAACAATTAATGAAATTGAAATACAAACTGATAATGATTTATTATTTATTACTGATGATTGTCGGAGTTCGGGCTTTATGTATTTAAAAAATGATGTTCTGGATGATTTAACTATATTAGAAAAAAAATGGAAAATTATTTAATTGGTATAACATGAACAATAAATTAAAATAATATTCAATATGGAATTAGCGTTAAAAAGTAAAGAAATAAAAAGCGTTTTATTGATTGTTGGTAATGGATTTGATTTGAACTTGGAACTTGAAACTAGTTACAATCAATTTTTAAATTCTCTAGGAGATGAAAAAAATAAAAATAATTTAATTTATGAATTAAATTTAAGAAATAAAGCAGATGATAAAAACTGGGTTGATATAGAAAAAGAATTAGAAAATTGTGCAGTAAATGGTCTGGATAAAATTAGATCTGAAAATATGTATATTTTACATAATAGTGATAGGTCAAATATATTTGAAAAAGAAAACTATATTGAACTAAAATTATTATTAAAAAATTATCTTATAAAACAAGATGAAAAAGAAATAATAAATTTTAAAGATAAAAGTTCATACAAATTACTATTAGAACTTTGTAAAAGAGAGAATATATATTTAACAATATTAAATTTCAATTATACTAACACTATAGACACAAAACTAATTAATTATATTAAAGCATATCATGAAAAAGATATTCGAAGTCGATATAAACATATATTTGTACATGGTAATTTAAATGAAGATGTTGTTTTTGGTATTGCTGATAATGCAGAAATTACTAAACAGCATCATTATTTATTAAAATCATTTGATACAATAAATAACACCAAAATAAATATCAGTAAATTATTAAATAATAGTGATGAAATTTTTTTCTATGGATATTCATTAGGTGAAACAGACTCATCATATTTTGATGATTTTTTTAAAGAACGTTGCATTTATAATGACAATATAGAAGAGGAAAATAAAAAGAAAATAACCTTTTATCATTATAAAGATGATGGAAAAAATGATTTATTTGATAGACTATTTACACTTACAAATCACAATATGTCAAAGTTTTCACATCTTAATTTGGTTAATTATATATATTCAAATTAATAATCAATATTAGAAATAAAGTGGAAATTAATATAAATGAAATAACATGAATAAGAATCTTAATATAATAATTTTTAGTTTACTAATATTATCATTCTGGTTAATACTTAGTATTGGAATTGGTTTAATTCCAATATTTAATTTATCTATTTTTTCCACTGAAACATCTATAAAAATTAATACATGCCTTTTAAATATTGCTTACAGTTATTTGGCGGGATTTATAATGTATATTTTTACCGTTACTATTCCATATAATATTAGGAAGAAAACAAATTTAATAGTAATTAATCATTATATTCATAACTATTGCTATTCATCCTCAACAGATTTTATTACTTCTTGTTTAAAAATGAAATCAATTAAATATAATGAATTGGATTTAGAAAAAATTCAGAAATTAAAAGATCAATTTTTAAAGAATGAAAATGGAGAGTATTCGTGGAATTTAGTTTTTGTTAACGATAAAATGGAATTGAAAGATAGGCTTATTAAAATGTCTAATGAAACTAAGGATTTTATAAATAATATAATTCCATATTCTGATTTTTTATCAAATGAACAATTACCAATTTTTAATCGTCTTAGAACGGATGGAAGTATAATCAGTATAGATTGTTTTTTAAATTTTATTTATAGTGATAAATTGCTATATCACTACCTTTCTAAACATGATGAACTAGTTGGAAAATTAAATCTAACAATAGGAGATTATAATAAAATAAAGCCAATAAAGAAATCAATTTTAAATCGATTTAAGACACTTTTGAATATTAGTAGCAACTATATAGATATTGAAAACTAATTAAACAGAGGGCAAATAAAGGGTGAACACAAGAGCTAATTTAAACAAATGATATTATGATATATTTAATTATTCTCAACATTTTAGCACAAGTTTGTAATATTGTTGGGGCTTATTTGCTTTTTAAATATAGTTTGCCGCCACATATAAATAAGTTTTCTGGTTCTTTTATTGGAGTAAGTGAATTAGATTTTTTAAAAGAAGATTCGGACAATAAAAAATATGCAAAAAATACAAAATTGGGTTTCTTATTGGTACTTATAGGATTTAGTTTATCATTACCTATAAATTTATCAGCCCTATTTTGTAGTTAAATGTCATTAATATAAAATTATTTTCTGGCTATTTTTTGAAAGTATAAGTTTCTAACTATCATTATATCAATGACATATGATCAATTATTCTACAGTGTGTTGGTAACATAGTAACAATCATTACAAAAGAAGGTACTCTAGAAAAAAAAATTGTAAAAGACTAATGCAATATAATTTTATAAAAACATGTGTAAAAATAAAGGTATATTCTATGACTTACCATTATGGGATGATTTTGTAAGTAATTTATTATATCCTGCAATTTTAGGGTCATTGATATACGACCTCATAAAAGAAATTGTTAATTTTAATTTTGATCCAACTGATTTTAATCAAGACAACTGTATTAAGTTTATATTTCTATTAATTACTTCGGTTTTCTATGTTATTGATTATTTTTATATGCATTATGCGTTCAAGGTATTTAAATCTGATAAGGTGAAGAAAAGTATTGTTAAAACTGAAAAAGTAACAAGAACAAGATGCATGATTTGGTTAGATGTTTTGGATACACTATCTTTTGCAGCAATTATTATCTTTGTAAACCAGTTACGGTATGATCTTATTATATTCCCAATAATGTTGATTTATCTTATCGAAGCTAATTATTTAAAAGATTCAGAATATAAAGAAATATGTATAAAAAAACAAATTGTTGATTTTATATTTATACTTATAAGAGTGTTAATAATATATTTTATATTTTATATTTTAAATTTGGATCGTTATTTTAATTGGTTGGGTGATTGGTCTTTTGCGATGATAGGATATTTGATATTAGTATTTGTATATACCATACTTGCAAATGAATTTTATAAAGATTACCCTATAAAAAAAGAGTAAAAATATAACAGTTCAAATTATTTGTGTAATTAACTATATTCATAAAATTTACTGAATTTCAATCAGAAGTTCACTCTTTTTTTTTGTGTTCAAGTGTTTGTTTTAATTTGTAAGAAAATTTTTATTTTCATATTAAGCCTATACCCTCCGTCTCTCTTTACCTGCCGACCATAAACTTTTTTTTTAAAGCGAATTTATTTTACTTGACTTTTAGGAAATTAAATATATATGAGATAATAAAAAGGTTTGAATTTATGCTTAGGAAGCTGATGGTCGATCTGAGTTGACAGGCAAATCCAGTAAATCCAGGTCAACCTGAATTAAAAGGGTTATTGACGATCCATATATTAAGAGGCTTATGGCTTTTTGAAACTAAACAATTGAACAACAGTTTTATATAATGCTGATTTAATAGGTTGAGTAAATAAGCTTGAAACAATGTTGTTAAATATGCTTTTCTTCATTGTTTAAAATGTATTGTTGCAGGTACTCAAAAATAATTTCAGTTTCTTTGTCTAACGGTTTAAACGGTCTGTTAATACAAATGCTATCTGCGATTGCAGCCGTTGTTCGATTATCATCCTTGTTGATTTTCCAACTACTCGGTATAGTATTGCTTTCAAATACAACCTCAAGTGATTTGAGCATTGCCTTTTCAATCTGTTTTGCAATAATTCGTGCAGCAATCCTTTGCCTGCGTCTGAAACTTAGTTCGTTAAACTGCATTTCTTTATACCCTTTTTTTTTGAACATATCTCAATAAATATTTCAGTTGACATTGTAATATATTGGATGTTTTAAAAACAATACAAATATAATTATTAATTTCAGAAGGGACGAATAAAATTGTTTAGACTTCAAATAGTGAAATAAAGAAGTTTTGAATTTATTGTGGGTTAATTGAATACTTAAAATGATATTCACTTTTAACAAACTAAATTTTAAAATGGAAAAACGAATTCAATTTTATTCATTTAAAAAAATCTTTTACAAAAAGGGATAAATAGGGTTGTAAGTCCGTGAATAATTTAAATATTACATAGAAAGATCAGTTTAATTAAAAAAAACTATTTATCTTTGGAAAAATTTAGATAAAAAAACAGAAAACCAATTAATTAATCAGCTTTTAACTAGTATTATTTAGAAAATAAAAAAGAATAACATGGAAAACAAGATAATCAACAGCGAAACAATCAACAAGGTATGTAATGAAGGATTTATAGCGTTTATAAAATCTCAAATGACTTTAAAAATAAACGGCATTGATGTTTCAATTGAGAGTTCAAAAACCCCTTATGGATATTGTCTTGTAACACCAAATTATGAGATTGAAAATGTATTGAATGAACTTTATTATTGTGGTCAAACAAATTTTACGTTTAATGTAACTTGTCAAGTCTGTAAAATATTAAGAGATGGAGAATCTTCGAGTATTGATATTTATGCACATAATGTTCAAGGGTCTTTTACAAAAAAAGATGATTTTCTTGGATTTAAAATTGACTCTATACATTTCAATGAAAAAGGGATTTAATTTAACATTATCTAGCAAAGATTTATAACAAAAGAAAGAACTTTATAAGTCAATACTTTTATTCCTTATAAAGAATTTTAATGTATTATATTATAAATAAACAAACAAACAAACGCCTTGACGGAGACTGATTTTTTTAAACGTTATATATCTAACTCAAATCATATTATGTGGTTTTTGGGTGCAGGTATATCCAGAACTGCGGGTATGCCTACAGCTACAGACATTATTTGGGATTTAAAATTTAAGCATTATTGTATAGAAGAGAATCAAAAATATGATTCTCACGACACAAATAATGAAATAATAAGAAATAAAGTACAAAGCTATATGGATAGTAGAGGCTATCCAAAACTTTGGAGCCCAGAAGAATACTCTTATTACTTTGAACTCACTTTTGGTCATAATTATGCAGAGCAACAGAAATACTTAATCGAAAAATTAAGCGAAGATAAGATTTCATTAAATATTGGTCATAGAGCATTGGCAGGTTTGATAGAACTAAATATTGCACGCGTTATTTTTACAACAAACTTCGATAGCGTAATTGAGAAGGCTTACGCACAAGTAAGTAATAAAAGTATTTCTCCTTATCATTTAGAAGGCTCATATGCAGCTTTAGAAGCATTAAATCAAGAACGTTTTCCAATATATGCAAAGATTCATGGTGACTTTAGATATCAAAGTATAAAGAACTTATCGATAGATTTACAATCCAACGATTCTGAAATGCAACGTTGTTTTATCGCAGCAGCAAATAGATTTGGAATTGTTGTCTCAGGATATAGTGGCCGTGATAGCAATGTTATGGAAATGTTTTATACTGCAATAAAACAGAATAATGCATTTCCATTTGGCTTATTTTGGACAGTCACAAATAAAAAAGATGTTTCTAATTCGGTACTTGAATTTATAGAAAACGCAAAAAACAAAGGAATTGATGCTCATATTGTAGAAACAGGTACATTTGATAGCATGTTGTCTAAAATATGGAAACAAACTACAGTAAAGAGTATTGCATTGGAAGAAAGTGTTAGAACAGTACTTGCATCAGAAGTCAATATTCCTCTTCCAGAAAAAGGGAAAGGATTCCCAATTTTGAGAACTAATGCACTACCAATTACATCTATTCCAAATAATTGTGCTGTAGTTGAGACTGTTACACCATTAAGTCACATTGAAATAAAGGAAATACTTAAAGTAAACAAATCTAGTGCAATAATAAATCGAGCAGAAAATGTTATTGCATGGGGCAATGAATCTGAAATTTATAAAGGGCTTGGTAAAGATATGGTTTTGTCAATCTCAAAATTTGAATTGATTAATCCTATCGAATTAATAACAAAAAATAAAAGTTATCATGCATTTTATGAAAGGGCAATTGTAACTGCGATTTCGTCTAATAAACCATTTCTTTTTAGAAATGATAAAGGCTTTGTTTTAGCTGTTAATCCACAAAATGCTAACAATCCAATTTTTGAGCCATTATTCGAGGCTTTAAAAGATAGATATGGAAATAAAGTTTCTATTCATGGACAAATTTCAAATAGACAAAACACATTCTGGACAGAAGCTGTTAGACTTAAACTGGAAAATAGAAATAATCAACTCTATTTAATGATAAAACCAATTATTTGGATAGAACCACATTTAGAAAGACAAAAAAATATTGATTTCATAAAGAATAAGATTAAAAATAGATATAATTCTATAACACATAACCTACTTAACGCATGGATCCGTATTCTTTTTAACACTATCGGCACCGAAGTTGAACTTAAAGGATTTGAAGGTTCAAATTATCCTTATTCTTTCAAAATAAATACAAGAACAGCATTTAGCCAAAGATAATATGTCAGAATTTTCATCATATAAAATACTTCCTGAGCCAGAATTATTATTCAATAATAAGCAACGTGATACACATCCCTTGAGAGGTCTTATATCCCATGGCCCTTATAGTCTAAAAATGGGATATCCAAATCAAATCAGAACTGCTTATTTAACGACAAATAATCAATCAAATAGAATAATAAGACTTTTATCTCTGAGTTAAACTCAACTCACCAACCCAAAGAAGCACTAAATTACTATCCAGAATATCCTAGTTTTGAAAGCATTTTTAGAATTCCATTAATTCCAGCAAATCAAAATCTAATGTTTGAAATGCCAACAATTTGTGGTGAATTAGCTAAAAAAAGAGATGGACAAAAACTTGCTTATACAATAATTGAATCTATATCTAAAACGTCTATTTCAAAATTTGATATACTGATTTTATTACTTCCAAAAGAATGGGAAAACACCTTTGAGTATGAAGGGTTCAATCTTCATGATTTAATTAAAGCAAAAGTAGCGCAATTAAATATACCTGTACAAATCATTAATGAAAGTGCTTTAAATAGAAACTGTCGAGCAAATGTGATGTGGGGTATTAGTATCGCATTATATGCAAAAGCTGGAGGTATTCCATGGAAACTTGCAGATTTAGATAAAGATGAAGCATATATTGGTTTAAGTTATGCATTAAAAAAAATTAACGATAAAAATGATTACACAACTTGTTGTAGTCAGGTTTTTGATCCAGACGGTACAGGTTTTAAGTTTATTGCCTATGATACTAAGGAATTTACTGAACAAAAGGGAAATCCATATCTAAGTTATCAAGAAATGCAAACCGTATTATCGAAGAGTTTGCTTATTTACCAAAACGATCATGGTGGTAGAATTCCAAAGAAAATCTTCATCCATAAAACATCCCATTTCACTGAAGAAGAAATCCAAGGTGCTTTTGATGCGTTTGGTAATAAAACCGAAATAGAGTTAGTGCAAATTATTCGTAAATGCCATTGGTTTGGGTTGAAAATAGATGGTCCTAAAATTGATTACAATGGAAATAAAACACCTGCAAAAGGTTCAGGTTATCCGATTGAAAGAGGTGCATATTTACCTATTAGCCCAAATGAATGTTTATTATGGACTCAAGGAAGTGTATCTGGAGTAAATGTAGATAAACCGAATCAACCTGTTTTTAAAGAAGCGGCATTAAAACCTTTACCAGATCCAATTTTAATAAGAAGATTTTCTGGCGAAGGTGGATGGCATTCAACTTGCCAAAGTATACTTGCCTTAACGAAGGTAGATTGGAATAACAATACTCTTTATAAGACTCTTCCTGTTACAATTGGGTATTCTCAAAACTTTGCAAATGTTGTAAAGCAAACAAATGAGATTGTAAATGAGATCTATGATTATAGGTTTTTTATGTAACAATATTTATGTTGAAAAACTAAAAACAAAACATAGATAAAGACAAAATCGAGAATCTAACACATGTATGTTCATTTGCTAGAAGACGTGCATTTATCAGGTTTTGCTCCAGCTTTTACTTTGTTGCAGGGTGACAGCAATTGCTACTACAAACCGCCAAATGACAATAGCCTCGGTCGTTAGCTGCAAGGCTAAAAAAAACAGACAAATGCTCGTGATTTATAACATAGTAATTAAAAAATAAAATGGCAATATTTACTAAGGCGCAATTTATAAACATTGCACAAACAAAGACAACTTCTGTCAAAAACTTCAAAAGTTTCGTTATCGAAGCCCGTCTATTTTCAAAGTCAAATGCTACAACAAGTATTTTTCTTTCTCATTCGCATAACGACAAAGATTTAATAGAACAAGCAATAACATTCTTTAGAACTTTGAATATATCTGTTTATGTTGATTGGATGGACGAGACAATGCCCGAAAAAACAAATGGTGTAACTGCGTCAAAGATTAAATCGAAAATTCTTTTAAATGACAAATTTATTCTTTTAGCAACAGATGCTGCACTCGATTCGAAGTGGTGTAATTGGGAAATTGGAATAGGTGATGCATATAAATTACATAGTGACAAAATTTGTTTGCTTCCATTATCCGATAGTCGTGGCAATTGGATTGGAAATGAGTATCTTCAAATTTATCCTAGAATAGAACCTGTACAGAAAGACAATTATTCACTTTATGACAATATTTTTAAAGTCAAATACCCAGATGGGAAAGAAACCTGGCTAAACGACTGGCTAAAAAAATAAAATTTAATATGGAAAAGAAACTTAAACATTTAGAATTTCTACAACTTGTCATTACTAGAATGAATGTAAATTCATTTCTTTTAAAAGGTTGGACTGTATCATTAGTTGCTGTTCTTTTTGCATTTGCTGCAAAAGATGCAAATATCAAATATGTGCTAATTACATACATTTCAACTCCATTATTTTGGTCTTTGGATGGTTACTACTTAAGCATTGAGAGGCAATATCGTGTACTTTACAATGTTGTAAAAGACAAGAATGAAGAGGATATCGACTTTGACTTAAATGCAACGCCATACAACAAAGGGAAAAATATGTGGTTTCCTTGCATATTTTCTAAAACTCTTTTTATCTTTTATGGCACATTGCTTTTTGTAACTTTAGTAGTAATGTTTTTTATCAATTAATATGGCTAAAAGAGTTTTTTTTAGTTTTCACTACGAAGACGTTAAGACATTTAGAGCAAATGTTATTAGAAATCACGGAGTAACAAAACAAAGTGGACAAGACGCAGGTTTTTTTGATGCTTCAATTTGGGAAGAAGCAAAAAAACATGGTGATATATCAGTTAAACGACTAATAAATTCTAATCTTGAAAACACTTCTTCGACTTGTGTTTTAATTGGAACCGATACTTGGCAGAGGCGTTGGGTTAGATATGAAGTTTTAAAAAGTTACGATAGAGAAAATTCATTGTTTGGTATACACATAAATAGTGTAAAAGATAAAAATCAAAATGTTTTTTCGCAAGGTAGAAACATATTTGACTATTTGGGATTTACAATTAGTGCAGATGGTTCAACAATGACATATTATGAACATGACGGAAATGATTGGAAGGTATACCAAGATTTGCCAATTAAAAGACTGACCAACATGGATAGACAACATTGGGGTAAGGGTTTTACACTATCTCAGTGGGTACAAGTTTATGACTGGACAACACAAGATGGCTACAATAACTTCCCGACTTGGCTTGAGAACGCTATATAAAAGCCCAGCAGATAATACACGTTATGCGCATTGGTGGCTGACGGGCAATTGGCAGGATTTGCACCCGCAAACCGCAAAATGCGCAGAACCTCGGTCGTTATAAACAAGCGTAGAAATAAAAAGAGGGGTAAAAACTATAAACTGAAAGAATCATGGTAAAATCTCAAAAACAGGAATTTACGAAACTGACAAACTTAGAATTAATAAAGGAATTCTGCAATTCTCACCTTTTTGATATTGCTACTGGTGGACTTAAAACTGAGAACCATTCTGTGAAAGTTCGCTTCATTGATTCAAAAGGAAACTTTGGTTACACTGGACTTGGATGGTTTTTCTTTGTTAACGACTCTATGTACATTATTACTAGAGACAAAAAATATGAATCAGACCATAATCCTGACATTTTAGATTTCAGCGATGAACTTGAAATTTTAAAATACACTGGAGACTTTATTATTAGAGTCATTTTTGCTGGAATTTTTACAGGCTTTTACGATGACAAAGAGAATCGAATTTTTACAGGCGATGTTGTTAATGCAAAAGTAATAGATAACCCAAGTATTACTTCTAACGGTGGTGTAAATCGTGCAAGGAATGAAGATATTGAAGAAAAAGGAGGTTCGTGTGAAGCTGGAGTAAATGAAATTCTTGGAATTTATTCATTTATACTTGATAATCTCAGTTTACCGCTCTCTTGGGCGACAGAATTAAATGTTGTTGGAAGTCTATTTTTTGATTTAACGAAAGGGGAAACAGAAGTAAATATTCAACATTTGTGTAACGGTTTTGCTCAATCACGAATAGACCGAAACGAGCTTAAAAGTTTGATTAAGAAATCACCATATTTTCCACCTGTAACTTGGGAAGAAAGAGCAATTGAATTACTATGTGGAAATAGCAACGAAGAAAATGAATAATTGTAATTACGAAAACTTTATAAAGTATCTAAATAACGTAGGGAAAAGTAACCCTTGGGAATATGTTGCTGATTTAGCTGAAAAATCAGGACATTATTATGATTCGTCTAAGGTTTATGTTTGCGAAGATGACAAAACAACAATAGAAAAATATAATTTGACAGAAAACCGAAAGCAGGAACATAAATTTATAACAAGCATATTACCAGTTCCTTTTGAAGGAAATGTATTTGATGCCAAAATAATTATACTAACTTTAAATCCTGGCTTTGTAGAAGAAGTCAATTTTACACTTTACAACTTATTAAACACAGATGCACAAAAACAAATAACTGATTATCATATACAAAACTTAAGGTTACAATGTAAAGGAATTATCCCAAACAATGCAGTTAAGTTTATCAGTGACAGATATTGGTTTAATAAAACGAAAGAACTAAGAGAACAACATAGCTTTGATTTATCTGAAATAGCTATCATACAATACATTGGTTATCAATCTAAAGAATTTTACGAAAATAAAGAATTAAAACAATTGAAAAGTATCGAATTTACACGACGATTACTAAAATATATCGTTGAAAACAGGACTGATGAGTATTGCTTTGTCATTGCAAGATACGAAAACCAATGGAGAAATGAATTTGCATATCTCAAACTGACAGACAAGTTGGCAGATAAGATTATTGTATTGAAAAACAAGCGAAATACAACATTAAGCCGAGCGAACATTGGTGATTATTGGCATATTATTGAAAGAACAAATGAAAAAAATGAAAAACTAAACACCATCTACTAAAACACTCTGCGTAATGGCGGGTGAGGAGTAATGAAAGGTTTTGCGTCCTTTGGGCGACAGTGAACGCTCCCTTAAACCACCAAATTCCCATATTATGATTGTTTAACCCATGATATTTTTCGTTTCCTTTCAATTAATTAGTTACATAGTTCATAATTTGGGAACTGGTTGTTTGTAAATTATTTCTGGATTTGATGGTATATTATCAGGCTTTAGGCCACTTATGCAATAATCATCCCACTCTTTTTTATTTTTTAAACCTAATTTTCGGATAAATTCTCTTGCTTCAATAAATGGTAAATATTTACTTGAACTTTCCATAATTTCAATAGGTGCTTTTTCTTTTTCCATTGGTGTATTGTTTTTGTTTGATAAATAATTAAATGCTATTGTTATTGGCTCCTGTAAATCTAAATTTATTACATTTAAATGATCCCATACTCCGCAAATAGCATCATCAACACAATTAACATCAAAATACAAATTCGTCGTCACTAATACATGATTATGTGCATTGAATAACAGTTCATAACATTCGTTATTTTTGGTTTCTACGTTAGAGCAACCTATTAAATAGTAATTTTTCGGTAATTTATTTACCATGTTGTCTTTTTGTTTTTTCATTGGTGTTTCGTTTTTTAATTGTTTATTTATTTAAAATATGTTTATGGTGTTTTGTTGAAAAATATAATAGGCCAAACACCATTAAAAAACCTAGCGGGTAAAACTATTGTAGCTTTAATTATTAATTAAAAACCGATTTCTTATTCATAGGCTTTTTCGAGTTCTGCATATGACATTGGATTTATCGGCCAAATATATTTGGTCAATTGGTGGATAATTGATATAGCTGATGTTATTTCATTTTCTTCTATTTCGGTAATAGTTGTTAAATATTCATCATCTCCATTTATTACTAATTTGTATGATTTTTTTTCAAATTTACATTTGTATTCAAAAATATCATTTTCGTCTCCATTTTCAACAATAAAATTAAAATGGATATTATCGATGCTTTTTTCATTCAAAAGACATTCGGTAAAACTTTTATCATTTAACATGTATTTAATATTCATAGCTTTCGTTTTTAGTTGTTAAATATTTTGTTTAACTATCTCCGAAATTAACAGTAGATCACACAATTCTTTATCCATGCCCTGAATAAAGGAAGGTTCATTCTCATTTTCTTTAATATAAATGGCGATTTGGTTTTCAATATTACCTAACATTTGCTTGAATGTTAAAGGTTTATATTTATATGCTACTATTTTGTCATCTTTGCATGTTTTTTTAAGTTCGTCATAATTTTTTTTGAATTCGTCATTTCTATCAAAATAATCTTCTTTGGCTTCATCATATTCGAACCAGAATTTACCATTATTTTTCACTTTTCCTAATGTTTCATCAATTGCGTTATAGCCTGTGAATTCGAAATACAACGACCTAATTTGCCTGTTGGTGATTTTAAATAATTTTTCTTCTTTTTTCATTTTTGGTTTTTTTAGTTGTTTTTAATTGTTAAATACTCCGACACTTATAGTTTATTAAATTCTTCTACTATATATTTATAAGATCCATTCATTCGCACAAAAAAAGGCATAAGTTTTTCTGACATTGCTCGCACTTTAGTTATTGTTTCATCTGAGGTGTCTGGCAAATTATTAATCATTATTCTAATTATACCCCTATTAATTACATCTAAAAAAATTTCTAGTGATGCATTTTCAAAAACCGCTAATGTGATTTTGTCATTATCAAATGATTTTGTTAAAATAACAAATGCTTCTAATTCTTCAAATGTTTTGAATCGTTGAATCATGTCCCATTTTTTTTCTTTCATTGGTTAGTTGTTTTAATTGTTAATAATAATATTTGAATTTAAAATATATTTGTTTTATTCTATTGGATAATTGGTTATATCGGTGAATTTTACACTCCATAACACATTCATTACCAATATTTTAAACAAATGTACCGATAATATGTAAGAAAAGCAAGTTACGACATTTATAATTACATTATATAACATAAATTACACTATTGGTCTAAATAAGTTTATTTCAAACAAAAAATAATTGCCAACATCATTGCTGGCAACTAAATTTGTATTAATTTAAAAATGTATTGAGTAATAAATGAGAATAAAATTTCTTTGACATTAATAATTAAAACTTAATTCGGATTTTATTCTATTAATAAAACGCTCAGACTTACCTCGACTTATTCCTGAAATTTCTCCCATTTTTCGAACTGTCCTTATCTCACTCGAACTATTATAATATAGTTCTCTGAAATTCAAATACTCAGAATTATTTTTTATGTTTATATGATTTTCATTTAGGCTTTTATAAACTGTGCCAATACTTTTACCAAGTAGCTCGGCATTTTTAGCTACTGACAAATTGGAATTGTAATTCGGTAGGATATCATTATCACGTTTTTTCTTTCTTGCTTTACCCAAATGCTTTTGTTTTTCAGATTTAGTAAGATTTTTCATTTTCTCCTTCAGTAAATACTGTCTTTTCCCACATTTCCATGTGTATTCATCTGTTTTTAAAGCATTTATTGCTATATGAACAATTACATTCAATTTAATTTCATTTGGATTTTCATAATGGTGATAAACTAACCATAATAGATTTGCAGACATATCTTCAAGCCTTAAGTTTGGTTCAATATTCTTCAAAACCAAAGCTTGAAAATATAAAGTTTTTGTTCTTTTACCTATTTTGACTTTTTTCCCTTTTCCAAAGTAAGTGTTCAGATTATAAATATCTTGATCACCAACATACGTATAAATGTCATCTGAATATACTGCATTTTCATAATTATTTAACAAAGGTATAAATTCTTTATTATTATAAAGTTTCAATGTTTTGTCAATGACATCTGTCATATTTTGTTTATTTTGTAAAGATGTTTCTCTTTTTTTTTCATCAATTGGATTATTAAAATTTTTATGACACTTGCTAACAACATATTCTTTTAATGTTATTTTTTCAAATAAATCATCATAACTACGAAATTGAATATCAAAAAATGTACTTGAAATATTACTTTTAAACGTATTATTTGATAAACTATCTGAAAAAGAAAAACAATTTTTTATTTCAACATTTGGATTATCACTTATTGAAGTATTAGATTTAAATAAGCCATAACTAAAATATTCATTTAGCATGTCCATCGTAATTATATTTTCGGGATTTATTTCGAATTGACAATCTGCCTTTGATCCCAAGAATTGTTGACTTGATTTGAAACATGACATATCAACACTACCAATTATTTTATC
>Ga0302186_10000626_pt1 | contig 31265 bp, 26 predicted proteins | sample II_Bog_E1_2_FD_198782 | JGI IMG/M metagenome (GOLD analysis project Ga0302186, IMG submission 198782) | Peat permafrost microbial communities from Stordalen Mire near Abisko, Sweden - II_Bog_E1_1 | ecosystem: Environmental > Terrestrial > Soil > Wetlands > Peat | place: Sweden: Abisko... | reverse complement strand
TTCAATTTACTTTCGAGAAAAAAATTAGTTAAACTAAACCAGCCAAGACGGAAGGCAGATAAGATTTTTCGTTCTTCGAAGCTTTTACTCAGCCTCCCAAAGATAAAAAGAAACCAGTATAAAATCCACAACCCAAATCTTCAATAAACAGCTTTTTCTAAAATTTTGGAGCCCCTACGAAAGATCAAAAAAATAGTAAAGATAAAAGTTGCTCACTAGGCACAAGCAATTCTCAAAGGGTATTTACATAAAACATTATGAACTACGATTGGCTTAAAAGTGCAACTATTCCTCCCATTCAGGTTGTAAAACCCAAACCCACTGTTGATCCTTAGTTGCTTAAAGGAATTCTATCGAAGTTGAAGCTCAAAGAGTTGAAATAAATCATAAACAATAGTCAAGACATCATTATTGATTTCAATAAACTGAAGTTGTAAAAAGTGATAGGGAGTGGAAGTGCTGGTGAAGTATACTTGGGCAAGTATCTGAACTAAGTAGTTGCGATTAAAAAAGTAAAAACATAAAATCCAAACGCCCTAAAATAATTCGAGAGGGAACTACTCACCTATATTAAGATTAAACGCAATCCTTATCTTGTATCGCTTGTTGGCCTTTCCAAATCTGACGATAACTACTATCTGCTCACCTAATTCTGCAATTCAGTAACTCAATGTTTATTTAGGGAAGTTTGTTTGATCTGCTTCATAAGAAAGCAAATACTGTGACTCTTTCTTGGAATCAGAAGATAAACTTAGCCTTACAAATTGCTAAAGGCATGCTTTCTCTTCATTAAATGCAACCTCCGATCATTCATCGAGATCTTAAAAGTCTCAATGTGTTTGTGATAGAATAAAACGGAGTTTTCAGTGCTAAGGTGGCCGATTTTGGTCTTTCTCGCAGTCCTGAAAGCGAAATGATGACTATGTATCTCGGAACACTCGTACTTTTATCTATATTTAGCATTGGATGGCTCCTGAGTTGCTCGACAATAGGCAGTATTCAATAAAAGTAGATGTGTACTCCTACGCTGTCGTGCTTTGGTAAATTTGTGCGAGAAAAACACCATACAACGAACTATCGACTCCAATGGCCATTATAAAGCATGTGACAATGTAAAAGAAAAGACCAAATTTGACTATAATTCCTCCTGATTGTCCTCCTGAGCTTATTGAGATAATGAAGCAATGTTGGTCACATGATCCAAATGAAAGACCATCCTTCAAGGAAGTTATTGAGAGGGTTTCCAAGGTTCATGTCTTCACTTGAATGATGTTTATAAGGTGCATTATTCGAATATTGATACTAATTTACTCATAACTGTTGCGACCTCCTACCGGCTTTTTATTATCTCGTGATTTTCATATTCAGCAATTATTATTTTTTCCTCTCGAATGGAATCTATGAGCAAATATTGATATTTAATTAATATTAGATATAAAATAGTTACTTAATGGATCAAGGAATAGATAAGTCTAAGGCATTTGATTATCTATATAATGATAACAGGTCATCATTCCATTGATTGAAAACAATAATATTCGGAGATTGATTCCTATTTTAATTTTATCTCTTTGAATGGTCTGAAATTAATAATTGTTTGTCATATATATATTACCAATTTATTATCTATTTATATTATTCATATATACACTATAAGTGCATCTATAATTCATTCCTTTCCAATTGGTGTTTTAAATAATTTATAAAACACGAATAATGAATGAATCAGCTGAATTAACGTTATTTATACTTTTTACAATATAGTATTTCCTTGTAAGAACAATTTATATCATAATTTTAAATACTTAAGATACATATGATTGAAAATATAATAAATGATAATGACATTCATTAAACAATTTAATATTTATTGGCAGACAATTATTTGAATATAGTAGTTTGTAAAATTTAAATGAGTTATCATTATCGCAAAAATCAGGAGGCAAAACTTCAGTAATACAATGAACTAACAAAAGGGCTGTATTCGGATATCAATAGCCTCGAGAAGCTTAAACTTTAGGCTTAGGTATAACTCTATGTTAATGCAGTTCTATTAAGAAAAAAATAAGCCCAGCGGAAAACCAATAATCGATAATAAATCATCCGCCCTGGCGGACTAAATCATGAACGAACTCATTGGAAATCCTTCGCAGGCCATTAAATACTCGCAGAAAAGGGGAGCATAAGAATTACCTCAGTATTTTCCTGAGTTAAAGGCTCCCGAAGTTTATAAGGCGGAGTCAAGGGGGCAAGATGAGAGGCAGAATAATTTCATAAACGAGCGATAGCTCCAAAAGATTAAACTGCAAAATCAAAAGCATTAGGGCCTCTTTCCCAACAGCAGCGATCGAAACAAAATTAGAAGCTTTGGCAAACAGCCGCAGCCAATCCCAGAGTCAGACCATCAAAATCAGCCTATTAATAAAGCTAAGTCTCCAGATGAGTCAAATAACTATAATCCCCATTTTAATCCATTCGTAAAGGATGATGAAGAGTAGAGACGAAGAAAGTAAGAAAAAAATAGAGAGTATTTAAGAGCGTTGGAAGAGCAGCGACTCGAACAGCAGCGCAAGAAGTAGACTGAGATGAAAGAAGAGAAGAAGAGAAAAGAGAATGTGTACCATGATTATATGCCCTCAAACAAAAACTAATAAAAGCCTTTAATAATGAAGAAAAGTGATCCAAACAGCAAACCCCCGAAAATAGAGATGAACTCGGGCAACAATAACCGCTTTGACAAAAGTCTTATCAAATCCAAGGCTATTTAAATCAAACACAAGTTTCATAAAGGAAAAATAATATACGAAGAGTATGAAAGAGAAATTAGTAATCTCAGAAAGCACTATGACGGAGATCTGGAAGAGCTGCTGGAAGAAAACAACTCAGCTCAAGCAGATAAACAGCAGCAGCTCCCACCTGAAGTCGAGACAAGCGAATTGCCTAAAATTTAAGAACAAATCAAAGTTCCTTCCAATAATGAGATAGAATAGAATATCAATCAGCCCATCAACAGCAGAAGTAACCCTTACCCAATTCGGAATGAGAATGTAAACTACTCTCAGTTTATGCCAAGCAATGTAAACCAGGCTCAGTCCTACTATCAAAACGCAACCCTTCCTCCGAATATGGGACTCTACACTCAACCCTCACCGAATATTTCTGCTGAGTATTTAGACATGATGAAAAAGATGTTTGAGGTGTGCATAAAATAAGTGAAATAGGCATATCAAAACAACAACCAGGGACAGGTCTACCAAGAGTTCATGAATAAGATAATAGCAGGCAGCCAGAACAGCTTCATGCCTCAACCTCCCATCCACGTTTCCCAGCAAAGATAATTCTTCTCAGATGCAAAGCAGCAGCGAGAATATTTCGACAAGGTGTCTAATTTCAAAAAGAATAATCCTGCCTCAGATAGTATCCCTTTTGGCGAGTCTGACAATTCATAATACTACGATAAAAGTTTATCAGGAATTGCTAGTAAAATCCCATTTAATAATGCCCTTTCCAAAAAGGACAGCAAGGGCATCGGACTTGACTAATTCTACAATCGAAGGTATAAGGTCAAGAAACTTCAAAAGTTTGCTATTCTGATCGATCCCAACCAATCGCAGCTGGAAATTCCATCGACAAGCACCTATTTGAGGCCCAAGAATGCCAAATAATAGCGCGACAGTCGCTGCCAAGATGATCTTATTGAGCTACGAAAACTGCAGAGTCAGAATAGAGTTGCTGAGCTGGCAAATAAAATCACTAAAAATTCAGTCTATACAAGTGAGAGGAGAGTTCTAAAATAAGCAAATATCGGCCCAGTCGAAAGTGGCAACCCTGAACCGAACCCAATACAAATTTACAAGAGATAAAAATCCTTATAAAATCCTTTCTTGAAAAAGCACGTTTCGACCGAAGATAATTTAATGACTTTTAACGAGCATGATTTGAAGACGAATTCTCCCAAAAACAACTACTCTCCTAAAAGCAAGAAAGAAATCCTCGAGCAAGACGAATATCAAACTGAACCTCGACAACGGGAGCAGGTAAAAGTCACCACAAACTTCTACCAATAATATGAGAATAAGATAAATTTGCCAGCCACAAAGATGCTGGATTTTGTGCAGGCGCATACTGAGATTTTAAACAAAAAATTTGAAGGAGAAGACAATAACATTAAATAGGTGACTGTCAAATAATCGTCCTCCGTGAAGGTCAGCAGCAAAGACTACTTCTCTAATAACTAGATTTCCCCAGTAAAGCAAAGTGAAAATTACTATGACTAAAGTTTGTAAACTATAAAAAGCGATTATGAAACAGCCAAACTTTCCCCCTGGCCAGTCAAGGCCCTTGATATTCCAAAAGATCCTCAACAGTCTCAGCAACCGAATGAGAGTGAGAAGCAGCGACTTCAGTTGCAACAATTGCAGCAAGATATGATTGGCTACTCTCAGACTGTTGAATCAATTGAGTAAAGCAATCAGAAAAGACCTCCTCTATCTAAGAAGCGTTCAATTGGCAAAAAGAAAGAAAGTAGTATCGCTCGTAGCAAGCTAATTGCGGATAGTGTGATAAGTCGAAGCTACAACACGAGTCAATCGGGCTAACAGCTAACTCCTGCTAAATTTGATTCTAATGTATACGAATCACAATACTAGGAGAGTAATAACTAGATCAAGCAACTTAATATTAATCCTCTAATGGTGAAGAATAATGCAATAGAGAAGATAGAGTATACGTAAATATAAATGTACCCTCCCTTAATCATTGAACCTAAGTCAGCCGTCAATATATATTAGATTACTCCCATGGAAGAACCAAAGGCCAAGTCTTCTAAAGTAATTCCGCAAGGCAAATGGAAATCTCTGGAATAAGCCAGAAAACTTGCGAAATAATGTAGAGTGAAAGTTGTTGATTAAAGCAAAGATTACCGATCAGTGGAATAGAAGTTCTGGTAGCTTTAATCTTTCATGACAAAAAAAGATGAATCGAGTCTGAGTATTAAAAAATAAGGCAATCCTCAACAATAAAAAGAAAAATCTCCAGCTAAAACCAAAAAGAATATCATGAAACTGTTGGAAGAACTCTAAGGCAATGATGAGGAGGAATATCGTCAGGATTTTTATAGCTATAGGGAGGAGTCTGAGCAGTATATATGATTGCTTCATTATTAGTTATTTTGTGACCATTATTGGTAAATCATTTTTCAATATTGACGATTTCAGTGCTCTTGAATTCAACAATTATAAAAGAAAGCGCTACATTGATATAATGCGCATTGTAGGCTCCTGTCATTGATCAAGGATTTATAAAATATACACCGTTGCGATTGGATGTTTTTAGATCATAAGAATGACCAATTATTAATAATCGTATTCCAAGTTATTGAGATTTATTATATAAGCTTCCTCATCAACCGAGGATGATTTTATGACCATGAATAATACCAACCTTAACTCCGCAAAATTAGAATACCTGCTTCAGAATAAATATACTTTTTAATCCATAAATTCAGCAAGAGTGTCGTCTTCGGAGTTTCCCTTAACAGCATGGAATGTAACCAATAGATATTTTACTCAATCAAATACCTATTTAGATCCGAGATTGCCAGTGCAGAATACAGCAGAAACTTTGTTGGGAGTTATCATTTCTTTATATTTAAGTGAAATTTCTGCACACCTGAGAGGAATATGAAAATCACCAACGACAAGAGTGAGTGGGTTTATTTATTCCTCTTCTGCCATGCTAATATATCCTATTATGAAATTAAAGTAATTGGCCTCATAGGTATTTTCCAAAATTTAAATTAATATGCTTTTGGAAATAAGATATTCTCGACTGAAATCAAATGTTATTCATTATTAGTTTATTGAGTTTGAGATGAGGACTTGACAAATGATCGAATAATTTTAAACAATGAGTGATAACGTTCTGCCCGATTATTTGATAAAAGCGTGTAAATTATTCCCCATACTGCTCTATAGGCTAAAAATTATTTTTCTCCTACTAACTTTCCAGTTTTTAACTGATTTCTATTGGTTTTAAATAGTTATTTATTCTAAATATATTTCATTAACAATATCAATGCACTCCAACTTAGAAAACAAAGAAGAGGAAGATTTAATATGCTTGAATATGGAACTCATCCACGCAGATTATGCTCCTTTTAAAAGACACCCATAGGCATATATCATGGCCATAATAAAGGAATAAAATCCATGGACTGATCATTCCGAGTAGCATATTCAGTAGTTTCTGAGAGCAATCACCAAATTGTATAACCCCATACCCTACCACAATATAACACATGCATTCGATGTTATGACAGTATACTCACCCTTATTTAGACTTTAGACCAATACCTTTGCCGCTATGGATGGAAAGAAAGATTAAATATTACCACAACTAAACGGATCTACATGTTGATAACGGCCTACGCCCATGACTCCGGGCACAAAGGCCTCACAAATGCCTACTATAAAAATTCGAAACACCCCTTATCACTTGATACACAGTCTCCCTTATAAAAAATGCATGCCAGCAATCTGAGAAGACTGTTGCGAGAGTATGATCTCGAGATGACAATGTAGGATCTCGAGTAGATAACCGAGATGATTTTAAAAACAGACAATTTTTATCACGGCTGGCTACTAAAAAAGATTGAAGAGTTAAAGAAAATAACAAAATAGGAATTACTAGAAAGGCATCATCTTTTGTAAGTCAATTGTCTGTTACTCCATGCTGCAGATCTAAACAATACCACGAAAGACGTGAATGTGTGCATGAAGTGGACTAATTTGCTTTACAAATAATTCGAAAATCAAGTAGAGAATTTTCTATATAGAGAATTTTATAATAAAAGGAGGGGTTACCGATTTGTGAGCAAAGGATTGAGACGCCATTGCAGAACATTGAATCTACTTTATATTTCCTCAATGTTATGATTATACCTCTGTTTAAGGGTGTCAGCTAACTGGAGCCAAAATGCCAAATTTTGTATGACCGCGTCCTGAAAAACAAGCAATACTGGGTTTAATAACAATCAAAGGAATAGAAGAAGGACTTCTAAATTTCTTTATGATCATTTAACTTTCATATTAAATTAAACTTAAATAATCACTACCGATCTCAATGAATTCTTGACCCTCTAACCTTTTCGATTCATCGAGCAATCTAAACTTTTTAAAAATAGTAATATTGTAATTAAAAGAAGTCTAGCTATTACTCTTTAAATCATCTTTGGCATCATTTTATTTCAATATTTATTTAAATGATAAAAACTACTTAGTCTAGCCTGGAGGGAAACCATAACAAAACGGAGGAAGATAAATTCATCGACTTAGCGTGTTCAAAGTTGAAATAATAAGACTTCACTCATCGTGGTTTTTTAAGACCCATTGAAATCGCCCTCAAAACTCATAAAACATAACTGGATAACTCAGCATCCAAATTGACTTCTACTTCCCTTCCAGATGGTCTAAAAATAGCTGTAAAGACCTCTATTAACGACAATAAATACGTCCTTTGCGATGTGAATGAGATTTAATCTCAGGCAAGGTTCGAAGATATTCAAAAGAACAATCAAGACAATATGCTGAGTTTGATGAAACAAAAAGAAGGGTTAGAGTTGGCCATATGCATCTGCATGTATAGTGAAGACAAGAAGATGTTAAAGAGCACACTCGCTGGAGTTGCAGAAAATATTATGAATTTAGTTGGCTTCGAAAAGATGGATCCTGATAAAATTGGAGTATTTGTCATGATGGATGGAATTCTAAAAGTGGATCAAACAACCATTGATTATTTTTAGGACTTGGAGAGATCAAACAACATAAATCTCGGTGAAAATATTGCTCCAACTCTTTCGGTCGAATAGATGGCAAAGCGGGCGCAGACAATGACAGAGAAGGAGATCGAGGAGTATGAACTTAAAAATGTGAATAATTTTCTGTTCAGTGTGACGGAGCTGCAGGATAGAAATTAACGACGGTTTTCTACTGTTCGACAATAGTACCAAGAAATAAAAGAGTTGCACGAAATAATTCAAAAATTAAAAATCAAAAGGCCATTGTATGACGATCTACCGAGTAAACTAAAACCTTTTTTTATTAATGAGGCCCGACAACAAAGAAAGATCGAGTATGCGATGGATGATGATTAGCTGAAAAATTTCACAGATGAAAGATTAATTGACGAATACGCTTTAGATATTCGTCGAGCGAAGCCACTGGTGATAAAAGCCCTGCAGTAAGGAGAGCGATACTGCAAATAGTTTGTATAATCTCGAGATGAGTTGGCTTATCTCGCATGCTTTAGAAACAAAATAAAAATCCCACGGAAGAAAAAATAATAAAATACAGAAAATAGATACGCAGATAATCTATAGGAATCTGATTATGCCATAACTGAAAACAATTATTCTACTCCTCCTCTGCCTTCCGTAGGTGAATAAATGGCTAGTAATAATCTTCCTCCAAATACTCAAGATCGCAAACCGAAATATATTTTTATGAATCTGTTTCTTTGCATCAAATATAAAAATAGCGGAAAGTTATCGTCTCATAACTGGTTTTTAAATGGATTCTGCAAAGAGTTAAGACCTAACTATGCTGTTTTACTGGATGTCGGCCTCAGACCTGGAGCATAAGCTTTGGTTAAAATGTATTCCCACATGAAAAGGGATGATAATGTTGGCGGTGTATGCGGCTACATGAGTTTGAAAATTGAAAAAGTTGAAAGACACTAAGAAGTAGATGATGAAGACATTGATTGCTTAACAGGAATTGCTCTAAAGTTCGCAGATATTCAGAGAACCCAGCAAGTTGAATATCACTTTGCTCATTTGATGGATAAGCCCTTCGAAGCATCCTTTGGATTTATCCACGTCCTTCCGGGAGCATTTTCTGCTTACAATCTTAAACAAATTTTCCAATATGGTAGTGATTAAAGTGACGATCTCCTGAAATCTTATTTCAAATCAATAGATTAAAAGTTGGCAAACAATAAGATATAGCCATCATAACTTAGTGTTGGAAGCATTCTGATAAGAGTATTACTTCCTGATTTCATTAACAAATGCATTCTGAATATATCTCCAGATTCAGAGGAACAAATGCTCTACAATTAAAATATCTACCTGGCTGAGGACAGAATCCTTTGTATGGGTATACATAAAAAAGGGTTGAGTATGGCATATCTGCCAGATGCTTATGCTGAAGTCGATCCAATAAAGACTGTTCATGGATTACTTGGACAAAGAAAACGTTGGATCAACGGAAGTTTCTTTGCTTTTGAAAAAGTTAAAAAATAGTTGAGTGAAGGCCTCAACAATTAAAATTCTCTTTAATTTTCATCTCTTCGACCCTAATAAAGATAGAAACAAAGATAAAAATAGAAAAATGCCAAATGTGAATTTTTTTTGCATGCTCAAATGTTTTATTTAACCTTAATGAACTCTTTATCATATTTTGCCCCATCTCTTTTCTTATTTACTGTCCACATCGCTATGGATGCCTTTAGAGCTGATGTTCTCACCAAAGTCTTAGGGAGTGCAATTAGTGATGCAAGTCATAGTCAATTCTACAATGCTTTCGTCTTCACAATGGATTTCATATATGTACTACTGATTTCATCTATGATCTTCTTTAGCTTGCACTTTACAAACAGTTATAAGAAATTTAAACCTTATATCTATGCGGTTTCAACTTTATTTGGCTTTTTTGCAATTACAGTCTTCATTGTTTTGGTGGTTGATGTATTTAGGGGGTTAATTGATAATGCAGCATGTAATCTTAATATTATTTAGTTTTAATTTAAAATCAAGCCCTCATTTCAAACCTTCCATATGGATAAGGAATAATCAATGCAATGAGATGGATGTTAGTGGCAAGTACACTCATCTATGCTTTGCCTATTATTGTGTATGTGATTCTGTTCAGAAAAGCAAGTATTCTCTTTGAAGTGATTATGGGAGCTTTTTCTTTCCTTTTCTATGGACCAACCTATCTGAACATTCTCAATATTTATTCAATTTGCAGAATTGATGACATTTCGTGGGGCACAAAAGGTTTGGAGGGAGGATCAGATAAAAATGCTGGCTTGAAGGACTCATGGAAACTTATCAAGTATGTTCATGTTGGTAAATATGTCTTATGGAACATAATAGCGAGTGCTGTCTTACTGAGCCTGGGGTCCGATTATATTCCTCGTTTTTTTGTCACAATTACTATGGTTATCATTATGGCAATTACTCTTTCAGTCAAAATTATTATTGCTATTATATACATGATTAGCTATAAACTATCAAGTTGCAAGTGCTGTGAAAGGGATAAATTTGTTTAATTTCCAGAAACCTCACGAATTAAAGAGATAATTGAAGGCCACAAACGCGAGATTGAGAATGATGTTAGAAGCTTTCTAAAAGATGCTTCATCTGACTTTCAAAATAATAATTTCAAACGAGTAGGTGGATCTTTCATCCAAGCAACAAGATTAAAAAATAGTGTTAATAAATCTAAGAAAAAATTTCTTGACCAAACGACTAGTCGATCCAAAATAGTACAAAAGGTGGCAAACAATAAAATGATTAAAAATACCCTACCTGTTATTGAAGAATAAAAAAATCCTTTGACAAAAAAAGATATAAAAGAATAGTATTCATCAAAATCATCAAGCCCCGATAAAAATAGTCAGAAGGCTATGGAAACCTTCTTTTTAAACGATTTGACCTCGAATAAGAAAAAGCAGTAATCTAAAAAGCAGTAACCCCTCCCAAATGTTTCTCATAAAAAGAGACTTATTTGATAAATTTATGCATATTTCAGCTTTTACCTAAACACTTTCATATTTAGGAATTAATACATACTATATGTTATTTATCACCTTATACTTCAATAATCAATCAATCCAACCATCTTATCTTTTTACCATTCGCCCACTGACCGATTCGTTCAATCCCCTATTTATTTTTATAAACCCCACGACCATCTTGCTTACCATTTTTCCATTGGCCTCTGTATGATCTGCCGTCAGGCCATGTAAACTCACCCTCGCCTTATTTCTTTTAGTTCACGTATTCTCCGATATATTTTCTGCCATCTGACCATATAAAAGTACCTTTTCCATGCATTTTATTATTTTTCCAAAATCCTTAGTATTATCGTCCATCAACCCAGATATATCGACCATACCCTTCAATATTATTGTGTTTGAACTCTCCTTCATATCTATTGCCATCAAGCCAACTGAAAATTCCATGGCCTTCCTTCATACCCTCGACAAAGTTTCCCTCATACTCGGCTCCATCAGCCCACTTTTAATGTCCATATCCGTGCTGCTTATCATTGAACCATTACCCAGTGTATTTGGTACCATCTTAGTGGAAATATACTCCTTTCCCTTCAGCTTTATCATTAACCCATTGACCTTAATAGACATCACCAGAGGCCTGAATCAATCTGCCTTACCCATTGGCCATATCTTCCTTCCAATATCCCTCATATAATGTCCCGTCTTTCCAAACTTGACGTCCCCTTCCACATCTCTTATTATTGAACCACTGTCCAGAATAAAATGCTCCGTTATCTAAAGTGACAGGAGACTTCCATTCATAAGGATGGACCTCAGTATAGATGAATTCCCCTAGTTTGGCATAGATACTCTTGACTGACTCTGGACAAAACTCAGGAAGTTATTCGATAACATTAGAGGAGAGGAGTATGGGCTCTGCCAGAAGAGTAACATTAGCTCCAGATTTGAGATCTAAATTTTAACAAGCTTAACAATTTCCCATCTGTTTATTTATATCCGTTAAAGAGATTTAGTTTTATTATATGTTGATAGGCTCTTTAATCTTAAAATTATTATGCGATTAAATTAGCTTCCCTTTTCATATTATATCATCGTTCAATTAATCAAACATAATTTATAAGTTATTGCTGGGTAATGGCCATTTATGAGAATATCCCCATCATACTGATTCTTGTTAAGAAGAAGAAGCAACGAGTAGAGATTCTGCTAACTTGATGGCTTAGGCTTCGGCCAAGGTTTAGGCTTCTGCTAACTTGGCGGCTTCAGCTTCGACTTTCTTTGCTGCCTTCGTTTTTATTTCTGCATGATAAATTAATTACATTTCGTCAATTCCTTTTTCTCGAATGATTCATAGGCGTAGTAGAGAGTGGGAATTATATAGAACGCCAAAATAAGCAGTTGTATTTTGGGCCACACTTTCTTTCTGAAATGTCTGAAGGTGAAGTAGTCATAGTCAACTTCAAACGAAAACCAAGGCCATTTCATTGTGCGGGCTTCTCTCTCATCTTGATGGAAGTTTTTAAAGGATTCCGCTTTTTCAGCTGTTATAACGTTGAACTCGGGATAATGATCGAGCTCCTCTTCAATTTAACGAGGACGATGCATTGTTCCGGCCACTTCTCTTGATTTACCCCTCAAATTGCTTGTTCTATTCGGAAGTCCTCCTTTATATCGGCCAAACTCATCAATATTCATTTTCTTTTTGAGATCTTCCAGACTAAATGGAAGTATAAGTACGCTTTGCTTCTCCTTTCAGAGAGATAGGATCTTGTTGAGGGAATTGTTTCCTCTTCTGGACTCATGTATGAGCTTTTGCGAACACTCAATAAGGAATCATAGGCGTCTCTTGTCTTATTGTCAGTCAGGATAACAAATGCTTAGTTTAGTTTCTTGAATTTTACAGAGTCGTATTCGGGTTTAAGGCCTTGAGTAAGCTCGGCGTAAGCTTTTCGGATTGCTTATTGAGTTGCATTTGACTCAACTTAGAGGATGGAATAGTAATTAATTCGATCACGAGTAGCAGCAGTGGAGAAGGGGTAACGGGCAAGAGCAGAACTTGATAGTTTAAAGAGATATCTAGTCAACATGACACTGATATATGTATATATTGAAATAGATGATTAAATGTTAATTTGTTTAAAATATCAAAGCGATCAACCAATTGATGCAGAAAGTTTCCATGAGAAATGTTAAGTCCATGAAAGATTTCACCAGACTAAATTATAGATTAATCTTAGTTTACATCGAGGACGATCAATCTGCTAATGTATTATAAATAACAAATTAATGAAGAAACAATTGGATGATTCCATAAGGGCTCGAGTTGCAAAATGCATCTCTTTCTTGTATCAAAACTGTTGGTAAAATATTAGCAAAAATTGTATTGAGTTATTTATTTTTGATAATTATTATAAACAGCTATTACCAAAAGCGAGGCCGCATATCCATATTAGTATTTTCAACAGATTTTGGAAAGCTCCTTAAATCAGCGGGTTTCCTTCATTTAGTATTTAATTGAATGAAAACACAATTCAGCATTAGCTCTCTCCCCATCAGGAAAAGAGGTTCTTACCTTGACAAGTGTCCCTCTATCGCCCTCACCAGCAATCTTTTCAAAGTGGACTTAAGACTATAAGGAGCAATCAGCATCTGTTATTTCAAACTCAATCCCAATGTGGATGACTACTCCGTCAAAGAGCTCCTAAAAGAATCAAGGCAGCAAATAGAAGGGATAATTGGACCTTTCATTTTTTCTGGAAGAACTCTCTTTACAACAAGCAACAAAATGGCGACCATTGAGGTGACTTTTATTATTGGTAGTAGCCCTAAATATGAAATGTACATCAAAAAGGTACGGACTGTTCAACTTAAAGATTTAACTGCTCAAGACAAGTGCGTCAGTGGACCTGTGTTTTTATTTCTGAACAATGTCATCAAAAATTTTATGGCGCAGTTGGATTATAGTGAAATTGGCAAAACTAGGAGTTACTTTGATCCTCGTAAAAAATAAAGTATCGACAGTGCAGGAATTATTTTGTTCTATGGATACTCGACTCGGTTTGACATGCGGTAAAATGGTCTTTTCCTTCAAATAAATCCTGCCACTAAAATAATCCGATCGGAATCTGTGTTGGAAGTTATAAATCGAATCTATGCTATGAACTCAAGTCTAAGCAAAAACTAAAAGCGATTGTTGATTCAGGAAGAGCTCGTCTATAAGATGGTGATGTCGAACTATGGAAAATCGAAGTACTACGTCATTGAGGAAGTTATTTTTGATTAGAACATAGAAACCTACAAGTTCCAGAATAAAGGCGTTACTCTTAATCTTTATTAATATTATAGGCAAACCTATGGAATTGCAGTGCAAAATAAAAAACAACCACTCCTCAAGGCAACCTCAGGCTAAGGGAAAAAGAAAAAGACTGACATCATTCTCGTTCCCGAATTTATGCTGATGAGTGGACTTCCAGATAATTTTGATTAAAGAAAAAGAAGATAAATTAGTGATAGGACTATTACTGATCCGAGGAAAAAACTCAAGGATTTGACAGGGCTTATGGATGACCTTGAAAAGGGTCTTTAGAATTTTACTTTGAAATCAGTTGAAGAAAACTTAGGCATAAAGATTGCTACAACTCCTTACAAATTTTAAGCTAAAAGAATGGCTAATCCTGTCCTTCAACTGGGAGGAAAATAACGAGTGGAGGACAACAAAGTAGGAGGATTCATGCTTTTCAACAAACCCCTTTTCGACCCTAATGTCATCTTAAAAATATGTGCAGTTTGTCCTCGAGAATTTGACTTATCCAACATAAATAACTTGTTGAGTTCAACCTGTCGAAACCTCGCCCTGAAGTATACCTTCAAGAACATTCCGTTTGTCTATTCAGACTCGAAGAGACTCCAACTTGATATTGAAGATTTATTAGTAAAAGAAAAAGTGACTTCCAACATGTTTTGGTTTATCTTGCCTGTGTCAGCCAAAAATCATTATAAATTAATCAAAAAAATTACTCTCAAGGATTAAAATCAGAAACCAACTCAAATCAGTATCGTTTCGACACTTCAGAAAAAGGGATTTAATTCTATTTTTACTAAAATACTTCTTCAGATGGCAGCAAAAGTTGGCAATAAACTATGGGCGCCTCGCATACCAGATAATGTTATTAGTTTGGGAGTGATGCTAGTTAGTATATAAAGCGACAAAGACAGTGATAGGAAAGGAATAATGATAGTTGCTTACTGCTCCACTATGAACTCCTCGATGACAGCTTTCAACTCGAACTACTTCTCCCAATAAAACGCCAGTGCTCTAAAAATGACCTTACTGATCAACGATTGCCTTTCAAAATACATAAAAAGCAACAAAAAGCCTCCAGGGTAGGTAATCCTATTCAAAAACACATCTAAAAATGAAGGACTAATCTTATTTGCAGAGATTAAAGAAATAGAAGATGCGCTCAAAAATATTCCTACCAGCTTTCCAGTACCCAAACTGACTTATATCGTCGTTGACAAAAGCTCAAAGCAGCAATTTTATCTGGAGAGAAATAATGATGTGGCAAACCCCTACTACGGTACTCTTATCAATTCGGATGTAGTGAGTTAGTGCTACGATTTCTACATGGTGGCTCAGCACTGCACACGAGGCACAGCCAAACCTACTTACTACAAGATTGTATATACGACTTCAGATATGGAAGAGGGAGTACTTTAATAACTTGTATATTTAGAGTGCTTCAACTACGCCAATTGGACAGGACCAGTTCGAGTGCCAGGACCACTCCAATACGCGAAGAAATTGGCTATGTTCATCGGACAGAACATTTGTGCTTAGGCACAAGCTCAAAACGTCACTGATAGTCTCTACTACATTTGAGACTATGCTTGATTTGCATCCATTATCCCAAATATACTTATCGTAGTATGACTATTTATAATCAGGCTTCTTTAGGTGAATACTATATTTAAATTATTTAAAAATAATTAAAGGTGATGAAGATAACTTTATCTCTTGGATTTATTGCTCTATTGATCATTGGAAGCATTGTAGTCTTCAAAGGAGTGCTAGCTTTCCTCGGTCTGATGCGGATTATTCTAACAAGACTTAATAAATCATGGACAGACAGATACGGAAATAAATCCTGGGCTGTTGTGACTGGATGCACTGAGGGTATAGGTAAGGCATTTTGCTTTTAATTGGCAGCTCTTGAATTTAATTTAATCCTGATTGCCAGGAATGAAGGAAAACTGTAAAATCTGAGCTCATAACTTTGGCAGACATATCCAAATGTTAACATTGTCACTATTAAAGCTGATTTTTTGTAGTACACCTCATCAAATTATGCAACCATTTTGAACAAAATTAGCCATCTGGATGTCAGCATTCTCATCAACGATGTAGGAATCAGTTCCTTCAGTACGAGTTCAATCATTTAGAGCAGTTTCATCATCAATCGATACGCGAGATATCAGATCAAATCAAAGTCAACATCGAGCCAATGACGTATCTCACCTATGGCATAATTCCTATGTTTTTGTAGAGAAAACATCGAAGCGCAATAATAAATTTATCTGATCATGCCACTACTCTCCCTTTAAAGGACTTATCAGTAAGTATTGGAACCAAGGCTTATAATGATCTTCTTTCTCGATGTCTTGCAGAAGAATATAGATGTAAAATCATATTAATAAAGAAAAGATAGATATTCTTGCCTGCAGACCCCTCATTGTGACTACAGCCGGGACTAAATATACCACTGACTGGACTTCTAGTACCCCTACCAATTGCGCGAGAGGAGCACTTAAGGCCCTAGGAAAGGTGGATGTGACCTCGGGACATTGGTTTCATGCCCTATTGGCGTGGCTATCGATCATTCTTGGCTAAAACATAACAAGAGCTATCGGCAATGTGTAAGTGGACAAACTTAAAAAGGGATGATTCACCTATTTCTTAAGATTGCCTTTAACAGTAGCATTATTCAGTTTAAATTATGATTATGCACAAATTTACTTTGGTGGAATTGATTCTTATTATTACAGCTATGTAGCAAGCCTATCAAAACTTCAATGCAGGCAAATACAAGGAAGCGCTGAAGTATGAGTGGCATTACCCAGCAATCTCGCAGTCAGTTCCATCAACATCGATTCCTATGAGCCCAACCTCGCCATTTGCGAATACCTCGCCAATCGATGCCAGCAATCTTCGCTAAATTGCCTCCGTAAACTAAACGATATCCTGACTCGAAAACTGAAGCGCAATCCAAACCGCACGGACTGTCAGACGGAGAGCATAATAAAGCTGAACATCGCTATTCTCTTCATCCTGCAGGGTAAGCGTGACAATGCTCTGGTGATTCTGAACGATATCTACCATAATCGAGACTGCTTCATTGAGTTCATGCAGAGTCGCATTTTTCTATTGATACTCGTAGATCTTCTTAAATTTAGGAACTCAATGCTCTTGCTAAAAATTCTTTGGAGGTACTCAGCATCTACAGATATTATTTGCTCAGGCCAGTCGAACAGCGAGGTCAAGCTCAGCAGTGGATATCTATTATCCTTCATTAGCATGGCAAAACTTTTGCGGTGTCGCGAGAAGAGTTTCTGTTTATGAGTCGAGTCTATACAAATCAAGCACTGATGCAGCTGGGAGCGCCTTCCGCCTGTCTAACCAACAGTGAAGAAGATGATAAGATAAAGTAAGAGTTGATAAACCGAGTAAAGAGACGTAAAAATGCAATCAACAAGTACTATGAGATAAACGTCATAATGATAAGCCGATTTTTGTAGGCTCAAAAAGAAATGTACAGTAAAAACTATCAGCAATGTTTAAGTCTTATGAATTTCGTCAATATAGTTGAAGAGTTTTAACAAATGCCAAGCACCAAGATCATTACGAACATTCTCAATGCTTTTGCCACCAGTAATACAGGCATCGTACATTTTATTTATGGAAAACCCATCATTTCTTTACTTTACTACTCAAAGGCAAAGGCTTTGCTCAGTAAGGCATGCACTGGAGTCGAAGACAAAGATCTGCACCTGTTTTCGCTAAACTATGGCAACCATATCGAATCCATCACTTACAATCAAGCACTAGCCCTGTTACAGAGCAAACCAAGAGAAAGCTACCAGTATTTCGACAGCATCAGAAAAAGCAACCAAATGTCTAAAAATTACAAGTTTTGGTATAGGATGGCTCAGTCTATTTTGCAATACTTCCATGATCCTAAAACTTCGCAGGATCAAAGAAAAACACTTTTACAAACTGCCCTCAGTGCACTCACCAACTGCTTGTTTTGTATTGACAATTCGCCCATACCGCCTTGCTCTGAACTTAAAAATTTAACTAAGTATCATAACATCCCGGAGGAGGATTTATAAACCATGATTATGCGCCTCAAAAGTGAAAGCTTGCATTTCAGACACAGTGTTTACAGCTTAATTTGCTATGTAAGCCTGGGATTGTAGCTATATCGTAAAGTCATTAAAATTGGAATGCTTGCCCTCGGCGATAAAAAACTTGATTCCCGTAATCGTCTCAATATTCTTCACTATATAATCTAAGCCGACCTCGCTCTTGGTAAAAGTGCATATTCAGTAAAGCCATTCCTGAATTTAATCCAACAGTAGTTACCGCAATTGCCAAATGCATCCATTCAAATCAGATACTTAAAATAGGGTCAATAATCAACTGAAAACGTGACGTACTAAACTCTATTATATTTCTAATGGTTCAGAGTACTCCTTAGTGATGGGAACATCAGCGAGGCTTGGAAATATTGTGAGTTAATTCGTTTGAAAAATCCAACATCCCTAAATCAGTCTATCCGAGATGCGATCCATTATCTGCATCTGCACGTGTGTTTTGAAAAGAAATTCGTTTATCCTTACCTCAAAGGATCGTGATCCATAACTCATCAAATAAATCAGTGAAGACTTAAAGTATATCATAATATATCGTTATGAGCAGCATTTCATAATCTTCATTTTATTTAATTAACTTAGACATTAAAGATAATCGTAAGTTATACAAATATGCAAAAACTTGTATATCCTTCCACTAATAAAACTGTTACTTTCAAAGTCGATGCCATTTTTGCAACGCCCGATGAATGGAAAACCACTGACGATGCTAATCCAGGGCTTTTTACTTACACTGCTCGATGGTTCAAGTTTGAGATTGAAAAAGGAAAGATATATCCAAGAGAACTGACCGCCCGAGAACAAAAGGATCTTGAGGATAAAGGCAAGAAAGGAGGAAAAAAGGATTCAAAAAAGGATGATACATCAGTATAATAATAAAAACTAAAAAAGCTATAGGAGGAAGAAGAGAGTAAGAGAGAGTAGGCTTGGTCCAAAATGACATAATAAGATAAACAATATATTGGATTCGAGGATGTCTATAAATCTCCACAACTCAGGTTTTAAAACTCGACCAAAAGGGATAAAATCACAGGCAAATAGTTTGTAATTTTTGAAGAAAGAATCAATTAGGATCATGGGGAGTGGATTTATGTTTATAAGACTCCAGCAGTCAGCGAAGATGAACTTGCCAAAATGAGGAAAACTAAACCGAAAACTTTAAGTAATGTTAACGACTTGAATTCCATCATTATGAGAGCGTGGGTTGATTTGACTGCTATTAACTCCAAAGAAACTACAACTTGCACGCAGAGATGCAAGTTATCACAAGTTGATAGAACTCCATAAACTCCAGAGCCAAATCTTGCAAACACTTATGTTAAAGTGTCAATCACTTTAGAGGAGCCTTTTATAACGAATTAAGATGGAATTTTAGGCTAAACATTGATTGCCGATCCTCCTAGAGTGTAGGCAGTGAGTGATCGTGCGAAAGTAGTGTAATAGTTGCGAGATTAGCTTCGACTGGCAATATAATCGCTGTCTATGGAGTATTCTGGGATGTTCTGGAAGGATTTAAACATTTACTAAGACTTTAAGAATATGAACTACTTCATCAACAAAAAGAACGAAATCACCAAAAGGAAAGAGCACTTTCTTTACGATTTCAATATCAGCGGAAAGTATAAGATACTCAAGGACCGAATCAAAAAAACGATCGTCCATCTGTGCGAAAGATATTTTACAGAACAAATGGCGGGGTCAAAGTCTTTTACTGGAATTAACTGTTCTATCAAAGACCAATTCTATAGTTAAATCTATAATTTTTTAGTTGCTAAATACAAGCAAATACTGCAAGAGTTAATCTTTTAGAAGAAATAAAATTTACACGAAGTGTAGGTATTAAGTCCATCGGCTCAAAATAAAAATGTTGAAAAGATGTTGAGCGCTTTCAAACAATAGACTCCTTATCAGAGAATTACGAGGATAATCGATGAGTATTAAATTTTAGGAAATTATCAATATGGGGAAGAACTATTTAAAAAGTACATTGAAGCTGACCCCAGCAACGTTGACATCAAATACTCCTATTCGATGTTTAGCATACGGAATAAACTCAAAAGAGCTCAAGAGATATTGCCGTTTGTGGAGGATTACCTTTCGTATAATAAAAGTGATCAGAAAGTCAGATTGGAATATTTGCTATTGCTTGTTGCCAGCGAAGCAGAAGAAAACTGCAAAAAGGCTTGGGTTTTATTACGGGAAATTATTAAGGAAAATCCAAGAACAGTCAGCAATTTACTGTTAGCGAGTTTCATATTTTCGGAATATTTGAATTTGACTGAGGCCGCTGACAGATACTATGTATTGGCTGAAAGATCTCACTTGCGAGCCGTTGGCAAACTTCCTGACTATGGAAAGCATCGTTAATCCGCGATACCTTCAGAGTTACCTACATCAAAGGCTATCCCAATTTATGCATAAGCTATGCCCCCTGCCTAAAAGGATAAGCTCTGGATCGACGTTCTGAATTTATTTTTAAATCTCAATTTAGTGAACGTTGTGGATAAGATTAAGGCACGTATCAAATAAGCGAATAACAGTGTGTTCGAAGCCTTGAGACTGAAGTCTTTACTATCTTAGAATAAGATGTAAGAATTCGACAGATTATCAAAATAACTTTATGAGAAAACAAAATCTGAATAAATTGTAGAGTTAATTGTTGAGAATATGCTTTTGAAGGAAAACAAAGAGGCTGAGAAATATCTTAAAATATGGCTGATGACTGCCAAGGCAGATCGGCAGCAAGCGGTAATGCTGAAACTAGGCAATTACTATCTTAATAGCCGTCATTATGGAAATGCTCGAGCATGCATTGTAAAATATCTCGAGAAAAAGCCATAAAACAGTGGCTATTCATGGAAAATATTAGGTAATTTCATTGACATTTAGGAATTTGTGAACTGTATATTGGAAATTGTGGAAACGCTCTTTAATGTCTCAGAAAGGCTAATTTATCAGATATCAATAACAGTGAAAATTGGCTTTGGCTGACAAAGATATATGCTCAGCAAAAGAACTTCGTCATGTGCAACCAATGCCTCAATCAATATGAGTTTATGACAGCAAAACAAACAAGTAGCCCCATTTATAAGTCTATATCAGAAGACATCCGGAAGGTAAACGCGTAAACTGCAGGCGAAGAAAAGCTTAAAGCGATGATAATTGAACGATTATAAAGCCAGCTTAGCTCATGATGTCAGTCAAAGTTGTTATAAATTGTCTATTTTCAATGCATATAATGATATCACTTTTTAGAAGGTTGTATTTTGAATATGATGCTCTTCTTTTGATGCTAAATGTGAGCTAAACTATATTTAATAGTCCTCCTTTTATCGTCATCTCTGCCTCTTATGTGAGGGAAGGACACATTCTACAGAGTCATCGAAGGAGTAGAGGTAAATTATGTCTTCATATGAGAGTTTATCATTTTTGGCCTGTTCTATTTACAAGAACGGTCGATATTGACCTCACTCTTCATTCTTCTCATTTTTGTTTTCTAACGCTAGGCTTTAATTATCAAATCGGCCATGTTGCTTCCAGTCAAGTCCTTGTTATTCTTTAAGAAAATACTAAGTTGTTTTCGTCTCTTTGACCTCTCTACTAAACATTTATGTAGGAATATGATGGCCATTTCAATGGTTGAGTTGTCTCTGCTTGAGTTATGGGCCTTATCAATATACTCAATCTGCTTATTTCTGCAATTAGAAGTCCGATACAGTTGCGCCACATCTTAACTTTTGACAAAATCATCGATGAGAGAAGTGATAAAGAGCAGAGGCATATTCAAATGGCCAATGCATCGTAATGGCTCCAATTTTTTAATATCGAAGAAGTACTCCTGTTTAATTCTATCTCGAATGTAGTCCATCACATGTTCAATGATGAATCCTGGTAGTATTGATTTTTCAATTCCAATTTGCTTCATCAGCGACCACAAAGAGGCATAGGGGGAGTCCAATACGCAGCCGATAATATCGTCTCGATACTTGGCTTAGTTTAAGTAGAAGATTACTCAAAATAACACATATTTTTACTTGTTGCTGCTCCCATCGAACGACCCCACAATAGAAATTTACGATTGCCCAGCAATCTTAATTTTTGAATCATGCATTCTAGGTCTTTTGATTCATAATGACCAAGAGATATGTGGTTGCCCTGTGATAGCCCTGACCCCGCAAAATCAAAAAGGCAAACATTCCATCCCTTCTTAATCAAATGTTCAACGTACTGCACACCTGAGTATTTTTAATATTTACCCTACATTCTAGATCCACTGTTGCAGTGGCAGTAGACCACGCATACGTCAGTAACCTTAACATTCTGAAAGCAACTATATTGCAGTCTCTGATCTCGGTCGTTTAGGACATAGTCATCAATACGAGTATACCACTCTGTCTTCCTACGGCCAAGATCGGAGAGGGAGTAGGATGAACGAAAAGGCCTGAGCAGATTGTTAATAAGGGCTTCCATTTTTAACGTTTATTAATAACAGCTTGTATTAGAATGGATTGAATTTATTCATTATCTATGATCAGAATAATCGTGTGCATCGGACTCATCTTTTTCATGGTCAATGCCACCCTTGTGATCACTAATCCTTTGGTGACTGACTTTCCTGACAACTAACTGGAGTATTTCTACGCCAATTTTGGAGAAGTTCCCTATGGGAAGACTCAAAGTTTTGATGTTGTTTTGTTCGATTACAGTCTATGCGGAAATATCAGTGAATTGGAGCATCTAACAAAGCCCACCTATTTAGTGATAAAAACCAGCAATATTGATACGTGTTCTGTGACCAAAAGAGCTCTTAGTGCTCAATTTCTCGGGGCAAAGGGAATCATAATTGCTTCTCCAACTGTAGATTACGCTAAGGGAAACGTGATTGAATCAGACGACGGTAATGGAAAGAAGGTACATATTACATGTTTATTCATCACAAATGAATCTTTTGACAAACTGAAGAAACTTTCCAAAATTGAGATCATTTCGAACTATCCCGTCCCAAAACAAAAAGTTAGCACTCTTTCCCTATTCCTGTCGGCATCAAAAAGAAATACCTATGTCTTTTTAAGGGATTTCAAAGCCCAATACAAATTCTTTAAGGACTATGTTACCATTGAGGCCCCCATCTATCATACAATTGACTGCGATACTTGCAACCCCCAAAGTTGCTACCTAGATCAATTTTGTTGTTTTGATTACTAGAATTATCAACCTAATGTGGGTCAAAAAATAATTAGATAAGAGCTGCATCAATATAACATATTTCAGCAGAAGGGCGCAGAAAAATGGATGGAGTATATGAATCTCTTCGATTAGTACTGTGGCAGCGACTGGTCGAATATCGATCAATGCACACGACAAATTCTGAAACAGCTCAACATGGATGACGGATATCTTCCTAATCCCGGGTAAACTTTGAGATTCTGGAGAAGTAGAGAAATAAAACTCGGATTTGATAGCTTTCCCGAAGTTGCCATCAATAACATGATCTATCGGGGCAATTTTGATGCCGATTAAATCGTCGAAACGCTTTGTGCGAGTTTATAATCTCCTCCGAAATATTGTAGTGACAAAAGTGTTCAGATTAGCTAAACTGTAAGCAAGAGCAGCAGCAATCATGTCGTCATAATTCTCCTTGTTTCGATATTCTCGTTATTAATCCTCATGGGTGTTGGAGTTCTTCTCTACCGGAAGTTCATAAAGAGCGAATTGACTAAAGACATGTCGAGCCGAGTGAGTGAACTGGTAGCCAACTATGCAAATAAGGTTTCGGCTCAAAAAAAGAGGCAGAGAGAGAAGATGATTGAGTCATTCGATGAAGAATTATGATTAGTGGAGATAGATTTATTGGACATTATATTGTTAAATATAATTTTTTTATCAGCCATAATGATTTGATAGCAATTTTTCTGATAAGAATTGAATTCTTTTCAAAATAAAATGATGTGATAAATTATTAAACAAACTTTATTCATAATTCTCGAGAGTACTAGATTTATTGTAAAATTTATTATCATCCAATTTATAAAAGATATGTTCAAGCCGAGTCATGGACATGTGGAAACAATGAAAATTGGAAATCAGGTTTATGATAGTCACTAATAATAATATATATTAATAATTATATTTTGAATAATCATTGATTGATTCAATTCATAATAAAATATTAGTTCATAAGAACAGGCAAAAAAAGATATTTTGAGTCACGATGAACAATTATAATTAATATCGATTGATTGATTTGACAGCATATTAATTATAAATTATATGCATTAATAGTAATTCAAAGTGACTGAGCTACATTTCATGAGTTAAGTTATTTATTGAAATTATTGAGCAGAGATATATTTATTAATTAGTTTTAATAATGGCTTAGTCAAATCAAATTAATTTTAATAATAAAATTCAATGAAAAAAATGCGTTACTCTCCAGCCAACTCTCAACTTCACAAAAAAGCAAATTTGAATTATCTTGTTGAATGTTTTGAGGCCAATCCTTACTCTAATTATAAGGTAGTTGTATGGCGCGGGTCTATTCATTCGGTAGTCGATCAAAACATCGACTCGAGGTCTACCATGAATCAAATATAAAATATATCTCCGGAAAGCAGCAATAACGATGAATAGATCCGGGTGCTTTCCAAAAGAGAGAAGGGACTATTCGCTGGCCTCATCAAGAACATGGAAGTTAAAAAGCAATAAAAGCAGCCTATTTAGAATACCTTTGAGGGAAAGCCGATAAAAAACTACCAATACTATTTCAATGATATTAAAAGGAAGAACAATTCCACATTGACAGACAGATCAAATTCTCCTCTTCAGAAAATTCGGGACTTTAAGGATCAAATTGTTAAATATAACCACTAAACTGACTTTTGCGAAAGGAAAGGGATTCTTTGCTCAACGAAGCAAAGAGTATAATTAGTTGATGATAAAATGATTAAAAAGACGTCATTCTAAAAGAAGGGGGTCGAAATTCCTGAATAATTAATTGATATCAATTTCAGCTTCGATTAAATTAACCAGAAGGTAAGCAAACTGCATAATCCTTAGGCAGTGCAAATTGCTACGATTAAATCAAGTTTTGCTAAATAAAGCATAAAGATAGAAAAAGTAGGTGATTGTAACAAGTCATTGTAAATTAAAAAGATGTCGAAGTAGCATTCATTGAAGATAGATGAAGAACCACCAATAAAAACTATTTTGGAAAAGGATAGAGTCAAAGAGAATTAGACTGTCGTTAATAAATAAAGCTAAGTACTAGCGCCCATATCTAATCTTGAATCAAATCAACCAATTCCCGTGGACTAGTAATAATCATATTCCTTTTTGCCAGGCACAAAGAAAACTGAATCGCATATCTTCTAATTTATGGCTGGTGACCATGAAACGAGCATTGAGATATAGTTTGATTTGGACTTGAATTTTATTTGATAATTCCAAAATATACATAGCAAATCATATAATAGTATTGAATTCTATCAGATGTGATTATCCTGAAACAACATCAATTACAAATAGACGAACTTTGATGATGGAATTTGTAATTATTTAATGAGTCATTCAATTGTACTGATGATAATCTTGACTGTCAATACTCTAATATTACAAAATTGCAGATCAATTTCGGTTAATTTTGGGGCATTTCGAGAGCAGCATCTTAGGAGATTTATACAGCCTTGATTTTTATCTGCTTTGGCTAGAATAGCTTCGACTTTTTGTGATTGAAGTGTCCCTTTTTTACTGACTCAAAAAACTAAAGCTATGCCTCATAGGCTATTTGTTTTTGAAAAGGTATACAAGTTGTTTGGTTTCTTTATAACCTCGAAGATAGGGATCATTAATCACACCATTTAGGTATTTCTCTAATAGCATACGACGCTATTCTATTAGGGCAGGGTCTTTATTTGTTTTTCTCCAAAAATGAGTTTTTGGGAAGGAAGGCAGCTAAAACTAGCTAAATAAATGCTTACATTGAGAGGGACAAGCTTATCGTGCATATCCTTAATTACTTTGAAGCGTATTTTAGTCGTATAGAGTTTGTTGTGAACCAAATCTTTTAATTGAATTTCGTATAAAACCAGCCCATCTTCATTGATGTATGTGGGTATCATCAGTTTATAGACCTTATCATTGCGAGCAAAATCATAATCCTCTTCCTTATTAACTGACCTGTGGTTCATCAAAAAATTAATATTATAGATATTTCCGTTTAAACAGCAGATGTGTACAAATCATTCGTATTTTTTGGCAAAATCCTCGAGGAAATCAGCTAAATGATAAACTGATTGGTCAGGAATGGGACAAAACAAAGAAGCTCTAAGTCCACCGATGGTTCTATGCCCCTTGAACTAATATAAATTATTCTTAATGCCTTATGCAATGCATTCCTTCATAATAGCTTCGTTTTCGATGTTCCATGTGATGGTTACATTTGATCTCAACCCTTTTCGCACTCTAGCCTTGTAAATTCTACTGTTATCAATAACCTTCATCTTTTTATAGTTACCTCATACATCCTTTTTGCTCTTTTCTAATAGTTGTTTACGTTTAATCCTCCATTATTTGCCACGTACTTTGTGATTATATAAGTCGAGTATATTGGCAAAATATTCATGTCTGAGTTATACCCTTTTTTATTTTTGTAATTTTAAAAAGAGCAAAGTTCAGGTAAAATGTTTCGAGGGGAAGTTTTCATTGCTTTTTCATTCAAAATCATCACAGTTAGACCAGAAATGCCGCAATTCTTTTGGGTATGAGCATAGGCCATATCTATCTTATCCCAATTCAAAGATCTCGTGAGAAAACTCGAAGAACAGTCATCAAAAAGAGGAATTCCCTCCACGACTGGAAACTTGCTTTCTGGATATGAGATGCCTTCAACTGACTCATTGTCGATGAAATGAGTATAAACTGCTTTTTTATCGAATTAATATTTTTCAGGGAGATAGAAATATCCTTATTAGTCTATTAGAGTTTCGATGATAGATTTTGGATTGCAATACCTTTTAGCTTCGCTAAAAGATAGTTTACTAAAGTAGCCACTTGTTGTGTAGTTTGCAGTTGCCTCTTCTTTTTCCTACCCTAAGAAGTTTAGTGGAATTCCTGCAAACTGCAAATGACATCCGCCACCCAAAAACCAAATTTGCCTATCGTTTGGAATGTTCATTATATTTCGTAGATTTTATCGAGTTTTCTCGACGATTTCCCAAAATTATTTAGTATTGGAGTTGATGTTTAAAAAGGAGCGATCTTGTATAATGTAATGAGTACCACCAAACATGTTTTATTTCAAAGCATTTTTGAGATATTCGGGCATATGCGTGGGTCCTCCTGCAAAAGTCATGGGCACGGTGTTGTCTTCCATTGCTCCTTGTTGAAAATGGAAATTATATGATGATTAAAATCCAAAGATTTAAATAGCATTATTCTATTATTAATGTTACGTAATGTCCAAGTAATATTATTTTCATTAGAATATATGAAAAGTTAATATAACAGTAATATCATCTGAAGGAGAGATATACTTTCAATACTATTGTCAACATCTTTTGGAGTAGTTTCGCTATTTAAAGTCACAGTTTTTACAAACAAGATGCTTTTTTAATTCAGTGAGATACTCCATCTCCTATTTGCATTTGGGACATCGCTTTCTACCTATTTATTTCTTTTTAGTCTATTTTTTATTCATAACTTATGGCTTCTATATTTTATCTTTTTTGTTAGAAGCATCTTCTCTTTTGCAGAGATCGTTGATGAACAGCTTGGACTTATTTTCTATATCTTTTGTCCAAACAAACGGATTCCACTTTATTATTTTATCTTAAAATTAATTGATAACCTCATCGACTTCTTCGACGTATACCTGCATATTTTACTTCAAATAATATTTTTTAATCTATCTGCAGAACTCATTCACATCAGGGTATTGCTCTTTTTTCAAAAACTAAATATTGGCAGATAATGTTTATTTTAGCTTATTCATATTCTATTGCTGTAATGCTTCGTCCTCGGCTCTTCTCTTTTTGATATCGTTGACTATACTCTAAAAAGTTTAGTTTATTGCTTGGATTATGATGGTTCGTTTTTCATTTAAAGATTTGATGTAGTACACCTCGTTATCTTAAATTTTCATTAGCCTTTCGCATGTTTTTAATTTTTATTAGTATAGATTGCATACTTTCGCTTTTATTTCTGAAGTCTTATTGAAAACCTCCTTGATGCCTTCCATTTGAATCTTGATGTTTTTAGGGTGATTTTTGGTGTGATCAGGAACACAAATATTGCAGAGAGGTTAAAAATGCCAAATATTTCCAGTGCAGACAAACGAAATGGCTTCTCCTTTATGCTTGCTGCAACTCCAATTCGCCAACATCAAATTATACAAATCTATCCGAATAACTCCAGCAAGAATAAAAAAAATATACCATCAAAGCTAATATTTGATTTTATACTAATTTTTTATATCAGTTATCTCTTCTTTTATAAACTGTTAGTACACCTTCAACCCCTTGCGCAAATCGTCACAATATTAGAACACTATTTTTATTAATAAAGTCTATAGTTTATTCAGAGCGGAATCCTGGCTCGCTCCGTACCAAGATTTGATGAGAATTCCATTATCTGGATGCAGTCTGAAGTTTGATTATAAATTGTCCACAATTATTGTGGTTTTCAAATCTCTTCCCAACATCGAAATATCCTAAATGAACTCAATACTACTTTAAGAGACTCTCCTTAAAGGAAAGTGAGATGATTTCGATATAGCCGATGTTGGATGCTGCCTCCTTTATCAATTTAGTTCAGAATGTCATCGGCATATTACTTTGTCGCTGCTGTAAATATCGTGATCTCATAATAAGGGGACAGATTTGTTAAGAATTACTCCGCAAATGGACGGATGTGAAATATGTCTTTGAATTGGTCAAAGTGAATGAGAGTTTCATCCAAATCCAAAATCAAGTAATGCTTATGTGATAAAGAAACAGGCAGAAATGGAAATGTGGGCATTTTTAGAATTTCCCATTTCAATGTTTTATCAAGAAATCCAATATACTCAAAAGAATCTTTCTCTAAGGAGCTGTTGAGAAAACTTAAAAACAACTATTGAAAAGGCAGAGTCTTCTTCTTATTTAATCTACATGATTCAGTAATTACAAATCCTTGAGGATGGATTTTATAACTTCATTATTTCTTTGAATTGAATGTCCGCGATTATCAATCATCAACAAAGGTTATTATCTGGTTCTGTATTAATCTATCTTTACTTTTTCAAAAAGGATTTCGATGATTATTTATGTTGCGACAAGAATCTATCCATCTTCTTTTATTCGTTAACTCCTAACAGCTAAATTAGGGAGGTTTACATTTGCGAAAATTAAGTGATTTTGGTATATTTTGGTGAGTAATCCGAGCATCTGTTTGGCATTCAGGGAAAGAAGAATATAATGAGCGCATAAATAAAATGCGATTCGGGTTAGTATGATAAAATGCCTATAATATTTCTTGTTCTTTTCCTCGAAGAGCGTGCAAAAATATTTCTCATATTTAATCTTATCGGAGACGATGTAGGCCTAAGGATGATCGAGATTATTAGGATTTTTCACTGTCTATATAGGAAAGAGGATACCTTTTTAAGAACCTATTGGATATGAAGAAGGAAATCCATTTATTCAGAGTTAAGTTTGCAGAATGATTTCGTGTGATTCTGATAGTGATTTACTACTATTGCGATATTGGTCTCTGTTAGGGTTTAGTTTGTGTTTGTTTATTTGAGATACTCATGAAACAGTTCCTCATTTTTGATGGATATCCTGTTTTTTGTTTCTTCCCTATTTTTGCATGTCGTTGTCTCTTATGTCAAGATCTTAGATGACCTGTTTGATATAAGCGGCTATCTGTTAGCGGCTGTTTCGGTTTCAACCAAATCTATAACATGTTTGTCGTTTGTCTTCTTGTACCGTATTTTATTAAGATTTGAGTTGGAGTTGGTTATCTTTTTGCCCTATTTATTTAAACCATTGAATTTGTATTATTCATCAAACGTTTAATCATAATTCATTTGTTTTTTATGAGGGGATTCCTTCCCAAATGATTTAAAGCTTTCCTTCCCTCTCAACATCATATCACTGAATTTTTATTGGTCTATTTTGATCTTCTTGAGGCTTAGAGGTTGCATTTTAATCGGAGACTAATTTTTCTAAGTCTTCGCATATTTGATAGATTACTTCTTTTTCAAATTCAGACTGAACTTCACATTATGCTGCTCGGAGGGCTTGCTTTCCTGATCATTTTGGGTTATTTATTTTTTGTTAGTCTTTTGTTATGAAGAATAAAATCGAGGCAATTCCACCGCATCAGGTTTGCTGATTCGTCCATTTTGCTTAAGGTTGGACTCTTTACGTCCGATGACTATTTTATCCTATGGTTTTGAGGTTCGTTCGAAGATAAAAGGATTATTTTTCATGATAATTAACTATTTTACTGTATGGTTATATCAATTAATCTTATTGTATTAAACTAGGACTAAAGTGTTTAACCTCATCATAAAATCGTATTTCCAATACCCTCCCATAAATAAGTATTTTTTTTTAGGTCATTAAAATTGATAAAAGGGAGGCATTAGATAAAAGAGGATAATGTGAATATCAATCGTCATTTGCTTTTGGAGAGGGAGTTACTAAATTTGGTCAGATCATAAATTATTGAGTTTACGATAGAGAGGTCGAACATAATATTACCCACTTCTCCGTTTTTGGGCACGTATTGAATTGGAAACGGCAAGCGCTTTTCACCATAGTACAAGCCTAATATCGAGCCAAAGAAAAGACTTTTCGAGTAGTAGAACCGCATTAGCTATAAAATGTTGACAAATATATCAATATCTAATTTTAACTTTCATTAAGCAAATATAAGTTTAAGCCCTGAGACCATATCGTAATTATGGTTTTAATAATCTTCGTATAATTGTGTTATGAAAATATGTGTGGACAAGGTCAAATCTGATGAAGCAGTCACAATTGAAAACTATA
>Ga0302186_10000624_pt1 | contig 31301 bp, 33 predicted proteins | sample II_Bog_E1_2_FD_198782 | JGI IMG/M metagenome (GOLD analysis project Ga0302186, IMG submission 198782) | Peat permafrost microbial communities from Stordalen Mire near Abisko, Sweden - II_Bog_E1_1 | ecosystem: Environmental > Terrestrial > Soil > Wetlands > Peat | place: Sweden: Abisko... | reverse complement strand
TTCTAATTAAAAAAGACGAATCTTTTTGAATTCCTAATAAAATTTTCAAAAAAGACTTTTTTGTTTAGAAATTTAAAAGAAAAAGACCATGTTCAGTTCGAACTCCGATTATATGTTGTCTGACAAATCGACTACTGATGAATTTGAATTTGGCTTCTAAAAAGCCGATTTGATTGCCTTTTCTCCAGAATTTCTCCTTGGCCTGTTTATTCCTTTTCACTTCCACGAATAAAAGGCCTTGTTCTGAATGGTTCATGTCATAATCATAAATATCTTCCTTAAAAAGCTTAATTAATGAAATCGAGCATTCACCAATGATCTTCTTATTTTCATGCATTGAAAAATCTGTTGAGCTTCTGATTTTTTTAGGGGAAAACAAACAAAGGGATAAACAATTGGATCCAAGTTCATTTGTGAGCAATTCAGTCTTATTTATATAAAATATATTAGAAAATTTTATGATTTTATTAGGAACTTCGATCTGAGGAATGCCGGAGGATTTGGCTTCTATGTTATCATTTTTCTTGGTTTTGGAAGCTGGAAATTCCCATTTGAGTTCCTTCGCCGATGAAGTGGTTTTGGCAGGAGAATGTGTTTGTTGGAGCATTAAGGCTTAAATTTAATTGAAATTTGTTGGAACTTCTTTTATTAATATACAAACTACCAAGGTCATCCTTATTGAGCTTTTTTTCCTTGATCATGTTCAAATCAAAATCCTCTTCATTTTTTGAATCTCCTCGAATCAAAACCTGCGAATTTTCACTTATCATTTCATCTCCTTCACAGGTCTTTTTCAAAAAGATGTATTTATTAAAAATTATTCAATTTGGGCTTTTTTTACCACCATCTTCAAACTAAAGAAATAGCTACTTTCTTTCCTTGGCTCTGCGAATTCGAATTTAACAGTTTCAGGGATCAACGACAAATGAATTCTTTGCATCATATGCAAATTAAAGAATAATCGTCCATTCATCTTCAATTGCTTATTTTCCAATGTGATATCATTAAGCACAGGACCTGTGGCCACATCATAAAGATTCAATATGATTTCACAAAGAATGGAATCCTGTTGGTTTTTCAAAGTCTATTAATTAGATAAAGAAAACCTTTCTAAAGAAATTATCGATACTATTAGAAGAAGACTTGTCTGGATTTTCTGAGTGTCTGTAGTGAGTTCAAAGGTTTCTTTTAAATCCCATTTCGGATTTTTTTCATTAGGGATTATTGAAGTGGCTATCGTTTTCGAGTTATTGAAATTGAACTCCACGAAAACATCAGGCTTTTTATTCAAAAAAAAACCTCAATATTAAAGAAAAATGGGTTTCTTACCTGGGTCAGGTTCTTGCATTTGATGTTTTCGAGGACTATGAAGAATTTGAGTTCTTCTATTGGAGATTCTTTAGGATTTATTGAGACTTTTCGCTCAAAGGGGGACTTATTAAGCGGAGATTTTGAATAGAAGAGTTGAGAGGTTTTTTCTTTCTCTTTAGAGGGCTTATCACCCATTATTTAGCCTGGAATTTGATTAAAACAAGGTTTTTTAAAAAATGTTTTATTTGTAATAAAAAGGCCTTTAATAATTCTCAATTATCAATTGTTTTCTAATCCAATATATTAAGTCGATTCCTTTGAAAAAAGGCTCTTTTTAAATAAAATTGATCGAAATTTCTGATTTTCTTCATTGAAATATTCGGAAAATTGCTGAGAATTGCTATATCTCTCAGTCAATTCTCTGGACCAATGCTTGTGATTCGTCCTGTGCTACGTTCTGAATTGAAATAATCTCGATTTTCCGATAAATTCTTCAAATTCAACTTAAAATCCCATTTTTCCCCAGTTTTTTCCTCTTTTCTGTTAATATCCAGAGATTTCTCCTTTTTTCTTAATAATTCCCGAGGTTCATTATTAAAATTGTTAAAAGAAAGCCTTTTTTGGACTTTTCTGGCGATTCGTGAAGTGTTTTTAATGAAAAGAGGCTTTTTTAAGCCTGAAAAAAGGCTTTTTTCCTTGTTTTCTTTCAGACTATTATAAAATAGATAACAATCTTCACAAACGAGGACTTTTTTCTGAAGAAAGAGGAATTCTTATAAATTCAAATAATCGATAGCCGAAAGGTTCGGATATATTTTTATCAATAAAGGCGGGATAAAGTCTTTATTTGTTTTAAGGAATTTGTTTGTTTTCGAAAATCACAGTATCAGGTATATTAAGATGAAGACGGGCCACATCTTCCTTGAAATAGTCGCTAAAAGCCCAAAGATAATGATATAATTTATCAAAAACACCATCTTTTTCTAGGTCCTTTTCAAAGCTCATCTTATAATAATTTTTATTAGGAAAGTTTTAATTTTTAATGAATTTTTCGAAAGTTTTAAGTAAAATTTTTAGAAAAAAATCAAGAAAAACAAGCATTTTTATGTAAAATTAAAAAACAATATATAATAATAATTTAATATATTTTAAACAATAAACATGAAATAATCAAATAGTCTGTTTTTTTGTAAAAATTCCTAGCATAAATTTAATTTTCGAATGGAATTTTATTTTAAATATTGAAATAAATCAAAAATTAAATAAACTCCAAACAAATTCCAAAAGCCCCAATCATAATAAATGGACCCTAATGTATCTCGAATATTTCAATAAAAAAGTCTATTGTTCTTTAAAAAAAGCAAGCTTCTGAACAATATGAGAAGGTCAAAAAACAAGAGGAGCAAAAAGCGTAACCCCCCTTCAAAAAACCCTTAAAAAAACATCAATTTTTCATAGTCAAATGGAAGAAATGAGAGCCAATATCTTAGGCCAAATTCTTGATGCTGATGCTAAAGAACGCCGTTTTTATATATCTCTTATTTCCTAAATAAAAAGCCTCTTAAGTCTCAAGAATCAAGCTGGTTCGAGCGGAAAAAGCCTCCCAAATCGAGAATTATCTAATAAAAGTGGATATTTTCAATAAATTTCATAATATTTTTCGCAGGCAGCCCAAAACGGGACTCTTCAAGGGAAAGTGACTGAGAAATACCTCATAGATTTATTAGAACAAATAAGCGAGAAGAAGTCTGAAACTAAAATAACAGTCCTAAGCCTTTTTTTATTAAATTCATTAGAAAAAAACCATTTTAGATTCAAAGAAGAGGCTATGGAGGTTTGGATGATGACTTTTAAAGAAAAAAGACTTGTTTTAAATTAATTTTCATGGGAATTTAAATAAATGTGACATAAAAGACTTGAAAACATGCAAAAAATTAACAAAGAAATAAAACTGAGTAATTGTTCAATCATTTTCATTGATCATCTTCCTTTTCTTCATTCTTCACAATGCTTTCTTCTTCATTGGAAAACTTTTGGCCATCATCTTCTATCAATTTCATCATTGAAATGTCATTTTTATCACAATTTTCATTGCCTTTGATCCGATTTTTCTTTTGCTGTAATAAAGAAAAGATTTAATTATTAATAATATTATAATTTCTTAATAAAACCTGATTATATTTGTTAATATAGCAATTTTGACATAATCCATGGGCATAGAGTTTGTCATGGCAACAATTCCAGGGTTTTTTGGTTCTTCCATATTTATGATAACAATTATTGCATAGATTCTATTAGAAAACATAGATAAAAAGCCTCTTTTCATATAAATACCTTAGCATAATGTTCTCTGGTATAATGGCCGCATAACAAGTTGACTTTTTTGCTATAAAAACCATTGAATTTCTCTAAAAATAGATAAAAAGTTTACATTTTCTTTGATTTGCCTTTGAGGTTCTCATTGGAATTCGAAAGGCCGTCAGAATCGGACTTTTCCTCTTGATTATTCAAGGAATTCTCCTTTTTCATCATAGGAAATGTGAAATTCTCTGTATTGCCATTAAGACCTTTTGGAAGGATCTTATTAAGATCTTCATTGGGCTTTTGAGGCTGTTTGCTTTGTTTATAAAGGGAAGCCAGGAATTCCACATAAAGGCTTTTATTGAGGAAATTGGTCTTCGGAGTCAGGTTTTCTGAATTCCCATTGACGAGAAGCACATTTTGCAGGAGTTTAGTTGGGACCTTATTGGTTTTATTTTCCTAGAGAAATTCTATAATGAAGGTTTTTTTATGACAAAAATACGTTGTTTTTATGTTCATGTTCATCCTTTTTTGCCTTTAAAGTCTCGAAAAGAGCCTGGATCTTGGAAATTGATTGGCTTGGAGGCTCGGAAACCAGGTTTTGATTGAGGCTTTTCTGGCTTTGGCCCATGATTTGAAGTAATTTGAGCATGTTTTGAGGCAAATTCTGTGCGAAAGGGTTGTTTATTGTGGCTTGGTTGTTTTCTTCTGAAGAACGTTTTATATTGAATTAATGCTTTTCTTAAGAAAAACCTTTGATTTTGGCTGGTTCCGAAGGGTCTTTCTTGATTTTCCGGAAGCCATTGATTGAAGGGTTCTGAGGAAAAGCATTAGGCGATGTCACTGTTGAAGGGTTTGAAGAATGATCCTCAGAGACTTTCATTGAGGGATAAAGGTTTTCGGCTAAAGAAATAATATTATATAAGATGAGGTTTAATGAAATTAAAGGACTTTTCATAGGAGCGAAGAAAAGAGAGGCCAGATTCATTGTTTAGAGGGTTTTTGAGGTTTTTGATGGTTGTTGAGGAGTTTTGAGGGGTTTTTGATGGGTTTTGAGGGTTTTTGAGGCTTTATAGGGATTTTTGTTTGAAAATAGAGAGATTTTTGAAAAATTTAAAGGGAATTATAAGAATGGCTGTTGATAATATTATTAATGATGGAATGAGAGGAAATTTCATACCAGGACGAAATTTCGCTCATGAACGTCATATGACATCATAGACATCAAAATCAAAAAATCTTCATATTGCGAAATTTTAAATAATATTATCTAAGAGCTCTTTTAATCCTAATATTATTATTATCTATTCAATAAAACAAAGTTTTTTTTTAAAAAAGTCTCTAATTTAAGCTTTTTAAGCTTTATTAAGCTGTTTGTTGCTTTCTCAAGCTTGATAAGCTCTTTTGAGCTTGTTTAAGCTTTTTTAAGCTTTTTGTTTAGCTTTTCTAAGCGTTTTTTAAGTCTTTTTAAGCTTTTTTCTTAGTTTTTCATCGTTTTTCTTTAAAAAATATAACATATTCTTTAAATTTACTATAAAAAATGGAGTTTCCGTTAGGCTCTGAAGTCTTAAATGAGCATATAAAAGAATATCTATCTTTTAATGATTTTAAAAACACCCATGATTGTTTCGTGGCTGAGCTTCAGGCTCGAAAAGTCTCCAAAAAGCTGATAAATAAGCCGATTTCTGTTGAAAAGCCCGAAATCCCTCGAATTTATGAGTTCCTAAAGGATGAAACTGAAAAAACTAATAAAGAAAATCAATTAGAAGCCCAACTTTTCATTATAAATCAAGGATTAAAGAGGGTTTTGATGTCTGCGAGATCGATTTTATCAATATCTATAGGGATAATTGAGTATTTGGAAGGGAATTCTGAGGTTTTTTATTCGATAAAAAGCTGTTTTTTCTATTATTTTATTAGAAGTTAAGGGAAATCAAAGACTTTGATGAGAAAATCGAGACTTTTAAGCTGAATTTGACTAAATTCCATTCAATTTTAATGGGAAATCAAGAGAAAAGTGAGGAAATTACTTTAGAAATAGCTTCGAAAATCAAGGAGAAGCTTTATTCTAATATAGAAAAGGATCGATCAAAGCAGCTTATTGAAACTTTATTAGCATTGAGATTAAGTCTTTTAAAGGGGAAAATAGAACATCGCGTTTCGGCACTTAAGACCATTATAGAAATCGATATTTTGAAGGCCAAAGAAGAAGAAAATTATGATTCTTTGAATAAAATGCTTGAATTTAAAGACCATAGTTTAACTACAAGTCTTTTTTCCTTGATTTCAATGTTTTCAAGCTGCGAAGCTGGGATTTCTTATATAACAGGGGATTTCATGAAACCAGGACTTATTTTGACCGTTTTCCAAGCATTAAAAGACTTTAATTTTTATAAGTAAAAACTGGTTTTTTTGAATTTAGACGATGAAAGAAGAAGCTCAGAACTCCACTTTGAAGAGATTCGGGTTGGCGATTATAGAGAAAATGAGTGTTTCTAATGAAATGCTGGAGATTTTGTTAAAAAACGAAGTTTTGGCTTGGGTTATCTTGACTTTGAATACCTTGGATTCTAATGAAGATTTCAATGCTTTTATAGCGAATTACTCTACAGCCTTTCTATTGAATTCTCTAGTCTTTTTACATAATAACTCAAAAAACCTCAAGGATTTCATCCCAGGAGGCTCAGAATTCGTGATTTTTCATATATTTATTGAGATTTTTCATATATTTTAATAAGATAATCAGTCTAGTCCTAAAATTCCTGAATTTTGAAAAGCTAGGGTTTCTATCATTCTATAATTCTATATTGATTTTAGCCACTTTCTTCAATAAAACCTATCTCATAGAACTCCAGGCTTTGAATTTATTGAGGAAAATCAAGGATTTCGCTTTAAATCTCAAAACTCGTGTGTTTTTTTCTTTAATTTCAAATAATTTAATTAATTAAAAAACTCAAGGCCAAAACCTCAACGATCATCAGAAAAAAAGTCTCGAAGAATTGATATCGAAGGCTTTTTCCAATGGTCCTCCAGAGGAAAACCTGGAATTATTGCTTAATCAGAAGATCGAATATCGAAGGGAGGTTTTCTTCAATGAAATGAAGAGAAACCACATAGAAACGTTGGTTTTCGAGGTCTTTCCTGATGAAATCTATTGATTTTTTAAATAAATTCAAATAAAAAACAACAGAAAACAATAAAATTTATGATAAATCTTCTAGTTCTTTGTTTTAATTAGTCCGTCGAATCTTAAGTCTTTTTCTTATAAAAGGCAGCTTTTGTTCTCAAAATAATAATATTAAATTCTGAGAATCAAACCCCCCTTAAAGCCGCTGACTTTTTTTGCCTTATTTCCTTCGAAACCCCGACTCATCCACGACTACTACTCTTTTTCTCGAAATGTCTCAACAAAACTCTTCTCGATCGACCTCCTTCCTCGAGGATCTTGAACTTTCCAACAATTTCCCTCTTCTCCAGACGACTATCAATGATATTCCCAGCGATTTCCTGAAGAAACCTTCTTCCAATGATGACAAACCATTGTTTCAAACCAGGCCGAAGCTGATTATGAGGGATTTGTTGACAGTTTCCTCATGTTCCTTATTGATATCATTTTCATATTTCAGCAATTTGTTGCTTTTGATCATAAATCTGCATTTCATTGGGAGGTCAAATGAGCCCTTGCTTTTGAGTTCCATAGGTTTAGGCAATGTCTGGGTCAATTGTTTTGCTATCAACCTGGTCGTGGGGTTCAATTATGGCTTTTGAAGTCCTAGCCAGCAAGGCTTATGGCGCTGGCAATCATTATTTGCTAGGGCTATACTTCAAGCGCGGTCAATTGGTTCTTTTGTTGATAATGTTGTTTTTTTTCGCATTATCGAGTTTCTCAGACAAGATCTTCAATCTCCTTGGCCAAAACCCTGATGTGACTCAATATCTACAGGAATATGTCATTATGGTTTATCCAGGAATTTGTGCCTTTGGCATCTTCAGTCTTAGAGCCATATATCTCAACTCCCAATTCATCTTCTCAATACCGATCATCATACAAGTCATCACGACCTTCGCACATGTGGCTTGGTGCACCTTATTTCAAGATTGGAAAATCCAAGGCATTGCCATCGCAATGAATATCACCTTTTTTACTAATATGCTCCTCCTTGAAGCCTATAATTTGATCTTCAAACCAAGGAAACTCGCGGTGGCCCCATGGTCATTGGAGGTCTTTAAAGGGTTGCCTAGCTATTTATCCTTCACCAGTCCTATTGCCTTCACCACGATCTTAGAAGAGCTCTCCTATGAAATCAATAGTCTTCTAGCAGGATTATTGCAAAATGAAGTGATTTTAGCCGTGCATGTTGCATTGGCTCATTCAGGCTCATTATTCTATTGTTTGCCTGAAGGCTTTAGTGCGGCTTTGAATAGTCTAGTGGGTATAGCCATCGGAGAGAAGAAATTCAATAAAGCCAAAAGGTTCGCTTTAATGGGAGTTTTCGGAGGTATGTTGATTATGTTGCTTTGTTGTTTGATCCTATGGATTCTAAGCTTTCAATGGGCTTGTTTCTTCGTGGAAAATCAAAAAATTGTTGAAACTATGTTGAGTTTCTTACCATTGTTCATAGGAACTTCTATATTAGATTCAGTTCAATTGACACTCGGAGCAGTTGTTAAGGTTGTGGGTAAAGGAAAATTGGCTCTTTTTATGTATGTGATATGCCTATATGTGATCGCAAACCCTTTGAGTTATATGTTGGGCATCTATTGGGAGATGGGCTTGTGGGGCATTTGGATCGGTGTGTTTTGTGGTGTAGCATTGCTGAGCATGATTTTTCTAGGAATGTGTTGGAGAATCAAATGGGATAGAAATTTGAATTGCGGTGAGATCGCCTTGTTGAATGATATTTAAAATTTAATTTATTGATTTTATTATTGGTGTTTGTGAAAATATGTAAAGTTAGATGAATTTCTAATTTGTCTTAGTAATTAATTGTTGAATAAAAACAATTTTTTTAAAGTGGCTGCGTTTTTGGGAATTTAAATTAAAATTGAGTTTTTTTTTTATTAATTAAATACATGGACATTTCAAATAATAATAACTTATTAAATTTTCAAGTTTTCAAACAAAATCAAATTTTAAGAAACAAAAAAAAATGAAATTTGCATTTTTTTATCAAATCTAAATCCCTCGCGAAAAGATATCGATCTCTATTAAACTCTATCCCGATTTCAAACTAATAAAATTCTTTAATTATTTAAGAATTCCTATTTTTCAACAGGATATTTTCTCACCCCCAGCATGGCAACCACCCGCAAAGAAGAGGATTTCCTCCGTCTTTTGGCTTCCTTTGTATTTTTTTTCTTTTCTTCGGCGTTTCATTAAACCCCTCGAAAACAGTGCCAAATTGGAACCCAAAACTTGAATAACAGCATGAAAAGATATGTGAGTCATAAGAGTGGCACCGGTGTTCACATTTTAAACCTAGAAGACACCTGGCAAAAAATTAAATTGGCGGCTCGAATCATTGCTGCTGTAGAAAATCCAGAAGACGTCATAGTAACCCTTCCTTCTTTTTTAAAATTTTGATTGATTTCCATTTTTCAAGGTTGTGTCCGCGCGACCTTATGGTCAATTGGCAGTCATGAAATATGCCAAATATACCGGTGCTATTGCTACCTCATCCTCCAGATGGACTCCAGGGACTTTGACCAACCAAAACACCAAAAAGTACTTAATTATAAGCATTAAATTTCCCTATAATTTCTTCAAGGTTCCAACAACCCAGATTGCTCATTGTGACAGATCCAAAATTCGATCATCAGGCAGTGGTAGAGGCTTCCTATGTGAATATCCCATGTATTGCCCTTTGTGATTCTGATAGTCCATTGGAATATGTGGATGTTGCTATCCCTTGCAATAACAGGACCACTGAATCGATTTCAATGGTTTATTGGCTTTTGGCTCGCGAAATCAAGATCCTCAGAGGAGAACTCAAGAAAGACGAGGAATGGAATGTCTTGGTGGATTTGTTCTATTATAGGAACCTCGATGAAGAACAACAAAACAAGGAATTAGAAGAAGAAGAACCCGAAAAAGAAGAAGATTTGGGAGAAGTAAAAACTTATAATTTAAGGTTTTTTTGCTAATTTCTTAACTACAGGCCAAGGAAGCTGCTGATCAGAAATGGGATGAACAAGGTTATTTTCTTTATTAATTTTTATTGAAAAAATTATGGTTTTTTTAGGCGATGATAACGCGAATTGGGCTTAAATTAGAAGAACTAAGTTAAAAAAGCTAGAAATTTAAGATTTTTGCAATTTCCCGAAAAAAAAAAATACGTTTTTCTAAAGTTTTTTTATTTAAAATATGTAAATCATTGTACAAATAATGTATTTTTCCTCATATTTTCAATGAGCCGCAGCTATTCCAGATCCAAAACCCTAAGTTTTTCATAATTATCGCTTTGTTTTCTCTTGATTTCTGTTGTTTTCCTATATATTTCTGGGGTTTTCTTCATACTTTCCTGCTTTTTCTCTAGAAAATCAGGTATAAAAGAAGTGCTTCTATTGTAAAACACGAGTTCTTCATTATTTTTCGGCATTCCATCAGTCAAAAGCATTTCTTTTTGCTCATTTTTCATTGAAAGGCTATTCTTTTTATGTTTATTTCCTGACTTCTCCACTTTTTCGAATAAGAGTTTCGAATCTTCATAGGGATAAACCTTTTCCTCATTGATTTTCGAAGGTTTTTTATTGAAATTCACACAACTTTTTGATAACTTCCCATCTTTTTTCTCAGGACTTTCATTATTGTCTTTTTCGCTAGACGATTTCATGTTTTCTTCTTCTTTTGGCTCTTCTTTCGTGATATTTTCTATATTCTTAAGAATTTTAGAGGAACTTTCAAGATCTTCGTCATTATTCTCAGGTTTTTTGGTTTCTTCATAATTTTTCTTTATTTCTTGAAGTTTCGGAGTATCAAGAAGTCCTGTGTTAGTAGGCACTACTAATAATTTCCTTCTGAGTTTCCTTTTTCTAATGAACCAAATCACTAATTTATAAAGAAAACCCTCTTTAATTTATTAGAAAAAATATAAAGAAACCTATCAATAATAAGATTATAATAGGAACTCCTATGCTTAATGATAAAGCTACGAATTTCTCATTATTTCCTGATGATTCTATAAAGGGATATTGAGCGTTTAAGGTTTCGACATAAAGACTGGAATCAAATGAGGAATTTAAAAGAACGATATCACAAACTCCTAATTGGATTTTCTGATTTTGACTGATCAAATAAATAGAAATCGCGTTTCCCAAAGCTTTTTCATAAAACATGGGAAAAATCACGGTTTCGGTTTTCAGGAAGTTGGTTGGCTGATTCGGATCTATGGTGAAATTCAATTGGTTTTGCTCGTTTTTTAAGAGAATCGCTGAAAAACTGATATATTTATATTTCAAATAACGCAAATTCAATATTAATTCGAGATTCACGTTATTTTCAATGGTTGAATTTTGTTGCAAAATCACGATTTTTATTATGAAATTCGTGAAAGAATCATAAAATTTATCGTTATTTATCAAGAAACATAAGCCTTGTTCCTTCAAAGTCACACCCAAACAAGCCTCAGCATCATTAATGCATTGATAATTCTGTGAAAAAGTGATATAGCTGATAAAAAAGGGATTTTCATCGAAATCTATATAGGTATCCACTGAGAAACTCCTCAAAATCATAGATCTTCCTATTAAATCGATGAAATTAGTGAGATTATCAACAGTTTGTTCAAAAGAAATCTCGATTGTCTGGCTGGAATTCACTAAATTCCAGGAATTATCAAAGAAATATAACGGATATTGGAAACTATCATTGAAATAGACGAAATCTGCATTGTTTTTTAAATTTAGGTTATTTCCTATGGAATTCTCACTATTAACACATTCGCTGATATCGCCATATTCGAAGAGAAAAGTTGTTAAATTGCTCATAGAAGGATCTTGCAAATTCACATTAAAGGTAATAGAGCCATTTATAACGAAAGGTCCTATGGAAGGGAAATTGATTAGATCATTATATTGGTAAGTGAAGAAATTTTGATCGCCAAAATCGTTGATAAAATTCCTGGGGTTACAAATCATGAATTTGCTTTGGAGATAAATGGAATAATAATTGATATTATTGATGAGAGTGGAATTGGATTGATTGCTGACTTTTAAATTGCTGATATAATAAAAAACATATTTTTCGCTATTTATCAGAAAATCGCCATGTTGAAAGGAAAAAGTCGGATCTGTTCTGGCTCTCGCTTGATGTGATTGAGGAGAAATTAAAGGAGTTTGGATAGTTAAATCCGCCCAATTCTTATCACAAGACATCACAATAACGGCATCTATTTCGATTTCTTGAGAAAAGGTGATCGGTTGTGAAAATTGCTCGGGATTGTCTCCCCAAATGCCATCGCCAGATTGGATTTCAGTGGATTTCAAAGAAGGGTCATTAGAAAGCGAAGTAATGGTAGTATAAAGAGAAATGTTGTTTTGGAGGGAATTAGAAGGACTTTGACGATAATAGACTGTGGTATAATCCACTGTATTACAACCGCCTCCTTCCCAAGTGATGTTTATTAATAATTGATTAGATTTGATGCCCACATCTCTAATATAAGCTTTATTAAGAAAAATGAAAAATCGAGAGTTTTAATACTTTATATAAGGTTGGATAATATCTATTAATGCAAGACATGTAGCGATATTTCGAGTAATATGCCCCCAATTCGTATTATCTTTTAATAAAAGATAATATAAGATTAACTATAGAATTTGAACTTTTCATTAGAAGCCCACTAGCCCAACCAGATATATTATTCGGCGGTTCTTTATCATAATCGCATTCTATGAGAAAAAGCATCGTACGGATATTGCTTGTGTTATAATCTGTATTCGTGAGTTCATTTTGGCATCGAGTTATCACTTCATTAGTCGAAACATCGTTTTCCCAACCTGCTGCATAAGCCCAATCCTCAGAACCTCCATTCACAGGATAAACCTTTATATTTATAATTAATTATATTCTTTAGAAAATTTGAAGAAATAATACAAGTTCATTGATTATGCCAATAGGATATCGTTGGATTTGGAAATCAGTGTTTTCATCAGCGGCATTTGATAAAGCCTGAGCGATTTCTAAGCGAACATAATGAAAAAATCCAAATAAATTCTACCTTCCATTGCGATGTTATCAGGAGCTGCCTGCGATACTGTGGGAGTCAAGGAAATAAGATGGTCATAACTTCCCCAAGGATAAGCTATTTTCACATTGAATTTAGAAATGAAAGAATTTACTAATAGAATTCGTGCCTCCATGAAAGGAAATCGCGAGTCTTATTAAATAATTCGTGAAGATATAATCCCATACTCGCGCAGTGGCTGTATAATAACATTCATCATTTCCTAAATTATAAGGGAAATCACGATTTGGGTCATATATATAATCTCCATATTGATATTCCTCCTTTTTAATTGAATAAAATTTCTATTGTTTTTCTTATTTCTTACCCTCACATTATTATAAAACCCATAAGGATTCGATATCGGATAAAAGATCATCATCCTATTTCGCATATAATAGCTTAAAGTTTCATTAGTATTGACATTTTCAAGGAAATATCTCGTCAGATATATTATAGCATTAGTTCCCACGATTTCATTGCCATGAATCCCACCTATTAAAATCACCTTTTATTAAAGATATGATAAGAGACGTTTCACTTATTAATTACTTGAGGCAATTGGTTGATTATCGTTAGAGATTGAGAGTAATCGGTCATGATATAATATATAAATTGGCATCTTTTTTGTGGATATTTTAACAGATTTTCTAATAGTTTATTAAGCTTATAAGCCTTTTTTTACTTAGAATCTCCGCAGGGCATTATATTAGGAAAAGGCAGATCATTTTCAGTGATATTATAGATCTTGATGAATTGAGGGTAATTTGACCCGAATTCACCTATTTGGGCTATAATTTGATCATAACTCAAATAATCATAATGATAATCCTGGAAAAAAGCCAAAATTGTTTGGAGAAATAAGAGGAAATAAAGCCGGATCTTGAAATTTTTCATTGATAAATAATGGTTCGTATTTTTTTTATTTAGTTTAAATTTTTTCTTGTTTATTTCATTAAAAAAAATCTCAAAAAAATCGCAAAAATATAAAATGTCAGCTTTGGAAGATTTGGACTTAGAAAAGGTGGAATCCCTGTTAAAAGTAATTAGATTTTGATCTTTTTTTATCGTTGGGACTCTATAAAATAAGCCTCTGAAAACAATTAAATCTTTACCACAAATTCAAAAATATTAAGGGGGAATTGCAAAAAGAACCTCAAGACCTCAAAAGCCTATCCAAAAATGCCTCCAAAAACTCTTATTCGCATCGAAAGTCTTCTAAAAATTAGAGAAAAAAAGCTTATTTTTTTTGAATTTCCATAAGGAAACATTACGATCGTTCGAGATCTAGAGAAAAAAGCTCGAAATCGAATTCAAAGAGAAATGAAAAGCCGAAATTAAGAGAAAAATCAAACTCAAAAAGTCAGGAAAAGGAGAAAAACAACAATTATGCTAAATATAGGCCGAAATACGAGAAAAATGAGCATTTCCTGAAAAACGAGCAGAAAAGTAATTAGTTCTCAGCTTTTTCTGATTTTTTAAGTTTTTCAATTGATTTTCTTTGAAAGATGAGGGGAAAAGAGGCGATTTGACATGTTTAGTCATGAATTTGTCGATGACTACTATAGAATTGGACATTTTTACCTTTTTGACTAAGGTTTTTGCCAATAACATTTCTAATAAAATTGAATTTTTCTAATGTTTTTTAATATGTTTTTTAATAAGAAAAAAGTCGGGAAAATCCGAGACATAAAATTAATCAAAGATGCGAAAAACAAGAAATCGAAAGGTGTTGCTTATGTTGAATTTTATGATAAGGAATCAGTGGAAAATGCTATTTCTTTAACTGGAAGTATCTTGAGAGGAAATGAAATTAAGATCCAGCCATCCCAGGCTGAAAAGAATAGAATGTGAATTTCCAATAAGTTTTTTTTAAAGAGAAAATTTTGATAAGAAAATGAAATTTAAGGCCGATGAATAAATTCGGTAAAAATCAACAGAATAATAGCTCAGAATCACCTGAAAACCTTGGGTCGAAAAGAATCTATGTTGGTGGACTCACAGATCATTTGGCTGAACTCAAAGAACAAGACATTAAAGAGGTAAGAATTGTTAATAAATTTCTAATTTCTAATAAAATTTAATGAAATTTCTAATAAAGCTGTTCTCATCTTTTGGGGAAGTCGATTGTGTGGTGATCCATCGCGATATCCAGACTGGGAAAAGCAAAGGTTATGCTTTTGTTCAATTTAAAGAGGCCAATGATGCTAAAGAAGCAGTAGAGAAAATGGATGGGATGTTAATTGCCAATAAAACATTAAAGGTGCTTTTTCTAAACCCCCTAATTGATAATGTATATTTTATAATATAGGTCAGTTCAGTTCAATCGAATTTAGCTGGAACTATTAATAGTTTCAATAATTACGCCAATAGCGAAAGTCTGGATTTGGATGATGAATCAGGGCATAATTTCCTGCATAATTCCCAAAGTCGATCATTATTGATGCAAAAACTCACCAGAGCCAATAGTCTTTTTTTTCTTTAGAATTATTAATATTTATAAGTAAAATTTTTAGATGGCGGAGCTTTGGTTAATTCTAAAGGAAAAGCAGATGAAATATCACAAACCCCCACGAATTCCTTGCTTTTCGTGAATATGTACACTCAGGAAGATTTACTCAATTATAAGAACTTCCTTTCCGAAATGAAAACACAATTAACGGGTTTATTTTTTATTGATTTTCTTAATAAAATTTATCCATTAAAATAGAGGAATGCAAAAAATTCGGAGAAATTAAATATATATTCATAGACCCCGAAATCGAAGGCAATATTTGGGTGAAATTCATGGAAATCCAAGCCTCGATCAATACCCAAAAAAGCCTAAACGATCGTTTTTTCGCTGGGAAGAAAATGACGATTTATTTCGTGAAGGAGGAATGCTTCAAGAAGAAATTCTCTGTTTAGAATTGTGGATTTGTTATTCATATTAAAAGAATTTGAAATATAAATCATGGATACAAAACAATTTAGGATATTATTTTCTCAAAGGGTCAAAATGATTCTCATTTCTAAATTTCTTCTTCTGTTTTTTAAAAAAAATCATAAAAATCCCGAAAAAAAAAATAAAATAAAATAAAACTTTTTTATTGTCCGATATTAAGAAATCCTCATTTTTTTCCTCCTCCATAAAAATGTCATTTTCAGTTAATCCATATTGATTTTCAGGCTCAATAACGATTTCTTCAGCTTTAATTATAGAAATCGTTCCATCTTCAGATCCTATGAGTTTCAAGTTGGTGTTTTTCAATGTTTTACAACATCGCACATATTTCGAATCAGAAAAACTGATTTTGGCTCGAACTTTCGCGTTTTTCTCTAATTTGAATTCCTCCACATATCCATTATGATTTCCTCTATAATAGATTATTTCTTGATTATCCTTTTCGCATTCAATCAAATAACATTGATTATTTTCATTCTTTTCAAAATACAAGATTAAATGAATAAAACATTCATAAATCTACATTTTCAATCACATTCACAGAAAAACTTATGGTCGATTCTGGTAAATTCACCAATGATATCGACCCGACTGTCGAAATTATATAGGCCCAATCTTTATTAGCTCCAAATCCGCAAAAATCAATGGGCTGTTTTTCTCTGATCACTTTAAAAAAAAATCATGAAATTTAAAAGAATTTTTATTATTTTTATTAGTAAATTCACTTGCTTCGATCGCCTCTTCCTCATTTTCTTTCGCAAGATCAAAAAGACATAAAATACCATCCAAAGAACCTGATAATAACAAAGTCGAGAAATCCGGATGGAATTCCAATTTCGTCACATCATCATCATGACTATCTGCGAAAATGAACCTTTCTTTCATCACTCGCAAATCCCTAAAATCCATTAATTTCTTAATTTATTCAATGAGAAATTTTAGTTTATTAACCAAAATATTATCTTTCCAGAAGCCCCGCCTGCTAAAATGTGCTTGCTTTTGCTAATTGTGAAAATTTCCTCAGGATTTTCTAAAAAACTTGAGTTTTTGGTCAAAATGTTGAAACAAATTAACTTTTAAAGGATTTAATCATTTTATTGGTGTTTAAATCCCATAATTTCACTGTGGAATCGTTGGAACATGAATAAAGCACATTTTCATCAACAAATATCTCATTAATTCTTTTTTCATGAGCCTGATTTATCAAAGATTCTGATTTTATGGCTCCTTCTCCAATGGAAAAAGAGAAAAGAGCGTTGTTTGAGAGTTGGGAATGGAAAAATGATTGGTTCATGGGATTTCTTTGGAGAGACATTGCGAAGGTGCCTTCAAAAGATTCACCGAGGGATTTTAAAGGCAGTTCATTTAAATAATGAGATGGATTTGAATTGGAAATTTCCATATTATTTATTTATAATATTTTTGGATATTTTAATAGTTATGACAAAATTTGGGAAAAAATAAAAATTAGGGAAAAACAAACTTTTAAAAAAGAAAGAAAGTCAATATTAAAATTTGGAATAAAAATTTTTACTCAAAAATATTTATTATTAAAAAAATTTTAAAATCCTCTGCATTATTATTTATTCTCGATAAAGTTGTTTAACAGATAAGAATGTTATATATATATAGTTCCACAAATTTTATTAATAATCTTCATAGAAGGGCCAAAGCGAAAAATCGCCCCTCTCCTCAAAAAAACACACCACAACAACCAATTTTCTCCTCAAAAAAACACACCACAACAACCAATTTATATATTAGTAAGATCTAATTTAAACGTCTCCTTTTTGTCTGAATCATACATATATCTATTCCTGGCCCGATCTAGATGGAAGAAATCTTTAAAAGTCTGGTTTTCTTCAATCATCCTGATCCCGATCAAATGCGTGAAATATTCTTCCCATTTCTTCTTTTTTTTCGTCTCATTCCCATCTTCATCATCATCCGGTAGATCCGGCAAATCATCATTTTCGAAGTTTTTTCTAATGATTCTATCAAATTCCTCCAATTCCTTATAATTTTTGCTCAATTTTATCACTGTCCTTATGGTGTTGAAATGTGGGGATCCTGAGAACTCCATTTCCTGAAGATCTAGGAAATAGTTTTTCTCCATTTTGCCATTGATGGTGTTGCTTCTTTTGTTCCTTGGACCTCCATTTTGTTGTATCAAAAAGCTTTTAACTCCATTAAAAATGATCCTCACGTTATTGAAATTGATATCAGAAACAACCTTTCTTCTTCTGAAACTGGGACTCCAAAGATCGTTTTGTTTTATGATCCCCCATTTTCCAGGTGGTTCATCCAAATAGATCAAATTATCCTCTTTAATACTATGGAATTCGATGGGACTGGAGCTTTCGACTAAGAGATTATGGTTTATTTCATCTTCACTCAATGAATAGTCGAGTTCTTTCTCTTTCAAGTCGAAAGGCAATTTTCTCTCGATATCGAAATCAATAAAATTGAATAAAAGCTCATCAAAACATGATTTATCAGCCAAAATCTCCTTCATATATCGTTCTAAACCCTTCCTTCTTTCCTCTAGAAAGGCATTATCCATATCTCTGAAATTAGCAGTTTTTTTGGGCACATAATAATTGAACAAATTTCCAGTGCGTTTCAAACTTTCCTGAAGACTTTTATCAAATTCCTTCACATCAGAACAACTCTTCTTAATAGTCCAATTCGCCTGATTCGGCAGGCATTTCAATTGGAAAATGAATAGATAATGGGTTTGATCCTTGGCCTTTTCCCAACCTGAACAAGTCACTTCGAAGCAAACTAATTTATGACTATTCAAATTAATTCTGGAGATCGGCAGGATGCTTTCATCCATTTCTTTATAATCTGCGTTATTTTCGCTATTTCTTCTTAAAGATGGACTCAAGGGATTAATTGAATCTAAGGTTTTATAAGTGTTTAGTTTCAGACTTCTTTTCGGGACTATGGAATTGAAATACTCTAGAAATGGCTTTCTATCTATGAATTTAGACACTTTGAGAAAGTCCAAGAATCTTGGATGAATAAAAGCCGGCTCAGATATCAAGGCATTAAGAAACCTTTCAATATCCTTGGGTTTATTCGAAACTTCGAAATCAGGGAATTGGTCACTATAATCAGGGAAATCCTTGGCTTTATAAATGCCTGAGATGAAATTATAGAAATCCAGAATTTCATCGAATCTTCTATTACTTATAAAAGTCGTCTCATTGAGTTTCGTGTTCAAAGAATACATCGGATTCAAGATTTCCAAATTAGTTTCCTCATCAAAAATCGCGAATTTCACTAAAATCTCACGATTGGCTGGGATTTTCCTTAATAAATTATTATTTGGTTGAGAAATTATCGAATTTGTCCGGTCGCTTGATGATCTAGAATTGTTTCTTTCAGTGATTTTACTTTGAAATTCAATTAGAGGGATGCTTTCTGGAGTCTTATTGAGGTCATAGCGGAAAATTGCCTGGATAAATTGTAACTGCTCGAATTTATCTAGAAAGGCATACAGAAAACGGCTTTTTTCATCTTTGATTTCTGCTGAATTGAGGCTTTCATTAGCTTCCAATCGATCATTCGGCTTCACATAGACATAAAGCGTCAAGATAAAAGCTATAATCAGCTTAATGGCATGCAAGATGAAATCGATGATGAGCTTTTTATTAGAATTTTAAAGTGAAAAATTACTCGAAAAAACCGAATTTTACGTTTTCTTTGAGCAGAAGGTTTAAAAGACTGATCACCATAGTCAAAGGACAAAACAATTGATGTGTATATAATTCCTGTGAATATTCCTTCTCAAATTCTAGCTCTATCAATTTCCCACTCAAAATCCATGCTGCCCCCCCTGTGATATACCAAAAACTTTGTGTTTCGTATCCGGCGGCCCAAAAGAGGCTTTCTGGCAATAAAAATGCTAAAGCTATGCTGAGGAAATATAGGAAAGCCATGAAATATGAGAGTTTTTGCTTGATCGTTAAAGCTGGGGTGGGCTCTGTAGAAGGAAGACTATCTGATTCATCGTCTTCGGGTTGGGTATTATTGTCTTGTTCTGATAGATTTTGGGCTCGATAGAGAGAAAAATAACGACAAATGCCAATGATGATGAAGAGATAACATGGAAAAAGGTTGAAGAAATATTCAATGGAAAGAGAAATGTCTAGAGCGTCATTAAAAGGTGAGGAAATAAGGAGACGAGGAAGCATTTGTGGAGATTTGTAGAAGTTTAATACTGAGTTTATAAAAATTTTATTGATTTAGCCATTTAATAACAGTTTTTTTTTCGTATATTAGAAAATGTTTCCTTTTATTAGTTGTTTACTTAGTTTTTTGCACGATAACTCTTCAAATTCGAGTTTCTTATCCCAATTGAAGTTTTTCTACCCTGGATCAATAATAAATTCTGGATTTTATCATAGATACCACCATATCCATGTTTTTCTTCCATTGGCTTCTTATTATTAATCTTTCCTATTAAAAATCCTCCACTCATGGGCCGGCCGTTTATAGGCCTGATCTTCGAATCAAAACTATGCCTTTTTATATGGAAATTAACCTTGATTTCGCCTCTTCCATTCTTTTTTTCCAAATGATTTTCGTTTTTCCGGTCTAAATTCATCGCAGATTGACATCTTATCTTGATTTTCTTCCTTTTCTGGCTTTCCAAGGCTTCAAACAAAGTGCTATAATAGAATTTATTCATAGAGCTTTCTATTGGATTTTCTGTGTTTTTTTCAAAATATTTCTTCTTCAATCTTTTGCGATTTTCTATGATTTTCAATTTTTCTTTATCAAAGATCTGAAGGATTTCTTCCCTGGTGAATTTTACGCTTCTTTGGTCAAGCAATCTCTCGCATTTCTGGTTATTTCTAATGATTTCCTTCAGATAATTCGTCTCGTCTCCTCGATCTTGGACCTTCTTCTCACTGTTATCAATTTCATAGATACTTTCTCCATTCCCATTTCGATCCCACTTTGTACTTTGTGTCTTGGTTTTCAATAATCTTTTCCCTCTTAAAAAACAGCATTTTTTCTTCTTATCTTCAAAAGCCTTGACTCGGACCTTTATTTCCTCAATTTCTCTAAGTATTATGCTTTGGCTCAATTGAGTAGGCTCAATTCTAAGCGGGGTCCTCACAAATCGGTCAATATCCTCTTCAGTGGCTCTCAATGAATAGAACTTCGGATCAAAACCACCCAAAACCTTATTATTTTTTAAAGGCTTGGTTGTTTTCCTCATTATATCCAGCTTCCTGACCCTAAACTCTTTTTTTTTCTCAGAGATTTCCTTGAAAACCGCTTCAAAATCCGGGTTTTCTAAGAAAATCTGCCTCAGAAGGCTGCCATTTAAACAAAAAAGAGTGACTTCTAGGTTATGACCCACAGCGGAAAATTGTCTCAAAGCCTGAGGCTCAGCTGCCTCCTCACCAAATACCTGTCCTTTAGCCAAAAGAGCTACTTTCCTAGGCACTTCATCAAATCCTCCTGGTTGATATATCTCGACCTCCCCCTTCTTAATGATATAGACTTCAGAGCTTTCTTCGCCTTTTTCATATATTTGCACTCCTTTTTTCATCTTGATTTTTTTGAAGAGAAAGGAGTAGTTATATATCTTATTGTTTTCCTTCTCAAAGACTTGCAAGAAGAAACATCGGCTGAAAAAATCCAGTTTTTCCTGTATTTTTAGCTTTTGGATCTCTCTGAAGATCTGTAGGTATTCACGCCTTTCTATGGCTCCCAACACACAATCTTCTGAACATAAAGTCGTGAAGGTCCTGGGCCTTTCATTATTAAAGGGGATCTCACCGAAGCCATTGCCTTCTTCTAAGGTTCTGGTGACATAGAATTTGAAGACTTTATCATCATAAAAATCTGACATATTCCCCTTTAAATCTGAAGGCAGGATTGTGGGGGATATGTTTTCGAAATCTCCAGTGTTTGGCTTGTTAAAGAAGAGATTCGGTGATTTCTTAGGCGAGGGGGATTGATGGAAATCAGGCTTTTTCTTCAGGGAGAGGAAGGGGGAGATGATATTAACATATTTCTGTAATTTTATGTTATTTTTATTGGGAGATCGGGGGTCTGTTAGTGTGGCCTTGAAGTTCTTTTCCAAGAGGATCTGATCAGCAGGCTTCGGGACTAAGATGTCCACTTTCCCTTTGAGAATTAGATAGAACGCGTCTGGTTTTTCACCTAAAAGAACCTTAGTATTCATAGAGAAAATATTTGTATATAGATAGGATGGGGGATTGACAAAATTGTGGGGGTGGGGGGGTGATTGAGGAAAATTTAGGGGGCTGGGGTACCATTGAGGAAAATAACCTCCCCCTTTAGTTTAGAGAGGGGTCGCATCACTTTCAGGCATTGGTTATGCGAAAAGGGGTTGGTTTTCGAGATTTTGCGAAATAAAGAAAAATTGGTGGTGTAATCCAGGAGGAAACGGTTTTCTTTAGCAGTGCGTGAAACATATGGTTTTTTGAGGGTTTCATGGAAGTTCTAAGCTTTGCGGAAAAATCAGGGAGAAAGAGAAAAAAGGGGTTTACTTCGAAGGTCAATGAAGAAAGATCGATCATTTTTATAATAAGGAAATTTTTAGCAAAATGATAAAAATCGAAAAAAATCACTACTTTTTTCTGTTAAATTTGCTAATTTCAATAAATTCCAAATAAAAATTTGAAAAACTCCCAATGAACTACAATCAATTCGATAATGATCGTGGCATGAACTATCCTCCTCCTGGTCCTCCAATGCAAAACCAAGGTCCGTATGGAGGTCCCCCACCTGGAGGCTTCAATCAACCCCCCTTTGGTGGCCCTCCGCATATGCAACAACGGTTCGATCCACTCCCTCCAGCGCAATATTATGACCCTGGTCCAATCAGAGGAGATTTTCATCATATGGATCAGCATGACTTGGGTCATCATCATCATCCTCTTCCTCCTCCTCCTCAACATTATGAGGTGCATTATGATGTACATGAGAAACATAGACATCATGACGACGTCCATTTTGATGATGTTCATTATGAGGGAGGGTTTAGGAAGTCGAGATATGGATGTGGGTCATGTTGTTGTTTTTGTTGCGGAGTAGCATGCATAGAATGTTTCGATTGCCTATTCGATGGGATCTTTGGATGTTTAATGGATATTTGTTGCCTACAATGCTGCAAACATTGTTGCAAGGATCTGTGCGATTTTCATCATTAATGTTAATGAAATTTAAAAAAAAAAAATTTTCTCTGTTACAATAAAATTAGAAAAACTTAACAAAAGGGAAAAAATAAAATTAAATTAGAAATTAGTCCAAAATTGAACAAATGCAATACAATCAGCTCGAAGATGAACCCAAAAATATGCATGAACCATTAAATCCTCCAATGGAGCCCCCAGAACCTGCTAAAGATGGACATGGCCAGAATCAGGACCCAGGTTTTGATTTACCAAACAATCCTAATAATGGGCAAAATGTGAAAAATGGCTCTGCATTCAAATGTTTTGATTGTTGCGAATGCTGTTGTCTTCTTGTTGTGGGGGGGATAGATATTATGACTTGTTTTTGTCGATAATATGAAAACTCCTTATTTTGTTGTTATATAATATATGTTTATTTATCGAAAATTTTTTACTTTAAAAAAAATTAAAGCCTATCTAAAAAATAAAATGCAAGCTCAAAAAATCAAAATTTCTTTGATCCAAAGCCCCCATTTCATCGACAAACAGGTCACCTTATCAAATCTTGAAAAGCTTATCACTGAAGCGGCTGAAAACAAAGCCAAATACGTTTTTTTGGGTGAATGTTTCAACTCTCTTTACCGTAAAGATGCCCTGCATGCCAATTCGGAGGATTTTTCGTCCCATACCTCTCCTACCATCTCTCTCCTCCGGAAACTTTCCAAATCCTTAGAAATCTTCGTTCTTGGTTCACTTCCTGAACTGGACCCATTGACCCAAAACCATTACAATACTGCAGTGTGCTTCAATCCCTCAGGCGAACTAATAGCCAAACATCGTAAGCTCCATCTTTTTGACATAGACATCCCTGGGAAGATCACATCAAAAGAATCAGAGACCTTCCAATCAGGCTCACAAATTACAGTTTTCGAGGCCGGCCCTGTTAAGATCGGGATGGCGATCTGTTACGATCTGAGGTTTCCTGAGTTATCTCTGATAATGACAAAAAAAGGGGCACAAATTCTTTTTTTCCCAGCAGCGTTTAATCAAACGACCGGGCCTTTGCATTGGGATTTGTTGCTTAGGAGCAGAGCCTTGGATAATCAGGTTTATGTGGTGGGGGTGAGTCCTGCCAGATTTCAAGAAGATCCGACATATTATCAGGCTTGGGGACATTCAGGGGTGGCAGATCCAATGGGGAAGATTATGGTGAGCTGTGAACAGGAGGTCACGATTTTATATCAGGAGGTGGATTTGGAGTACATTGAACAGGTGAGGACGCAGTTGCCATATCAAAAACAAAAACGACTTGATTTATATAAAGTGGAAGAATTATGAAAACAGTTTTGAGGAAAATATTAAACATCACATAATGAATTTTTTTTTCGGATTCTATCACAAAAATTTATTTAACTTAAAGTGAAAATATTTTATTTCAAACATGAGACGAATAAAGATGGATCTCCTGAAAAAATATTTTTTTTAATAAATAATGAATGCTTTTTTTTTTTTTTTTTTTTTTTTTGGATCCGTAAACCTCCAAAGCTTGAAAATTTCTCGTTTTTTTTTTAAAATAAAATAGGATTTCAGGGAGAAATTTTTTTTTAAAAGTTTTCCAGGAATTTTTGGAAAAAAAGTGATTTTTCGTTATTTTTTATTGTCTCGTTTCTTTTTCAAAAAAAAATTTCAAGCCCTGATTCCCAAGGTTTCAGTCCTCGGATAGAAAGTTGGGTGGTGCTAATATCTCCTACCACCTCCTTGTATCATTCATTCTGCCAAATCCTGAATAATACATTGTTTCTATTCTTCGTGGACATCACTCAAAATGGTGATAAACTCGATAAATTTAAAATTTGGGTGAATGACTCATTGTATTGCATCATGTCGTTGTTCTCAATTAATACAGCTTTCCCATTATCGTAATTTATTATAAAATTTTGTTTATAATTGAAATTAAAAATATTGCATATATAATTTTATTTTTTTTATAGAAATCTTTTTGCATTTTTTATTTAATCTCATTAAAGTGTTAAAAGTGATTTCAGGTCATTTAACTTTATTAAATCGCAAAGACAACTCTGCATTGTGCTTATTTGTTTTTGAAGTCTTGCCTCCTCCCCTTCCATTTATATTCCAGAATCGCATGCATTCTTATATCTCTAGTCTCCTTGTCTTATATGGGTTGTGTCATTTTAAAATCATTATATTTACATTTGTTACATTTTCAAAAACATTGACATTTTTTTTATAAAAAAAACATTTTATAAACAATTTTTTTTTTTATCAAGCTTTATTTTAATTTTGATCATTTTTGATTGATATGTATATATTCAAAATTCTGCCTCAATCATATTTCTCCTTCATAATTGTCCATTTTTGGAATTTCTCTATAATCTGCCCCCTAAAACATTCTTAATATTATTTTTGATATTTCATGCTGATCATACAGTCTGTCTGAAATATTCATTAAGAGCCCCTCCAGTCCCTCCCAAGAAGATCCCAATAGGAATGCATAGATATTCCTGTTTTATTAAGGCCCCTTCTTTGAAGATATTATCTTCAAGATCCATATATCCGAACAATAATCCATAAATACACCCCATCAGAATGGATATGGCCATGATGAGATAAATCTTAAAGAAACTTCTTTTTTATTGCGAAAAATTAAGAATTCTTGTTTCTCATACCTGGAAATGTGATTCCACTATCGGCTTTGAATAGGCCTTTTGAAAGAACCCAAAAATGATGTTCAAAAGATCAATGAAAGTAAATATTATAGCATAGGTCATAGACATTCCAACTATTTTAATTCTTTTTATTAGAAAAAATAGGGAAATAATAGACCTATGCCATATAGGGGGATCTTTAAATTAGCTCCCATTATATCAAACCATGTTTTATCAAGAAGGAAGCTCAGAATGCCAGAAATTATGATCATCAGAGAGAAAAAGAACAGGAATTTTTTGCGGCTTTGAAGAATTTCTGACTTGTTGGTATGGATACGATAAATTATCAAAATGCCCAGGGCCACGAATAAAATTCCGAAATACTATAAAATTTGTCAAAAAAGCAGAGAAAAATGAGGAAAAAAAAACCAATGAAAAAAATTTATTGAGTGAGATCTCGATCAAAGTGGCATTGACTACGAAGGAAGTGGCAGTTCCGATGATCATTCCCAAGGCCCCGGATACTGCGATCTTGATTTTTCCGGATTTGGTGACATTGGGTTGCTTTTGATAAATCGGCATTTTCATGTTCATTTTAATGGTGTTGCCCATGGATGTTTGAAATTACGAAAATAGTTTTTTCTTTAAAAAAAAATTTTAGAAAACAAAAATAAACACCAAAAATTTTTTGAAAACAGAAGAAAAAAAACACAAGTTAAAAAATTATATAAATCCAACATTTTTCGTGTTTTAAAAGCTTCCCAAAATTACAAAAATCACACTTAATAGACTATATTTTAACAATATAAATATCATATATTCAATGATCGCCAATGGCTTTCAAGGCAAAAACACCACCATCATCAGGACCGTCTGTTCAGAAGCCGATGCCAAATCCACCAACTCTCCAAATAGTTCTCTTTCTACACCTAGGTCCTCCAAAGGTCGCATTCTACCTTCCTCCGTCAAGGGTTTAACATAAAATTTCTTTTGTTCGTATTTTATAAAATTTCCTTTAGATTCTTTATATTGTGAGAATATGTGCTTTAAATATGAAAAAGAATGGTCTGAGGCTTCTGAATGTTGCGTTTGTTCTCAACCGTTCAACAAATTAAAGGCGGTTTTCAAGCATCATTGGTATTTTCTTATGAATTTCTCAAACATCATATAATTTCTTCTGAATTTAGTCGATTGTGTGGCACTTCCTGTTGTGGGGAATGTTCATCAAAAAAGGTGAACGAGGAACGAGTATGCGACATTTGTTATTTAAGAGTGGAAAATTACGACCTGATAGAGAAAAAAAAGGGCATTTTGGCCCTGAAAGACCAACTCATGGAGGAAATGTTCAATGAGTTCAATGGTCTGGCGCTTAAAAACCAGGAAATAGACTACCAAACGCAGGAATTCCAACAAAATGTGAAGCTGGATCAAAGGAATTATGTAGAAAAAATGGCGAATTTAAGGGAGGAATTGAAACAAAACAGTGAGCTTTATAAGGAAAAACTAGAGGATTATAAGAAGATGAGAGAATTGATTAAAAAGGATCGTGATGTTTTAGTAGAAAAAGAGAAAAGCCTCAACGAAACCAATAAAAAAAGCCTGGCGTTGAAAGATGAGGTCCAAAGCAAGGAAAACACTTATAAAGGCAAGGTTATGGAATTGGCGGATTATATGAGAATATTCGGGAAGATCAAAAATTGCGTAAAAAAATGGCTAAAATCATTAAACAACCATTAAAATTCATTAGGACTCGTTCAATCATTTGAAAATCTCAATGGATGATCTCATGAGTCTTGAAGTTCTTCGCTCAAATTCCAAAGAACATAGCTCCTTTATTAAAAGTGGGGATAAAAAGAAACAATATGGCCTGTCAAATCTGTCAAAATTCTCCTCACACAAGGATCTCAGAGACAATAGCCAAATCAGCCAAGGATCGGGTATCTACCTATATTCCAAGCTCCCTTCTGCGAAGGATTATAAGGAAAATAGCGTCCATTCGTCAATGGGGGTCGGAAAATCGGCTTTGAATGTGCAGGGAGATGATAAAGGTGGGATGGTAGGATGTTTTTGTGAGAAAGGGAGATGTAGGATATTTTAAAAACTAAGATGGTTTGTTTTTTATTTTATGTGTATTTTTGTCATTAGTTGTATTTTTCTAATCAAAGAATCTCCATTGTTAAAATCATTTATGTTTGAAGAAGTGCAATTAATAAATATTTTTAAGAATTTGTGAAAAAAAATTTATTGAAGGATTTTATTTTGAAGAAATGGCATGGAAAAGAAGAAAAAGAGAAGTTTATGGAAGGATGTGCTGAGATGGAGAAATGGTAAGAGAAAAAGAAAAAGAAGAAGAAAAGAAGCTTTCCTTAAGTCATCAAACACAAGAAGAGGGGGGAGACATTATGAATCTTGGGTTTGGACAAAGAAAATTAATTAATATGGTGTAATTATAAAGAGAAAGAAGATCTTCCCTTAAAATTAATAAAAAAAATATTCATTTTATAAAGGAACATAAAACATTATCTCCTTTTGATCTGGAATGATTAATTTATAATGTCAAATAGACTAGCAAAAACGTTTTTTCATTTTTTAGCGCTCTCGTTCGGATTTACAAAATCTCTTTATAACTTATCAAAAATTTTCTGTCATTTTCAATTCTTTAAATTGAAATATTAATTTTCTGAGATCATTCTTATTTTCATTTTTGTAGTTTTTATTTTCATGTATAATCCCTTAGAAAAAGAGAAGAAGCCCGACGGCATGCAAGATCCATTATGCCCGCTCATGCAAAAACCTGGATCAAATTCCTTTGAGTTCGAACAGCCTCCCCCTCTTCCTAATGAAAATCCGCCTAACAGCAGCAGATCAGACCTGAATTATAATTGTTGCGAGTTGATTGTCGTAATTATAATGAACGGATGCTTGGAAATACTTCATTTTTTTGAAGGTCCCAAGTGTTTGGATGATTGCAATTGCTGTGATAATTGTGATTGTTAAATTCATCAAATGTTTTTCATAGTTAAAGAAAATAAAAGAGATCCAAATTTTTTGGTTATTTTTGTTATTTTTTAGATTTATGACAGGCTTTAAATGAATTTTTTTATTTTAGAATGTTTTTTTAATTTAGATTTTCTAATTAAAAATATTATAAATAAACCATTTTTTGCGAACTGATTTTTAATATGCCTTCAAATATTGTCTTGTTATTTTAATTAGAACTTTTATGAAATTTGTCATGAGCAGCTTTCTAAGGAAATGTTTTGTTAAAAAAAAACCTGAATGCTATAAAATCTTTTTTTGCGTTTGCCACCCTTTCCTAACATTCTTACCTTTGATTAACCTTGCCTACACTATTTTTGATTTTGAATACCAAATTTTTTTTATTCTTCTTTCTTTTCTTTCTTTCTGAAACATTTTTTATTTTGGAAATGAAGGAACATATTTCTCAAATTCAATGATTCGAATTTCTAAGAAATTCCAAACAGTTCATTATATAATTTTAAATTTCGTGAAGCAAAAAGAAAAACCAAATATTTTTCACAAATTAAAAAGATTGTTTTTTTCGTAATTTTTTTTATATTGCTTTTTAAAAAAATTCAAATTTTTGAATTTTAGAATTCTTTTTCAAGTAATTATTCTTTATTAATCCCTTATTTTGCTGGTGCTGTTCTGAATGCTGGAATTCCTGTAATTCCGTTACCAATGATCAAAGTGTGCATATCGGCAGTTCCTTCATAAGTATGAAGCTATGTAAAAAGTAAACATGAGTATTCGATAAAAAAAAAAAATCTTACAGATTCTAAGTTGCAGACATGTCTCATGACATGGTATTCATCAGCAATACCGTTTCCTCCGAGGACGTCTCTTGCGGTTCTAGCGATTTCCAAAGATTTCACTAATTATTAGAAAACGTTTAGATCGATGAAAAAATAAAAAATACTCACAAACAGAATTTCTTTTGATGATGGAGATCTGTTCAGCGGCAGCTTGGTTCTTGTCCAACAATCTTCCGACTTGGTGACAACTCAACAAGGCAAGTGAGATTTCGGTGGCCATATCAGCATATTTCTTTTGGATCATTTGGAACGAAGCCAATGGGACGCCGAATTGTTTTCTGTCCAAAGTGTATTGTCTGGCATAATGGAAGCAGAATTCAGCAGCTCCGATCGAGCCCCAAGCAATACCATATCTAGCCTCATTGAAGCTGGCAAAAGGCACCTTCAATCCTTTATTTTTCTCTGGTGGCAATTGGTTGATCGCTGGCACTTTGACGTTATCCATCACAACCATTCCAGTTGGGGCGGCTCTCAATGACAACTTGCCTTCAATCTTGGGGGCAGTGAGTCCGGGCATGCCTTTCTCAAGGATGAACCCTCTAATGTCACCTTTTTCGTCCTTGGCCCATACCACAAAGACATCGGCAATTGGTGAGTTGGAAATCCATGTCTTCGTTCCATTCAACACGAAATGGTCACCTTGTCTGACGGCAGAGGATTTCAATGAGCCTGGGTCTGATCCAGTTAAAGGCTCAGTGATTCCAAAGCAACCGAGCAATTCACCTGATGCTAATCTCGGGATCAAACGTTGCTTTTGTTCTTCGGAACCAAAGTTGTAGATCAACTTCACTGCAGCGGATTGGACTGAGAGGGAGGTTCTGTAGCCAGAATCCACACGATCGACTTCTCTCTGCATGAGACCATACGACACGAAAGTAATACCGGGAAGGTTGTATTTCTCGTCCTTGAGGGTAGCTCCAATAAGACGGTGTTTACCAAATTCCCTAATAGCTGCCTTCAATGGCTCGAAATTCTCATTTCGATAGGCCTGAATGATATCTGGCATCATGGTCTCTTGGGCGATCTTGTTGCATAGTTTTTGAAGCTAAAAAGATGGATTAAGGGATTCAGAAAAAATGGAAGACTTTATGAAAAAAATACCTCGATTTCTTCCTTGGTGAGCAAACTCTTGAGGTTCAAACAATCGTCATATTCAAACTTGACGAATTTTGGGACTTGGGAACCACAATAGACGTTCTTGGCAAAAAGAGCCTTGGCAAAAGGGACGGTTCGGAGATGCATTTGAGTTTTTTTGGGATTTTATTTTTTGAATTATAATCTAAGAAAATGAAATAAAAATTTATATCGTTTGAAATCGACAGTTAGTAAGTCATCTTAAATCATATTCAGGTAATAATATGAACTAACATTTGAATTTCTGAGCGTTTAAAATATTTTGAAAACATGGATCTTTTGATTAAATTTTATTTTAATTTTATTTGGGTTTTTAAAAATTTTTAAGGGGCTTTTTGTAGTTTATTTAAGGCATCGTTTGAAAGTATTTTTGAAGCTAAATCACAAATTTTGATTTTTGTTTTTATTTTTTTAAAACATTGTTTGAAATTCAATAGTTTTTTTCAATCCCCTTCGAACTTTATTAATGAAATTAACTAGTCCTTTAAGGAAACAGCGAAAATAATCCGCTTGAAATAAGTAAAAAATAAATTTATTGAAAAAAAAAACATTATTGGAAGAAAGTTGAGACTAAAGCATTTGTTCTTCATTTTTCTTTCTCAGATAAAACTCATAAAAGTTGTTTTTTTTCTTTCAAATTTATGCTAAAAATTAATTTATTTTCAATATATTTTTAAAGAATGAATTATTTTATTGAAACTAAATGATTTTTTTCTTTT